>PVBE012490360.1_pt1 | contig 32504 bp, 25 predicted proteins | sample 1631181 | NCBI WGS metagenome assembly PVBE01 (sample SAMN08397723, study PRJNA350692) | Marine metagenome, whole genome shotgun sequencing project. | isolation source: water | place: Pacific Ocean | collected 2012-04
CCTGGCTTAGCCGGACCTCCGCCTCGCGGAGCTTGCCGATAATCTGCTCAACCGTGTGATTCTTCTTCGCCATTTTGCCCTCCTTCAAGCCAACCCAATCCTAACATCCGGGCTGGACCAGTTTTCGGGGGGCAGGCCACTGTAGAAATGATCCACGACATGGCAGCAGCCCTGTTCTAAGTCGGAAAAACGTTAGCAGGGGGATGTTCGGGTTTCGATTTGAGATTTGTTTCTATTTGTTAACGGCGCTTGGGTTCGTGCCGTTCAAGAAACGTCCGCATTGAAGAGGTAGCCGACGAAACGAACGGAGCGGATCAGTCGCTTGCCCGCTTCGGGACAGCCGAGTTTTTTTGCGCAGCCGGGTTACCAGGATGTCAATAACCCGGTCTTCGGCTTCCCACGGCCGCCCGAGCACGGCCCGGGAGAGCCAGTCGCGCGAAATCTGTTGCCTCGGGTTTCGTGTCAGGACGGAAATCAGCTTGGCCTCGGCGGGCGTCAGATCGAAACGTCGCCCCGACGGATCGATAAGAACCTGGTCGGCAAATACGACTTCGAAACCCTCGAATCGGGCGACCGGAAACGGTCCTCGCTCATATCGCTGGCGGTGACGCAGATGACCGGCGGAAGCGGCGCCTCATTTTTCTCCAGGGCGCGCAATCCGTCGTCATCGGGGAGGCCGATATCGAGAACGATCAGATCCAGAACTTCTGTTGCCAGAACCGCATCCATTTCCTGGCAAGTGCCTGCCTCAGAAACCAAATACCCGCCTTCTTCCAGGCAGTCATTAAGGATGGTCCGCGTCAAGGCGTCGTCCTCGACGACGAGGATACGCGCTGCCCGTCCGGATGCGCCTCCCATTTCTCCTCCCGATGCCAACGGACCTGGTGGAGGCCAAGTTCGAAAGCAGTTAACTGTATTCTTTGATGGTATTGTACCGGATCGAGGCCATCACCGCGTGGCGATTAGCCGAATATTCCATGCGCTCTCCCCTGTATCCACTCCCCCCCAATAGCGATGCTTCCTCCCGCCAAAATCATCGCATTGATGAAGTCATCCCACGACCTACCAAACGCGAACCAGAGACAACCCGCAATGGGGGTCAAACCCACGTTGTGCCAGGGATTACCCTAGTTACCTACCTATTGCGTTCGCCGCGAGGTGGCGGTCATGCTCAGATGATCCCCTCTTTCGCCAAGCCATCGAGGTCGTCGTCGGAGAGGCCCAAAAGCTCGCCGTAGACCTCGCGGTTGTGCAGCCCCGGCTCGGGCGGGCCGAGCCAGGCGATGTCGCTTTTGGTTTCGGAAAGCTTGGGCACGAAGCCGGGTACGGCGATCTCGCCGAAAAATTCGTCGGCGACGTTGCGGATCATTTCGCGCGCCTGGTACTGCGGATCATTGATGATGTCGGCCATGGTGTAAATTGGGCCAACCACAACGCCGTGATCATCCAAGAGCTTGTCGAGTTCTTCGGCTGTCAGCGTCTGGCTCCATTCGGCGATGCGGCCGTCCAGCTCCTCAGCGTTGTCACCCCGCACTTTGTGGGTCACGTAACGCGGATCGTCGGCCAGTTCGGGCTGGCCCATAGCCTGGCAGAGGCGGCGAAAAAGCGAATCCATGTTGGCCGCGATTACCACCCACTTGCCGTCCTTGGTGGGGAAGATGTTGGAGGGCGAGACGTTGGCGAGGCCAGTGCCGCTGGGCTCGCGGATCACCCCCAGCTTTTGGTACTCCGGCAGGGCGCTTTCCATGAAGGCGAAGCAGCTTTCGGTGATCGCGGCATCCACCACCTGGCCCTTGCCGCCGCCCAGCGCATCGCGCCAGTAAAGCGCCATCAGGGCACCCTGGGCCGCGAACATGCCCGTCAAGGTGTCTCCCAGCGAGATGCCGGCCCGGGGGGGCGGTTGGTCGGGGAAGCCGTTGACGTATCTCAGCCCACCCATGGCCTCGCCGACGCTGGCAAAGCCGGGCCGGCTGGAATAGGGCCCGGTCTGGCCGAAACCCGAGATACGCACGATCACCAGCCGCGGATTGATAGCGTGCAGGTCTGCGGGACCCAAACCCCATTTCTCCAGCGTTCCTGGCTTGAAATTCTCGACCAAAACATCGGCCCCGGCACACAGTTTGCGCACCAGATCCTGGCCTTTCTCTTCGCGCAGGTTGGCCGTCACCGACTTTTTGTTGCGCGCCAGGATGGGCCACCAGAGACACCGTCCCTCATAGCGGTGGTGGCCCCATTCGCGCATGGGATCACCGGCGCCGGGTGTCTCCACCTTGATGACCTCGGCCCCGAAGTCGGCCAGACGCGCCGCCGTGAAGGGCCCGGCCAAAAGCTGCCCCATCTCGATCACCCGGATTCCCGCCAGCGGCCCCTTGAGTCGCTGGTCGCGCTGCTCCACCGAAATCGTCATCACGCCCCTCCCGTGCCCGTGGCGCCGCTGCCCGTTGTGGCGGCGTCCACCTCCGCCAGAAAATCCAGCAGGATCTCACAAAAGCGTTTCTTCTGATCCTTGCCCGCCACGACGTGCGCCACGTCCTCCATCAACACCCCCCGGGCGTTGGCAATGCCCTCCTCGATGGGGAGCGTAGTGCGCGGCGGATTCACTTTGTCCTGGCCGGCATGAAGGATCAGCGAAGGCGCCTTTATCAGATGCAGGCGGTCGAGGGTGTCGTGGCTCAGGCAGGCATCGATGAGGCGCGAGTGCGCTTCGTAGCGGCCATATAGATCAGCCCAGCCACCGTTCGGGCCGAGCAGCCGCGCCTTGTTCTGGTTATAGAATTCGGGCAGGAACGATAGCACCGTCACCTGCTTTTGGAACTCGGCCCAGCCCATGGCGCGGTGCACCTCGCGCAACATTTCGAGCATGTCGTGGAGATAGGGGTCGCACCAGGCCCAGGCCCCCATGTTGGTCATGCTGCGTACCAGGTCGGGACGGTTGATGGCCATTTCCTGGCCGATGCAGGCGCCCATGCCGACCAGACCGACGACATGCACGTTCGAGAGCCCGAGATGATCCAGCAGGCCCGCCGCGTCCTCGGCATAAAGGCGCATGCTCGGCCTTTGCGTGGCGTTGTCACCCGAATCCCCCAGACCCCGGTGATCAAAAACGACGCATTGGTAGCGCTCTACCATGCCACGCGCCATCAGCCCGGTGTTGCCATGGCAGAACGTTCCCCATCCGGTCATGCAGAGCAGCGGATCGCCGCTGCCATGAACCTCGTAGTACATCTCGTGTTCGTTGATCCATTCGACTGGCATGGCAGGTCTCCCGGGCTGATGGGGTGACGGCTATGGCGTTGGATGACGAAGCTTACGACGGGTAGAAGGCGAATCCCAGGGTCACCGACTCGCGTCGCCAGTTAACCCGAAGTTATTGAATTCAAGGCTAAAACCCGTCATTCTGATTGTTTTTCGCCGGTCTGGATCCCTCTCGCGCGGAGGCTGTCATGTCGGGCAAAGGCCACATCATCCTGACCTCGCACACACGGCGCGGCACCACGGCGCCGCCGGCCATCACCTGGGGTGCGGCCACGCCGACCGATCGGGGGCCGGTCATCGCCACATTGACCGATCCCGAACAGCGCAACGCCATCGGCACCCACGCCGGCTCCTATTCCCTTTACCGGGCCTTGGCTGTTTCCTCCGGCCATCTCGATCCTGCCCACGTACCAGACCTCACCGACACCCATCCGGCGGTCGAGATCGGCCCCTATCCGCAATGGAGCGATTGGGGGAACGGTGAGGGCCGTATCGTCTCGCTCGATCCCTATGGACACCTGATCGGGGAGGCCTTCGCCGAGGAACTTGCCGCCGGCATGGATATCCGTCCCACTATCGCGGTGACACAGGCCCATCTCAGTATCGCCGAGATCCGTGAGGCCATAACGGTGGGCCGGCTCAAACCCGATGGCCGCGTGCTGAGCCACGAGGGCGAGGTAAAGGTAACCAAGGCCGCCATCGATCCGGTTTGGCATCTGCCGGGTATGGCACGGCGCTTCGGCATCGACGAGACCGATTTGCGCCGCCAGCTCTTCGAGCACACCGGCGGCATGTACCCGGAACTGGTGACCCGATCCGATCTCGAGATCTTCGTGCCGCCAATCGGTGGCCAGACCGCCTACATCATCGGCGACCCGGCCCATCTGCCCGACGCCGCCTACCCAGTGGCCTGCCGGGTGCACGACGAATGCAACGGTTCGGACGTCTTCGGCTCCGACATCTGCACCTGCCGGCCCTACCTGATGCACGGCATCGAGGCCTGCATCGAGATGGCCCAGCAAGGCGGCGTCGGCCTCATCGTCTACAATCGCAAGGAAGGCCGGTCCCTTGGCGAAGTGACCAAGTTCCTTGTCTACAACGCTCGCAAGCGCCAAGAAGGCGGAGACACGGCAGCCAACTACTTCGAACGCACCGAGTGCGTGGCCGGTGTCCAGGACGCCCGCTTCCAGGAGCTCATGCCCGACGTGCTGCACTGGTTGGGGGTCTCGCGCATCGACCGTTTCGTTTCGATGTCCGACCTCAAGCATGACGCCATCACAGGGCAGCAGATCGCCATCGGCGAACGGGTCGAAATCCCCGAGGAACTCGTACCCAGCGACGCCGCCGTCGAAATGGCGGCCAAGAAGGCAGCGGGTTACTACGCCGAAGAGGGGCCGCCCGACGCCGAGACTCTCGACGGCGTCACCGGACGCACGCTGGAGTGACAAAGACGCTGGCGGCCCTTGCCACGCCCGAGGCAATTCGCGAGCGCTGTACTGTGTTGTTGGCCCTGGCCGAGCGGGGCGATCTCGCCAATTTCCGCCTGGTCCTGGAAAAACTCGAACACACCGCCGACCTGGTGGCCGGGGTCACGCGCCAAAACTATCCCAACCTGCGCATCCCGTTGCACAGCCGCTGGCGCCACTTCGCGGTGGCCGGCCACGATTTGTGGGCCGAACGCCTGGCCCGAAACCCGGACCTGACCGGTCCCGCGCGGGCCCGCAGCGAGTTCGAATTGGCTATCGTTTCGGTGCTGCTGGACGCCGGCGCCGGGGCCGCCTGGCGGTACCAGGATCACGAGACGGGGTTCGATGCTGGCCGATCCGAAGGACTGGCGCTGGCCAGCCTGCGCCTTTTCGAGGCCGGCGGTCTGAGCAATCATCCCGATAGCGAGCCGCTACGCGCCGACACGGCGGCCCTGTCCGCACTTACGGCCGCCGATCTCGGCCGCGCCTTCCAGGTCTCGGAGACCAACCCGCTGGTCGGGCTGGCAGGCCGGGCGGCGTTGCTCAACGCGCTGGGCCGGGCCGTTGGCGCCAGATGGTCGCGGCTCGGTGAGCTTTACGATCAGCTCGCCGCCGTGGCCGTGGATGGGTGCTTGCCGGCTCGCTCCATCCTGGTTGCCGTGCTCGACGCCTTCAACGCCATCTGGCCTTCCGGCTTGGTGGTCGATGAGGTGGCTCTGGGCGACGTCGGACGTCACGCTCAGGCCGACGGCGAAGGCGCAAGCGCCGGGTTGGTACCCTTCCACAAGCTCTCGCAGTGGCTCAGCTATTCGCTGATCGAGCCGCTGCAGTGGGCCGGCCTGACGGTCACCGACCTCGACGGGTTGACGGGCCTGGCCGAATACCGCAATGGCGGCCTTTTCATCGATACGGGCGTTCTAGTGCCTCGGGATGCGGCAGCGCTCGACGCGGCCTGGCCCGCGGACAGCGAGTTAGTCGTGGAATGGCGGGCTCTGACGGTAGCCCTTTTGGACCGGCTGGCGCCGCTGGTGCGCCAACGCCTCGGCCTCGGGCCCGATCAGCTTCCCCTCGCCGCCGTGCTGCAGGGCGGCAGTTGGGCAGCCGGGCGGCGACTGGCCGAGGAGAAGCGCGGCGGCCAGCCGCCAATCGCCGTCGACAGCGACGGCACGCTGTTCTAAGTCTATCGAGGTATTCCCAGGGGGCACGAACCATGCATGAAAACGTCACGGTCGCCGACCATCCGTTGATTCAGCACAAGTTGACACTGATGCGCTCCATCAGCACCTCGACCGCGCAGTTCCGCCAACTGCTTCGCGAAATCAGCCTGCTGCTTGCCTACGAGGTGACGCGCAACCTGCCGCTTGAAAGCACCACCATCACGACGCCGCTCGAGGACATGTCGGCGCCGGTGCTGGAGGGCAAGAAGCTCTGTTTCGTCTCGATCCTGCGGGCCGGTAACGGGCTGTTGGAAGGTATGCTCGACTTGGTGCCCTCGGCTCGCGTCGCCCACGTCGGCCTCTACCGCGATCCCAAGACGCTGGTGCCCATCGAATATTACTTGAAGGCACCCGAAGCGCTTGATGCCCGGATCTGCATCATCGTCGATCCCATGCTGGCCACCGGCAACTCGGCCGTAGCAGCGGTCAGCCGCATCAAGGAGGCCGGCGCCTCGCGGCTCAGCTTCGTCTGCCTGCTGGCGGCGCCCGAGGGCATCGAAAACTTTGTCCACGAGCATCCCGACGTGCCCCTCATCACCGCCGCCATCGACCGCCAGCTCAACGACCACGGCTATATCCTGCCCGGCCTCGGCGATGCGGGCGATCGCATGTACGGGACAAAGTAGGGGGCGTTCTCGGCATCGACTCTCTGCCCCGGCCGGTGCTAGCCTTTCCCCCTTCAGCGAGGGGGGTATCCGCGCCATGTCCGACGAGATAACCGCAGCTCTGGAAAAAATCTTCGCCGCCGATTCCGAGCTTTACCAGGATCGTGGCTTCCAGCGCCGCATCGGCTTCGGCCAGCGCCCGGCGCTGATCAACATCGATCTGGCCAACGCCTGGACGCGGCCGGGCAACGCTTTTTCCTGCAACGACATGGACGTCATCATTCCGGCCGTGCAGGAACTGCTGGCGGCGTCCAGGGCCAAGCGCATCCCCATCGTCTATACCTCCACCGCCTACAATGTGACCGAGGGGCCCAATTCGGACATGGGGCTGTGGCACAAGAAGATCCCGGCCGAACTTCTGCAACTCGGCAGCCAGGACTGCGAGATCGATGATCGCATCGCGCCCGAACCCCATGAGCAGGTCATCGTCAAGAAGCGCGCCAGCGCCTTTCACGGCACCTATCTGGCCGGCTTTCTGCGCGCCCACCAGGTCGACACGGTGATCATTACCGGTGTCACCATGGCCGGCTGCGTACGCCACACCACCGAGGACGCCATCGCCGAGGGCTTCCGGCCCATCGTAGTGCGCGAGGCTGTGGGCGACCGGGTGCCCGGCGTGGTCGAGTGGAACCTCTTCGACATCGACGCCAAGTTCGGTGACGTCGAGCCGGTACAGACCGTGCTCGACTACCTCGACGGGCTCGAGTTGCGCAACGACTGACGGGGGGCGAGGAAGGCGGCCATGGCCAGGGTAGGCGTCGACGTCGGCGGCACGAACACCGATCTGGTGCTCGAATCGGATCGCGGGGTTTTTTTCCACAAGGTCGTCTCGACGCCCGAGGACCAGTCCGTCGGCGTCCTCAAGGGCCTGCAGGAACTCTGCGAGATGGCCGGGGCGGCGCCTGGCGACATCGAGCTCATCGTTCACGGCACCACCGTCGCCACCAACATCACCATCGAGCACCGCGGCGCCGACGTCGGCATGATCACGACGCAGAACTTTCGCGATATTTTGCATATCGGCCGCCACAAGCGTCCGCACAATTTCTCGCTCCACTTCGAGGTGCCCTGGCAGAATCGGCCCCTGGTCAAGCGCCGCAACCGCATTGCAGTTGCTGAGCGCATCCTGCCGCCCGACGGCCGTATCGAGACGCCCTTGGCCGAGGACGAGGTGCTGGCCGCCGTCGAGGTCTTCAAGCGCCGCGGCCTCGAGGCCGTGGTCATCGGCTTCCTGTTTTCCTTCCTCAATGACGAACACGAGCGCCAGGCCAAATCGATCGTCGAGCGCGAGATGCCCGGCGCCTTCGTCAGCGCGTCTTCCGAAGTGGCCAACGTCATCCGCGAGTACGAGCGCTTCTCGACGGCCGCCATGAACGCCTTCATCGGGCCCCAGACCTCGACCTACCTGACCAGCCTGCAGCGCAAGCTGGGCGACCAGGGCTTTCGCGCCAATCTGCGCATCATCCAGTCGAACGGCGGTATTTCGACGGTCGAAGCCTGTTCGCAGCGCGCCGTCACGATGCTTATGTCGGGCCCGGCCGGCGGCGTCATCGGCGGCCGTTCGGAGGGTCAATTGTGCGGCTCCGACAACGTCATCACGGTCGATATCGGTGGCACCTCGGCCGATATCAGCACCATCCCCAACGGCCGCATCAAGATCATGAATGCTCGCGATTCTTACGTAAGCGGCCATCCGATTTTGATTCCCATGATCGACCTGGTGACCATCGGTGCGGGCGGCGGCTCGATCGCGTTTGTTGATTCCGCCGGCGGCTTTCATGTCGGGCCGCGCTCGGCCGGGGCCGAACCGGGGCCGGCGTGCTACGGCCGCGGAGGCCAGGAGCCGACGGTGACCGACGCCCAGGTGGTGCTGGGCCGCCTTGATGCCGACAAGATGCTGGGCGGCGACCTGCCGCTCGACGCCGGTCTGGCCCGGCAGGCGGTAGAAGAGAAATTGGCGCGGCCGTTGGGGGTTTCCGCGACCGAGGCGGCGCTCGGTGTGATCAAGGTGATCAACTCGAACATGGCGCTGGCGATTCGCTCCAATTCGGTGGCGCGGGGCGTCGATCCGCGCGAGTTTTCGTTGATGCCCTTCGGCGGTGCCGGGCCGCTACATGGCGTTGCCCTGGCCGAAGCGGTGGCGGCGCGCGACGTCATCGTGCCGGTAGCGCCGGGCATTACGGCCGCCATGGGGCTTTTGCAAACCGACATGCAGTACGAGCACGCTCGCTCGCTAATCACGTCGCTAAGCCGCACCGACGGCCAAACTCTGGGCCGCATCAACAAGCTGGTCGGGGAACTGCTGGCCGAGTGCCGCCACGATCTAGAAAACGACGGCGTGCCGGCCGAGCGTCAGCACTTCGAGCGCATCGCGGAGTGCCGCTACGCCGGTCAGGGTTTCGAGCTCAGGGCAGCCCTGCCCGAGGCCGAGATCACGCCGGGCAACGTCGACGACATCGTCGCCAGCTTTCACCAGCAACACCGCCTGGACTACGGCTATGCTTTCGATGAAGGCGAGGTTGAGCTGATTACCGTCCGCGTTATCGGCACGGAGCACGTGACGCCGCTCCAAGTGGCGCGGCTGGAACGGGCAAATGGCGTCGGCATCGAAAGCGCGCTGCTTTACAGCCGCGAGACCACTTTCGACGACGGCCAGACAATCGAGACGCCGCGCTACGACCGCGGCCAGCTCAGGGCCGGCCACAGCGTGCCCGGGCCGGCCATCCTGATCCAACACAACTCGACGACGCTGGTGCCGCCGCGCCATACCGCGGCGGTCACCGAGCACGGCAACCTGCGCATCAGCGGCAGTTAGGTACGAGAGCGATGCCAACCAAGGAACTCGATCCCATCACCCTGCAGGTCATTTCGGGGGCGCTCGACACCATCGCCGAGGAGATGGGCCATATCCTCTATCGCATGTCGTTTTCCTCGATCATCCGCGAATCCCAGGATCTGGGGGCGGGCCTTTTCGACACCGAATTCAATACGCTTTGCGAATCCGAATCCTCACCCTTGCACATCGGTTCGCTGCCCGGTTACCTGGAAGGCATCCGGGAGACGCTGCAAGGCGGGAGCTGGAACGAGGGCGACGTGGTTATCCACAACCACCCCTATTTCGGTTCCAGCCATTCGCCCGACATCGCCATCGTCATTCCCATCTTCTACCAGGGCAAGCTGGTCGGCTTTGCCGGCAACACGGCACATCACCTCGATATCGGCGCCGCGACGCCGGGCCTGATCATCGACATACCCGACGTCTACGCCGAGGGCATGCTGTTCGCCGGCACCAAACTTTACGAGGGCGACAAGCGCAACGAGGCGATGTGGGAATTCATCGGCCGCAACAGCCGGGCGGCACCGCAACTCCAGCGTGACATCGAGGCCCAGATCGCTTCGGCCCGGCTCGGCGTGCGCCGTTTCCAGGAGTTGATCGAGCGCTACGGCCTAGACACCGTGCTGGATGCTACGCAACAGCTCATGGACTATGCTGAGCGCGTACTGCGCCAGCGCATCGCCGCCATTCCCGACGGCGAATATCGGGCCGAGGGCTTCCTCGACGACGACGGCAAAAACCGCGGCGTCAACCTGCCCATCAAGGTCTGTGTGCGCATCCAGGGCGACGGCATCGAGATCGACCTGACGGGCTCGGCCGACCAAGTCGAGACCGGATTCAACGTGCCCTTCGAAGGTTCAACCAAGGTGGCCTGTTTCTGCGCCATCCGCTCGCTGCTGCTGGATGCCGAAACGTCCGAAATCAAGGTGCCCTCCAACCAGGGCACCTTCCGGCCCATCACCGTGACGGCGCCCAAGGGTTCGATCTACAATCCTGAGTTCCCAGCCGCGGCAGAAGCCCGCTTCAGCCAAATCAATCGCATGATCGACCTGATCTACAAGGCACTGGCGCCGGTGCTGCCCGACGACATCATCGCCGGCTCGTCGGCGGTTCTCTCCTTCGTGGCCTATTCCGGGGTGCGGCCTTCCGGCGACTATTGGGTCTTCCTCGAGGTCAACGAAGGCTCCTACGGCGGCCGGCCGAAGTCCGACGGGCCCGACAGTATCGACGCCCTGATGGCCAACACGCGCAACAACCCGCTCGAAGACTTGGCCATCCACTTGCCCATGATCTGCGACCGCTATGAGCTGCGCGACGACGTCATGCCCGGTGCCGGGCGCCAGCGTGGCGGCTTCGGCGTGGTCAAGGCCCAACGCCTGCTCAGCGACGGTTTCATAACTCATGAAAACGAGCGCCACGAAGACGTGCCCTGGGGCATCTTCGGCGGCCAGCCCGGCGCCACCGGCCGGGTCGAGATCTTCAATATCGCCGACCCCACCAAGCGCACCAAGATGCCGGCCAAGTTCTCCGGCATGCGGGTGCGGGAAGGCGACGTGCATGTCTTCTACGGGCCCTGCGGCGGCGGCTATGGCGAGCCCCTGGAACGGCCGCCCGAGCAGGTGCTGGAGGACGTGCTCGATGATTTCTGCACGCTAGAGCACGCCCGCGAGGCCTATGGTGTAGTCGTCGACCTGGAGAGCGAGAGCGTCGATGTCGCAGCCACCGAGGCGCGGCGGCGGCAGATGCAGAGCGGAGCCACAGAACGCCCGGAACCAGCGCCACGGGCGCCGGTTCAGGTCGCAACACCGCCTGTGCCTGCACCTGCCCCGGAACCCGCGCCTGCTGCAACATCGCCAATACCGCCTCCGCCATCGCCCGCCCGCCAACCGTTGGCAGACGCGATTAAACGTCTGCACCAGGCCTATGGTGACGACTGGAGCTTCGATATCATCAGCCACAGCATGAACGGCGGCAGCATCGAGGTGGTGGGCGAAGTCCGCGCCAACGGCGCTCAGGTCAGGGAAACCGGCAGCGCCCCTGGTGGCAACGGCATGACCATGGGGCGGCGGCTGGAGGCGGCGGCCAACGACAGCCTGCGGCGCTGCGCCGACGCCCTTCTGGGTACTGGGCCGGAATAACGATGGTCGGCAGCCATGGATGAAAGGTCGCTGGTCTTCGTCGAGGTGATGATCGCCATTGCCGTGGTCGGCGTCCTGGCCTTTCTCATCTATCTGATCACCCAATACGCGCGACGGCCCTCGGGCGCCGTGGCCGAGGGCGGGGACGGCGGCTATTCACCGAGCTGGTACGAATTCGTTCTGGCTGCCGTGCTGCTTCTTGTGGTCGGCGCGATCCTGGTCTGGCAGTTCCGCGCCGGTGCTCATGATCAGCTCGCCGCCTCCGATTGGCGCCTCGATCTACGCTCGCTGATCTTCTTCATCGTCATGTTGGTGGCGGCGGGTTTGGGGCTGGCGGTGTTCGTGATCTCGGTGTTCGTGCGTCTCCACCGGCAATCCCGTGAGGCAGCGAGCGCTACCGATGTGCTGCCGGCGTCCGACGCCGCCGCCACGGCGGCACCGGCCGCAGCTGTTCAAACGCCCTCGGCGCTGCGGCTGTTGGGGTTGCTGGGGCTGGCAGTCGCCATCTTGCTGCTCAACTGGATCTACCTGCCGCGGGCCGGACAGTACGCCCTGATACTTTACTTCGTCTATCCCGCCACTCTGGGCGTGGCGCTGGTGCTGTTGTTCGACAAGGCGAGCCGGGCCTGGAGCGCCAAGAGCGGCGCCGAGACGGTACGCGAGTGGCTGTTTTGCGACGCGCTCACGTTTCTTCTCTTCCTCGGCTTTCTCAATCTCTACCAGGCCCAGGCCGGCGAGAAATACGCCGCCATGTTCTGGGACTTTCTGGCCATCGCGGCCTTCTTCCTGGTCTTCTGGCTGGTCGACCGCAAACTCACGCGCTACCGCTTTCTGGTGGCCTACGGCTATCTCATCGCACTGCCGATTCTGCTGTTGATCTGGGAGGCGGTGCAGGAAGTCAAGGCACCCGAGGGGCTATCGTGGTGGAGCACCATCTGGCCCTTCTTCGGCCTGGCCATCATCTTTTTCGTACTGGAGATCATCTCGCTGATCGCGACGCGCGGCACGGACCATCAGACCGTGCCAGCGATCAAGGACGGAATTTTCGTCGTCGTCTACGGCATCCTGCTGATAGTCGCCGTACCCGGAGCCCCTGTATGAGTGCAATTAAGGAACTAACCGGGCTCGGCATTGCCGAGTTGGCCCGGCGCATTGCTGATCGTGAGGTTTCGCCAGTCGAGGCCGTGCAGGCCTCGCTCGACCGCATCGAGCGGCTCGATGACCATTACCGGGCCTTTATCTCGGTCTATCCCGAAGCGGCGCTGGTGGCCGCGCGAGAGGCCGAGGCCGCGTTGGTGGCAGGCGCAGACTTGGGACCTCTTCATGGCGTGCCCTTGGCGGTCAAAGACCTCTTCCAGGTGGCCGGCACCGAGCGCACCTGTGGCTCGCAAGTATTCCGCGAGGCAGTCAAGGAAGACGCCACCAGCGTGGCTCGGTTGCGTCAGGCCGGGGCCATCATGATTGGCTTGCTCAATCTGCAGGAGTTCGCTTTCGGGCCGGTGGGTATCAATCCGCACCACGGCACGGCACGCAATCCCTGGAACCCTGAGCGTGCCTGTGGCGGCTCCAGCGCTGGCTCGGGTTGCGCCGTGGCGGCCTCGCTGGTACCGGGAACCTTGGGCACCGATACCGGCGGCTCGGTGCGCATTCCGGCCTCTTTCTGCGGCGTGATCGGCGTCAAGCAGACCTACGGCTTGGCCAGCCGCCACGGCATTTACCCCCTGGTCGACGGCTTCGACCACGGCGGGCCGCTAGCCTGGACGGTGCGTGATGCGGCTATCCTGCTGCAGGCCATCGCCGGGTCCGATCCGCTGGATCCATCAACCAGTGAAGCCCGTGTCGAGGACTACACCACGGGACTCGAGGGCGGTATCGAGGGCTTGCGTATCGGCGTACCAAAACGGGTCTTTTTCGACGACATCCACCCGGACATCGAAACCAACGTGCGCCGGGCCATAGCCGTGCTGGGCGAGCTCGGCGCCGAGGTGCGCGAGATTGACCCGCCGTTCGCTGCCGAGTTTTCCGATGTTTGGAATGCCCTGGCACTGCCCGAATGCTACGCCGTACACGAGACCCGGGTGATCGAGCAGGGTGAGCTGTTGTCGCCTGACGTAACCCCGCGGCTCAAGCTCGGGCTCGACTATTCGGCGGTCGACTATCTCAAGGCACGCCAGGATCAAGCTCGCATCCGGGCCCAAATGGCGGCGCTACTGATTGATGTCGACCTGATCGCGACACCGACCACGCCGCTGCCGGCGGTGTCGGCCGAAAGCGGCAACCTCGAAGTCGAGGGCCGCGAGATCGACGGCCGCGCGGTGCTCTCGCAATTCACCCGACTGGCCTGCCTGACGGGGCAGCCCTCCATCGCCGTGCCCTGCGGCTTCACGGCCGACGGCCTGCCGACCAGCCTGCTGCTGGCCGGCAAGTGGTTCGAGGACGCCGCTCTGCTGCGCGCCGCCCATGCCTACGAGCAGGCCACGCCCTGGCACCAACGGCGCCCGCCCGAGCCGGGCTCAGGTTTGTAGCGCCCCTTCGACGGCTTGCAGAGAATGCAGAAAACCTAGATTTCGTCCCATTTCGGAGATCCGTCGCAGTTCATCCGGCGACGCCTTGCCCCGTCCATGATCGGCGAGTGCCCGGCCTCGGGCGGCAAAGAACCGGTTCCAGGCCAGCGGTTCGGCCAACGTGAAATCATCCAAGTCGTCGGCATACTCGGCCGCCTGGTCCCAACGACCGAAACGAAGACAAGAATCCATGGCATCACGGTAGAACCACAGTTGATTGTGGGCGACGCAATTCGAGCTGATGATGGCTTCGGCCCGGTTCATGGCATCCGTCGCCGTTTCGACGTCCGGCGTAGCCCATGCAAGACTACCCAAAGCCCAAGGTCCGGTGAGTGCCGGCGCGATTTCCTCCGCTTTGGCGGCCACTTCCAACATCTCGGCAGCGATGTTTTCGCCCATGAGATGGCGCACCTTCAGCCCACAAACCGCCATCAGTGGCAACCAGATGCCGGCTCCGATGCGTTCGCAGGCCGCCACTGCCAACTCGGCATGCTCCAAGGCTGGCGTGAGTTCCATGCTGTCCAGCAGAATGGCCGACATGTTGAAGCGAAATATCATTTCCGCGCGATGGTTCTCGGCCTCGACGACCTCGCGAACGCCGGTCTCGAACATAGGCCGGGCGGCCGCCGGGCCCTGCGAGAGATACCTCATGTTCCCCAACGCCGGCAGGTTGCTCGCCACCACGTGGCCGAGGCCGTGCTGCCGTGCCGTGGCCACGCATTCCTCGGACTGGGTGTGTGCAGAAACCATTCGTCCCCGCATGTAGTGCCCGTCGGCCAAGCCGCTCAAGGCGCGGCACTCTAAATCGGCCGAGCTGGCGGCGCGGGCCAAACGCAAAGCCTCACTGTGCTGATTCAAAGCTTCGTTGGAGTTACCCGAGAGAAAAAAAAGATTGCCGAAATGATAGTGGATCTTCGCCCGGTCGACATCTTGCTGCGCCAATGGCTCGGCCCGCTTCAGAATCCTCTCCGTAGCCTCCGCGCGGCCCAGAACGCGTAGGTTCGAGACCAATTCCAGGCAGAGTTCAAACTCCCGCGCGCGATCCTGCCCGACACCCTTCAGAGCCCTGGTGATGTGCTCGGCAGCCTCGGCGTGAGACAGTCGTTCCTGAGCGCGCCGCCCTGCTTTCTCCCAATACCCCGAGGCTTGGCCGGTTTCGCCGCACTCGGTCAAATGATGGGCAAGGGTTTCCGGTTCGGCCTCGGACAAAGCGAGAAACTTGCTCTCGAGCGCCATCGCCACCGCCTTGTGCAAACGTCGGCGTTTTTCCTTCAGCAGGCTCTCATATGCGGCGTCCTGCACCAGCGCGTGCTTGAAGACGTAAACCTCGTCGGGCGGCCAGCCGCGCCGGAACACCAACTCGGCCTCTGTCAAGGTGGTGATGGCTTCGCGCACCTCCTCATCCGACTTGTTGCTGACGGCGGCCAGCAACCCATGTCCGAACTCGCGACCGATGACAGCACCCAGTTGCGCCACCTCCTTGACCGGCGAGAGACGATCCAGACGGGCCATAAGCGAATCCTGCAGGGTCTCGGGAACGGCAAAGTCGGAGAGTGGGCCCTCGAGGACGAAGCCCCGGTCGGTGCGCCTCATCAGGCCGGAATCGAGGATCGACTTGGTCATCTCCTCGACGAACAAGGGAATACCGTCGGCACGGTCGGTGATGTGATCGAGAACTTCGTCGGGAAGTTCAGTACCGCCGGTCATCGCCAGCGCGATATCGGCGCTCTGCCGTCGACCCAAGCGACTGAGGGCAAGATGGGCGACCACACCCATGGCGCCCCAGGGCGAGGTGAAACCCGGGCGAAAGGTGACGAGGATCAGCACTTTCGCCGAGGCGGCCTGCTCGATCATCTGGCTCAAGAGGTCGCACGACGTGGGGTCGATCCAATGCACGTCCTCGAAGACGAGCAGAACGGGCGAGCTCCGGGTCAGCCCTTTGACGTGGTCGGCCAGGGCCTGCAGGGTCCGGTTGCGCCGCTGCTCCGGGTCGCCGGCCGAGGGTTGGTAGCGATCGTCAGGCGGCAGCGATATCAACTCGGCGAACAAGGGAACGGTCTCGGCCAGCGGCTGGCCGGAAGATCGCACCAGCGCCTCGACGCCCGCCAGCGTCGCTCTGCCCGCCTGGCCCGCGAGGGCCGCCGACAGGCGGTTCAGATAGCCGGTGAAAGGATAAAGCGCCGTACTCTGATGATGGGGCGAACATTGGAAATGAATGGCCTCGCCCTCGGTCTCAACGACGTGGGCGCGCATGGCTTCGAGAATGCGCGACTTGCCGATTCCCGCCTCGCCCGACAAGGTCACCACCTGGCCCTCGCCGGCCCGGGCCTGGTTCCACTTCTCGGCAAGAAAGCCGATTTCCTCCTGGCGGCCCACCAGTGGCGTCAGGCTGGCGCCGCGATAGGCCTCGAAGCGGCTCAGGGTGGCTGTGGGATGGAGGGCGCGGAAGGCGCGCACCGGTTCGGAGAAGCCCTTTAGATCGTGCTCGCCCAGATCCTCGAACTCGAATAGGCCGCCGAGCAGCCGCTCGGTGGCCGGCGCGACCACCACCGTGTCCGCCACGGCCAACCCCTGCAGGCGCGCCGCCAGGTTCGGCGTTTCACCGACGACGGCCCGTTCGGCCGCCGTCTTTTCGCCGACCAGGTCGCCCACCACGACGAGGCCGGTCGCCAAACCGACGCGGACGTGAAGGTCCGCCCCGGTGGGACCGGGCAACGACGTGACGCGGTCGACGATACCCAGACCGGCGCGTACGGACCGCTCCGCCGCGTCCTCCTGGGCCGTCGGGTAACCGAAATAGACGAGCATGCCATCACCCATCAGACGCGCCACGTAGCCCCCGAAGTCCGCCACCACCGAGGCACAGGCATCCTGAAACAAGGCGATGACCTGGCGAAGGTCCTCGGGGTCGAGCTGTTCGGAGAGCGCCGTCGAGCCAACCAGATCGCAAAACAATACGGTCAGATGCCGGCGTTCGGCTTCGGAACCGACCACATCCGCATCGGCTCCCTCGTCTTGCATGGCCGGTGCGTTCAACGGGCCGAGATCGGCAATCGTTGCAAGCAGTAGGCGCCGCGCGCCGAGGGCAACGCCAATCTCTTTCAGATCCTCCTCGGTAATGTGCGGCAGCGCCGGCAGATCTATCTCGTTCTCGGCGAACGCTTCGGCGTAGCGGCCAAGTCCCAGTCCTTCGAGCCATTCGCCGATGTCACGAGCCATTTCACACCAACCAGCGGCAAATCCGGGTCAAGCCCGGTGAGAATTTAAGGCTAGATTAGAACGTTTAGAATTTGCAATCCATCGACAGTCCTTGGGGGATTTCGCGTTGGCGGAGGATCGGCTATAACTCAGCGGCTAGGTTCAGCGCGGCCAGACGGTACATCTGGCAAGCGAGGGGAGGGTTATTTCCATGGGCGGTTGGCAGTGGTTCTGGACGCTCGTCGGCTTTATCGTCTTCATCGTCGTCCTGATCTTCCTCTTCTTCTACGAGCCCTTCGAGACACTGTTTACGCTGGTGATCAATGGCATCAGCTTCGACAACGCGATCTTCTGGGCCGCAATGATCATCGGCATCATCGGATTTTGCGCCTATCACTGGCACGCCTATCGAGTGCACATCGTGCAGGAGCAGAGCGTCGAATCCATGGTTTTGAGCTCGCTTCGAGGCTCGACCTTCACGGCTATCCTGATGAGCGGCGGGGCCACCTTGCAGGCTGTGCAGATCCTCTGCGTTTATCTTTTGCAGGAGAACTATGCGCTGGGCGCTGGGTTTGGTACACGCCTGGCGGCCGTGGTGGCCCTGGTCGTCCTGACCGGTGTCTTCTGCGTCATTTTCTGGCTGCTCAAGATAATCCGGCCGGCGCGGCCGGCCTGAGCTCGCTCAAACACCTATTTGACGCTCCGACGGCAAGCGGATAGTCGCCTCCGTCCCGACGCCCGGTCGGCTTTCCAATTCCAGGCTTCCGCCGTGCAATTCGGCCAGGGATCTGACCAGCGGCAGACCCAAGCCGGTGCCTTGGTGCTGCCGGCTCAGGACGCTGTCCACCTGGCCGAAGGTGGCAAGCGCCGTCGGCAAGTCGCTCTCGGCGATACCGATCCCGTTGTCGGTGACCCTGATGGCCAGCCAGCCGTCCTGCCCCAATGCAGCACTAACGGTGACAAGGCCGCCGACGTCCGTGAACTTCACGGCATTGGAGAGCAGGTTGAGCAACATCTGCTTGAGCATGCGTGCGTCGGCGCGGCAAAGCGGCAGTGAGGAGTCGATCTCGCGCTGCACCGACAGGCCGCCTTCTGTCAGACGCACACTGACAAGCTGCAGACAATCTTCGATCAGCTGGGCGACGTCGACCTCACTTTCGTCCAGATCGGCCCGGCCCGCCTCGATCTTGGAGATATCTAGCACGTCATTGATGAGTGCCAGCAGATGCTCGCCACTTTGGTGAATGCTGTCGATGTAATCGACATAGCGCGGTTCCTCGACGGGGCCAAACACCTGGTGGGTTATCATCTGGGCAAATCCGATGATGGCGTTGAGCGGTGTGCGCAACTCGTGGCTCATGTTAGCGAGGAACTCGGACTTGGCACGGTCGGCGTATTCCGCTCCTTCCTTGGCCGCCCGCAAATCCGCTTCGGCATGCTTGCGAGCGCTGATGTCGCTGCCGATCATCACGGTGCCACCGTCGGCCGAGGCAAGCTCGGAGATCTGCAGCCAGCTGCCGTCGGCGCGGCGCATCGTCGCGAAAGATGGTTGATTGCGATGTTGCCTCAAGCGTTTGGCGATGAAGGCCTCGCGATCATCCGATTCGCGATCGAACTCGCCACTGGCGCTGACGTGATGAAGCAGCTCCTCGAAGGTGATGCCGGGTTTCAGGCGGCCGGGCGCGATGGGTTCGATGACGTCCAGGTACTGTCGGTTCGAGAATACCAACCGATCATCGGCATCCCAGAGCGCCAGCCAATCCGGCGCGTTGTCGATGGCCTCGAGGAAACGGCGTTCCGCCTGCCGCGCCTGCCGCCGCGTCATGACCTCCTCGGTTTCGTCGGTCGAAGTGCCACGATAGCCGCGAAAAGTACCTTCGGAGTCGAATATAGGTTTGCCGCTGACACGCCGAAAGCGCTCTTCGCCACTGTTATTCCTCACAGAAAAACGGAAATTTCGAAACGGCTCGTGCGCCTCGAGAAGCTCCTTGTGTTGGCGCCAGTCTTCGTCTGTTTCGGGATCGTACCCTGTCGCCTCCCAGCGGGTCAGCCCCACGGCGTCTCTTGGCAAGGCCTTGTCGACCTCCCCTTCGGCATCGTACGAGACGTAGGTGAAGCGAAGCGTTTCATCCATTTCCCAGACCCAATCGGACGACACTTCGACGAAATCCCGGAAACGCTCCTCACTGTCACGAAGCGCCTGTTCAGCGGTCTCATGAAGTGCCCGACCACGGGCCAGGGCGATTGTGGGTGCGATCAAAGCCAGCGCTACCAGAGCAATCACGACGAAAACTGATTCCCAGCGATCGACCGAACTCTCGAGCCGATAATCGTCGATGAGCAAGGGCTCGATAATGTCTTCGAAAACGAACTCCCAGGTCACCGCCAGAAGAAAGACGATCGGCAACGCCAGTCCATATACAGCCAGTGCGGTTCTCGCCCACATGCCGATACCTACTCTGCCGCCACCACTCCGGGACCGGCCCCGGCTTCGTGGGCCTCGAGTCGCGGTAGAACCTGCTCTGCAAACAGCGTCATATTGCGCTTGGCCTCATCCTCGGGCATGCCGCCATAGCTGAAGACGCCGACAACGGCACAACTGCTGACCATCTCCCGGTGCCAGAGAGATTTCTCGCAGACCTGGTCGGGCGCGCCAATAAAACTGAAGATCGGTGAGGAATTTGACGAAACCGTCGGAGCGGCCCTCGATGAGATTTTGGAAGAACGTACTCATCCCGACGTGCATGGATCTCCCCATCACTATCTGTGGTAGGCCGCCCCGCAAAGATGCTGGCGCGGGCCTCAGGGGACTGTCAAGGAATTCGCCCGCTATCGCGCCTAATCGGCGGCGCGCGAGAGCGACTGGGGCGGCGTGCCGGTGCGCATGTCGGACCGCGTATTGCGGTAGAAGCCGCCATAGGGCCCGCGTTTGACGAATCGGCCGTCGCCTGGGCGGCCAAGGTATTCGCCCCGGTCGACGACCACCTTGCCGCGCGAGATCACGGTCTCGGTGAAGCCCTTGACGGTGAAGCCCTCGTAGGCGTTGTAGTCGATGTTCATGTGATGAGTACGGGCGTTGTAGTAGCTGATGGTTTCTACGTGGTTGGGATCGAAAATCACGATATCGGCGTCGCTGCCCACGGCGATGGTGCCCTTCTTGGGGAACAAACCGAAGATTTTTGCCGGTGCCGTCGAGGTCAGCTCGACGAAACGGTTGAGATCGATGAAACCCTTGCCCACGCCGTAGTGGTAGATCAGGCTCATGCGGTTCTCGACGCCTGGGCCGCCGTTGGGGATCTTGCTGAAGTCCTGGCGACCGAGTTCCTTTTGCTCCTTGAGGCAGAAGGGGCAGTGGTCTGTCGAGATGGCGTTGAGGGCATCGCCGCGCAGGCCCTTCCAAAGCTCCTCCTGGTTCCATTTTTCACGCAACGGCGGGGTCAGTACGTATTTGGCGCCGTCGAAGCCCGGCTGGTCGTAGTCGTCGACGTCCAGCAGCAGGTACTGCGGGCAGGTCTCAGCGTGGGCCATGACGCCGCGGGCCTGGGCCATGCGCAACTCCTGCAAGGCATCATAGCAGCTCAGGTGCACGATGTAGACCGGCGCCCGCGCCACTTCGGCGATGGCCAACGCCCGGTGCACGCCCTCGGCCTCGAGGCGCGTGGGGCGTGTTAGCGCATGGTACTTGGGCTCGATGTGGCCACCGGCCAGGGCGGTCTTAACCAGTTCATCAATGACGATGCCGTTTTCGGCGTGCATGCAGACCAGGGTACCGTCCTCGCCGGCTTGGCGCATGGTCCGGAAGATGGTGCCGTCGTCCGACAGCAGCACGCCGGGGTAGGCCATGAAAAGCTTGTAGCTGGTGATGCCCTCGTCGGCCAATCGGCGCATCTCTGGTGCCCGGCTCTCCGGCATGTCGGTGATTACCATGTGAAAGCTGTAATCGATGGCCGTGCGCCCGGCCGCCTTGGCGTGCCAGGTGTCGAGGGTATCGAGCGTCGAGGTTCCCTTGGTCTGGATGGCGAAGTCGATGAGGGAGGTGGTGCCGCCGAAGGCAGCGGCCCGGGTACCGGTCTCGAAGGTGTCCGAGGTTTCGGTTCCGCCGAAGGGCATCTCCAGGTGCGTGTGAGGGTCTACACCGCCGGGGATCACCAGCTTGCCCTTGGCATCGATCACGGTATCGGCTTCTATCACCAGATCCCGGCCGATCAGGTCGACGGTCTGGTCACTGGCGAAGACGTCGGCCTGGTAGTCGTCCACGGCGGTTACGATACGGCCGTTTTTGATCAGTACGCTCACCTCAGCCTCCCGGGTTCACGGCGTTTCAATTCCCCAGCGCCTGGGGTATCATTTCCTGGTCCGAAGAAAGGACGCATTCTCAAAACGATTCGTCAGGTATCAGAACCAAACCATCTTAATGACATCCTGGCAGACAAACCAAACATCGACAGGAGGGGGTATGATGGCGAAGGTTGGTGCGAAATCAACCCATACTAAGAAAAGCAGCCTCACGCGTCGCGAGTTCGTCGGCACCGCCGGCGCGGTCGCTGCAGGCGCGGCAATCGGAGGCTTTCCCGCAATCGTCCAGGCCGCGGACCCGGTCCGTAGCGTCGGCCTCGGCGTCAGCATCATCAACGAGATTCAGGGCCGAGCGTCGAAGGACCTGGGTTTCCCGGTGCGAGGCCAGGCACTCGGCTACGGCGCCATGTTCGGCAAGATGCTGAACCAGAACGACCAATACGAAGTCGCCGAGGGCTACTACAACGATTTCGACGTGATGGTGCCGGCCAAGATTTGGCAGCCCATCGATACGAAGCGCATTAAGGAATGGGACAAGGTCACCAACCTCAGCAAGACCGGCAAGCTGACGCCGGAGTCGAGTGAGGGCCAGGGCGACGCCCCGTTCCGCCATCTCTGGGTCGACAAGGACGGCAATCGGGTCAAAGGCCCGTCGCGCTACATCACCGCCGTACCGGGCTGGCATAACGCCGATTCGCTGGGTTACAACCCCGACGAAACAGGCCGCAAGATCGAGAGCTGGGCCGAGCTCTTCAGTGCCGATTTCAAGGGCAAGGTGGCCCTTCTCAACGTGCCGCAGATCGGCGTCATGGACGCCGCCATGGGCGTCGAAGCGCTGGGTATCTTCAAGTTCAAGGACAAGGGCAACATGACCAAGAAGGAGATCGATTTCCTCATCGATTTCCTCATCAAGAAGAAGCAGGAAGGCCACTTCCGGGCGTTCTGGGAGACCTTCGGCCAATCGGTCAACCTGATGGTCTCGGGCGAAGTGGTACTCGAGAGCATGTGGTCGCCGGCGGTGACGGCGATCAAGGCCGAGGGTGTCAAGTGCATCTACGCCTTCCTCAAGGAGGGCATGCGGGGCTGGCACGGTTGCCTCTCGATCTCGGCCAAGACCACCGGCAAGCGGCTCGACCAGGCCTATGAGTACATCAACTGGTGGCTCAGCGGCTGGCCCGGGGCTTTTGTGGCCCGCCAGGGCTACTACATGTCGGTGCCCGAGAACGTCAAAAAACATCTCGAGCCGGCAGAGTGGGACTACTGGTACGAGGGCAAGCCGGCAGCCAAGGAATTGCCGGATCCCTTCGGCACCATCATCGTACCCAAAGGCGAGATTCGCGACGGTGGCTCCTATTGGAACCGCTTCAAAAACATCGCCGTCTGGAATTCGCTGATGGACGAGAACGACTATTTGGTCAAGCGCTGGACCGAGTTCCTCAACGCCTGATCACGAAGTTCCCCCGGGCCTTCCGCCCGGGAGATAATCGACGGGCCGGGCGGCACCCTCCGCGCCGGCCCGTCTTTCCTTAGGCCGGGACAGCATGGCGACGCAGGATTTCGCTAGCTCTCAGCACACCGGATTGATCGGCACCCAACCGGTGCCGTCCGATGCCATCGAGGCGGCCCGGAAGATCCGCCGCGAGGCCGGCTTCCCGGTTGGCTGGTTGATTGCCCCGGCGGCGCTCTGGCTGTTGATCTTTCTGGTGGTGCCGCTCTTCAGCATCATCATCTTCAGCTTCTGGACTTCGACCGACGCCGGCATGACACCGGACCTAACGCTGCAGTACTACGGCGATTACTTCTACAATGAAGGCTTCTTCGAGCAGGAGAGCCGGAACTTCCTCAAGCCCGGCGTCTTCATCCGCACGCTCGGCTCGACTTTCTACTTCACTATCGTGGTGATGGCTCTGTGCCTCCTGCTGGGCTACCCCATCGCCTATTTCCTGGCCATGCAGGTGCAGTCCTTCAAGTGGCAGTTGGCGCTCTTTCTCGTTTGCATGGTGCCGTTCTGGACCAGCTACCTGATCCGCGCCGTGGCCTGGATGCCGATGCTCGGGCGCCGGGGTCTCCTGAACAAGTTCCTGCTCTCCATCGATGCCATCGACAAGCCGGTGACCTTCCTGCTCTATTCCGAGTTCAGCTACACCATGGCCTTGGCGCAGCTCTATGTCGTGCTGTGCGTCGGGCCGATCTTTTTTTCCCTGGCCAAGATCGACAACGCCATCCTCGAGGCGGCCCGTGACATGGGGGCGACGCCCTTCCAGATCTTCCGTGAGATCATCGGGCCACTGTCGCTGCCGGGCGTGGCCATCGGCATGATCTTCATCTTCGTCATGATAATGGGCGAGTTCGCCACGGCCGTGGTGGTCTACGGCGGCAAGACCAGTACCACCGGCACGGTGATCCTGAACTATTACGCCATCGCCAACTATCCCTTCGCGGCGGTGAACGCCCTGATGTTGATGCTCAGCATGATGATCGGCGTGGTCATCATCCTGAAGCTCGTCGACATCAGGAAGGAGCTATAGAGCATGACGGTGAAGCGGCGTTGGACAGCGGAACGCAAGCGGAAGGCCTTCATCAAGGGCGGCTTCAGCGTCTACTACGCCATTTTTTTGGTCTTCATCTATGGGCCGATGATCGCCATGTTCGTGCTCTCCTTCCAGGGGCGGCGGGGCGGCACCAGTTTTCCCATGCGGGGCGTCAGCCTTTACTGGTACGAAAAGCTGATCGAGCCCTCGACGGTCGGAGACCTGCAGGGCGCCATGGGCCGCTCGATCGTCCTGGCGCTGATCGTCATGGTCATCACCGCGCTCTTTTCGACCATGCTGGCCATGGCTTTCCGCAAGCGCTTTTTCGGCGCCGGCGTGCTCTTCTATACGGTGATGGCGGGGCTGATGGTGCCGGGCATCCTGCTCAGCCTTGGTTTGGCCTCGCTGATCAAGCAGGTCGGCATTCCGCCCAACTGGTGGTCGTCTGCGCTGGGCGTCCACGTGGTCTGGACGCTGCCTTTCGGTTTCCTGGTGATGATGGCGGTCTTCAACCGATTCGATTCGAGCCTGGAGGAGGCGGCCCGCGATATGGGTGCCGACGAATGGACGGTGTTCAAAGAGGTGACGCTACCCCTGATCACCCCCGGAATAGTCGCCGCAGGCCTCTTTGGCTTCACGCTCTCCTACGACGAATTCGCCCGCACCACACTGCTGGCCGGCGAGTTCAATACGCTGCCACTCGACATCAACGCCTCCATGACCCAGCGTATCCGTCCGACACTGTTCGCGCTGGGCACCGCCTCGACGGTGTTTTCACTGTTGATGATCGCGCTCTTCCTGGGCATCTACACCATCCTCTACCGCCGCTCGCGTTAGCGTGGGCTTCTGACGGCGTTACGTCACCGCCAACGGCGCAAAGGCATCGATGTCCGAGCGGCCTAGCACCTCTTTGGAGCCAGAGCAAAGTCAGCAACGTCCGCCCCGGTATGCAGACCCGCAGCGACGATTTCGGCACAGGCGTTGGCGTCCGAAAGCGCGTGGTGGTGATCGAGCTCGATGTCGTGATAGGCACAGACATCGGAGAGTTTGGTCGGCCGAATGTCCCAGACAGCACGGGCCAATCGAACCGTGCAGATGAACGGCTGAGCGGGTGGCGCTATGTCGGCATCGGCGCAGCAGGACAACATCACACTGCGATCGAACCCTGCATTGTGAGCCGCCAAGAACTCGGCACCGGCAATGAATTCGGCGATCTCCGCCCAACGGTCGGCGAACGTGGCTTCGTCCCTGACGTGCTGCCAGGTGATGCCGTGCAAATAGGAGAAACGAAACGTCTCACGTGGCGGCTTGATCAGGAAGTAGAGGCTGTCCTGAACCGCGCCGTCCGCCAGCCGCACGAGGCCGAGCGCGCAGGCGCTGTCCCGGCCATAGTCGGCCGTCTCGAAGTCGAGAGCGACGATGTTCATCGAACTAGAGATTACCCAGGCGCTCGAGCAAAAGATCGAAGAAACCCTCGGCATCGACGTCGCCGATTACCAGGGCATTGGGCTCGCGGCCCGTCACCTGCCACCAGTCGACGACGCTGGCACCGCGGGTGAGCTCGGATTCGGTTTCGATGTCGACGTGGCAGCGCCGGCCCGTGAAGAGCTCCGGCTTGAGAAGCCAGGCGATCACCGTCGGATCATGGAGCGGGCCGCCGTCGGAGCCGTACTTTTCCTCGTCGTAACGCTCCGAAAACAGCAACATCTCGCAAAGCGCCCTGGGTGCCGGCGAGTCCAGTGCGCCCAGGCGCTGCATACGTGCCCTGGTGGTCAACACCTTGTGGGTGACGTCGAGCGGCAGCATGACGAGGGGCACGCCAGATGCCATGACCTGGAGCGCCGCCTCGGGGTCGACGTAGACGTTGAACTCGGCCGACGGCGTAACGTTGCCTTGTTCGAAGTAGCCGCCACCCATCATAACGAGCTGCTGCAGTCGCCCGGCGATCGCCGGTTCCCGTGCCAGCGCCAGGGCAATGTTGGTGAGCGGCCCGAGCGTACACAGAGTCACGCTCTGCGGCGCTTCGCGGCCGATGGTCTCGACCAGGAAATCGACGGCGTGGTCTTGTTGCAAGGCCATCTGGGGCTCGGCCAACGTAGGCCCGTCGAGGCCGCTCTTGCCATGCACGTGCTCGGCCGTGACCAGCGGCCGTTTCAGCGGCCGGTCGGCGCCGGCAAAGACCTTTACGTCGGGCCGCCCGGCCAACTCGCAAACGATACGGGCGTTGCGCGAGGTCAGCTCCAGCGGCACGTTGCCGGCCACCGTGGTGATGCCCAGCACCTCCAGCTCAGGACTGCCCAGGGCCAGCATGATGGCGGCCGCGTCGTCCTGACCGGGATCGGTATCGATGATGATTTTCATGTTTTCTCCTTGTCGCCCTCAAGCCAACAACCTCGCGACCTCCGCCAGGTCCGGTGCAGCCGCGGCGGCACCGGGCCGCGTCGTGGCCAATGCCCCACAGGCAGCGGCAAAACGAACGGCCGATTCCATACCGTCACCGCGGGCCAGCGCGAACGCCAGGCCACCGTTGAAGCAATCTCCCGCGGCCACGCTGTCCACCGCCGCCACCTGAAAGGGCGGCACAAATCCCTGCTCGTCCGGGGTAGCGAAGAAAACACCGGCCGCACCCATCGTGACGACGGCGACGGCCGGTCCCAACTGTTGTAGACGCCGGGCCGCCTCGGCCGCGGCCTCCGGCGATTGCGGACGCAGGCCCACCAGCGTCTCGGTTTCGCCTTCGTTGGGTGTCACGATGTCGGCGGCGGCGAGCAGGCCCGAGAGCGTGGAGTGGTCCGGCGGTACCGGCGCGGGATCGAGGATGACGCGTCCGCCTGCCGCCCGCACCCGGGCCGCGGCATAGGCATTGGCAGCAAGCGGAATTTCGAGCTGCAGCATCAGGATGCCGGTCCGGCCGAATGCCTCGGGGCGGCAGTCGACATCGCTTTCCGCCAGTGCCAGATTGGCGCCACCGACCACGGAAATGCAGTTGTCGCCGTCGTCAGCAACGCCGATCATGGCGATGGCGGTAGCGTGCTCGGGATCGACCGCCACATATTCGTCGTCGAGCCCCAGCTCGGCCATCTGCCGCCGCGCCATGGCGCCGAAGACGTCGTCGCCCAGGCGACCGACCAGATCGACGCGACCGCCGAGGCGGTGCACGGCGACGGCCTGGTTGCAGCCCTTGCCGCCCAGCGCCATGACGTAGCGTTCGGCGTGCAGCGTCTCGCCGGGCCGCGGCAGCCGCTGGCCATAGACACTGACATCCATATTGATGCTGCCGAACACCACGATGTCCATGTTCCGCGTCCTTCCGCTCATAAAGGCGCCAACTTCCAAAGCCGCTCGGCGTTGCCATGCGCGACGGCGTGGGCAGCTTCGTCAGGTAAGGCGCCCAGCGCCTCACGCCACAGTGCCACCTGCCGCACGTAAAGATCGCCCCAATGTTCGGCAAAGACATTGTCGAGGCCCAGCACGAAGCGCTCGGGATGGGCTTCGATCAGCGCTTTCCAGTCGGGCGCCAGGCGGCGGCCGACAAACAGGTTGATCCAGGGCTGGCGGCTGATGTCGCGGGTGATGGAGTTGGACCAGGACGGCATGAAATGGATGTTGGCGTGGCTCTCGATCAGCCGACGGGTTTGCTTGATATCGAGCTGCCCCATATGGGTCAGCACGAAGGGATGGCCGGGCCGAGCCCGAAGCAGGCCCTCCAACTCGGCCATCAGTCCCTCCGCCGCGGTGCCGGCGGCGGCAAATTCGTAGTGCAACACGGCTGGCCAGCCCCGTTCAAAGACCGCCGCGAGCGCCGCCCTGACCTGAGGCGCATGGGCCGGTATCACCCATTGCGGCGCCCGCTGGCCCTTGGCGGCATGCCACAGAATGAGCTCCGCCATGGCCTGGAATTCCGGCATCCGAAGCTGATCCTCGAGCAGCCGGTAGTAGACTGGCCGGTTGTCCGCATAGACCCGACTTTTGGTCCGCACCGCGGCGATCACGCGCTCTGGATAGCGACGGGCAAGTGCCGCGATGCCCTCCGACTTGAGCCGGCCGCGCGCCGACAGGATGACGCGAGCCACGCCGGCCTGGTCGAGCAAAGGCACGACCCGGTCGAGACCGACGCGCTCGTCGATCTGGCTTGTGGGCGTCGATGATGGGGAGCTCGGCGGCCGCCGCTGCAGCCGGGTCGAGCAATAGCGTGGCGGCCAGGATTCCGAAACGGCATTTTTTGCGCCAAGAGAACATGCTTCGACAAATACCACGCCGCGCGGGCCATGACCCGGTGAGAAATCCGGGATAGCCTCATTGCCATGACAGCGCAGGGCCCAGACCTGAAGACCCCGACTGTTGCTTCGGCCATCGAAGGCATCGTCTGGCCGGCCATCGTGGCCCGCCGCGAGGACCGGATTGCGTCGCTGCTGCAACAATTACAAAGCAGCGAGTGGTGGCCGGCTGCGGAACTGGAGCGCCGCCAGTTCACGCAGCTACAGCTTCTGGTCACACATGCCGCCGCAACCGTGCCCTTCTATCGTGAGCGCCTGGCACCCGTCCGTGACCATGGGGTTCTGACGCCCGAGGCCTGGCGCACGATCCCCGTGCTGAGCCGGGCCGACCTGCAGCAATCGTTCGGCGATTTCCTCAGCCGGGCGCTGCCCGGCGACCACGCACCGGTCAGCGACGTGCGCACATCGGGATCCACCGGCGTGCCGGTCTCGGCCAAAGCGACGGCCGTGACCGGGCTTGTCGAATCGGCGCTCTCGCTGCGCCGTCTGAATTGGTACGGGCGCGACTTCTCGCAAAAGGCCGCCGTCATAGCCACCATGAAGCCGGACCAGGCGCTGCCGCCTGCGGGCCGGCGGGAGCCGGGCTGGGCACCGGGAATCGAGACAGGTCCGGCGGTAGTGCTCAACATGCGCAGCACCATCGACCAGCAGGTGGCCTGGCTAAAACGCGAGCGCCCGGCCTACCTACTGACCTACCCCAGCGCCGTGCAGGCCTTGGCGCAGCACTGCCGCGAGAACGGCCATGAGCTGGACTTCTTACAGGGCATCGCGACACGCTCCGAAGCGCTCGATCCAAGCCTTCGGGAACTCGTGCGCCAGGTCTTCGGCGTCGAGATCGTCGATGGATACAGCGCCGAGGAAACCGGCACCATGGCGCTGCAATGTCCCGAGCACGAGCACTACCACGTACAGTCAGAGGCGTTCCTGCTCGAGGTACTGGACGACGCCGGGCAACCCTGCCACGCCGGCACCCAAGGCCGGGTCATCGTCACGCCTCTGCACAATTTTGCGACGCCGCTGATCCGCTATGAGATCGGCGATATCGCCGAGGTCGGCCCGCCCTGCCCCTGCGGCCGCGGCCTGTCGGTGCTGGCCAGCATCATCGGGCGCTATCGGCACATGTTGACCTACCCCGACGGCCGCCAGATCCGGCCGCGTGTCAACGAGGGCTTCGTCGACCAGCCGGCGATTCGCCAGTTCCAGGTGGTGCAGAGCGAGCTCGAAGTCCTCGACGTCCGCCTGGTCGTCGAGCGGCCACTGAGTAGCGACGAGGAGGCACACACGCGCCAAGCCCTGCTCAACTTCCTCGGCCACCCCTTTCAGGTGCGCTTTTCCTACGTCGACGAGATCCCCAGATCGGCCGGCGGCAAGTACGAGGACTTCCGTTCGGAAGTGGGAACTTTGTGAAAAATTTCCTATTATTTAGCATCGCAAAACTTCCGGGCTAGTTACGGCACGGTGACGTCCCGCGTCATGTCGGTGTCGATCAGCAGTGTCGCCCCGTTTATGGAGTAGCTCGCGAAACCGCCCGAGATGCCGTTCAAGGTCCAGGTTTCGCTGGTGGCGCTCACCGTGTCGCCGACATCGCCCGTGATGGTAAGCGTGTTGGTGGTGTCGGAGATGTTGAGCACGTCGGAAAGCGCCAGCGTGATGGTGTTGTTGCCCGAGCCGGTGGCGTCGATCTTTTCGATGCCCAAAATCTTGGTATCGGCGATGGTAGTCAAATCAAGCGCCATACCGTCGCCGTCGAGGCGCAGCGTATCGGCGCCGCTCGACGCGTTTGAGCCACCATCGACACGCCGGAATAGGGTATCCGAAATACCCAGGATATCGTTGCCGGCACCGCCCAACTGCACGTCGACGCCGCCGCCGCCGGTCATGATATCGTTGCCGTCGTCGCCGACCTGGTAGTCGTTGGCCGAAGTGCCGATAAGGTTGTCGCTGCCGGTGCCGCCGATGTCGGTGACGACGCCACTGAAATCACCGCCGAAAATGACGTAGCTGGTGCCGGCGTTTTCGGCCGAATCGTCGGCCTGATGCTCGCCAACCATGAGGTCGTCGAAACCATCGCCGTTGACGTCGCCCGCGGCGCTGACGATGCCACCGTAATAGTTCTGCCCGTTGACGCCGGTGATGACGATGCCGTTCGAGCCGTCGAGGGTGGAAAGGTCGATGCTGCCCGAGGAGCCGATCGTTGTGCTGCCGAACAGCACGTACTGGTCACCCGTCGCCCCATCCCTGACGCTGCCCTCCAGTTTGTAGGTACCGATGATGACGTCATCGATGCCGTCGCCGTTGACGTCGCCGGCATGGCTGACGCTGCCGCCAAGGAAATCGTCTTCGAAAAGGCCGGTAACCTTGAAACCGTTGCTGCCATCGAGGTTGGCAACCGATATCTTGCCGTCGGTGGTGTCGGCACCGTCGAGGCTGCTGAGGTTCGAGGTGCCGCCGAAGACGAAATAAGTCTCGCCAAGATTGGTAATTGTCGAAGCTTCGGCAAAGTGAGCGCCCAGGACGATATCGGCGACGCCGTCGCCGTTGATGTCACCGGCGCTGGAGACCGAGTAGCCCAGCCTGCCATCGTTGTCGCTGCCGGCGATGCGGTAGCCGCGGCTGCCGTTGAGGTTGGTGACCTCGATTTGGCCGTCCGTGGAACCGTCGGCGATATCCAGTGCCGCCAGATTGGCGCTGCCGCCGAAGACGAGATAGGCCTCCCCCTCGCTCGCTGAGACGGGATCGGCCCCTCTGGCGCCGATCAGGAGGTCGTCGATACCGTCACCGTTGACATCGCCGGCATTGCTGACGGAATTGCCGAGGAGGTCGGAGGCGGTTTCGCCATTGAAGATGTACCCGGTCGTGCCGTTCAGTCCGGTGAGGGTAACATTGGCGGTAGGGCTCGAACCTCCGAACGCCAAGTAGGCTTGGCCGGACGAGCTCCCGCTGGGGTCAGCCGATTGGGCGCCAACGAGAACATCGTCGTAGCCGTCCCCGTTCAGGTCACCGGCACCGCTGACCGATCGGCCGGAGTAATCGAAATCAACGCCTCCGCGCAACAGAAAGGCGTCCGAGGTGCTCATGGATTCCGAAACCGTGAAGGTGTCGGAGGAGAAGCTCGTCTTGCCGAAGATGACGTAGCTTTCGCCGGTACCCGAACCCCCGCTCGTCTCGGCATGTGTCGCTCCGACGATAATATCGGCCAGGCCGTCGCCGTTAACGTCGCCGGCGGCGTGCACACTGGTGCCAAGAAAATCGGAGTTGGCACTTCCATGGATCTTGAACCCGGTCGTGCCGTTCAGGCTGCCAAGGTCGATGGTGACACCCGAACCGACCGTTGGACCCCCGAAGACGACATAGGCCGCGCCTCTGGAACTTCCGCCACCTTCGGCGCTGCTGGCGCCGATGAGGAAGTCCTCGAAGCCGTCGCCGTTGACGTCGCCGGCCGCGCTGATCGCCCGGCCCGAGCCGTCGCTGGCGCCTGCGCCCGTAAGCTTGAAGCCGTTGGCGCCGTTGAGGCTGCCCAAATCGGCGTTGGGCCGGGTGTCCTTGGCGAAGTCGCTACCGCCATAGAGCACCATGACGGTGCCGGAAGCGGAGTCGGAGCCATAGCTGTTGCTGATGCCGATCAGGAGATCGGTGTTGCCGTCACCGTTGATATCGCCGGCGCCACTGACGGCCGCGCCCGAATTGTCACTCGAATCCTCGCCATAGAAGCGAATGCCGTTGGTGCCGTCGAGCGTCGAGGCCAGGATGGTTCCGCTCGAACCCACCGAGGTGCCGCCGAAAATGACATAGGTCTCGCCGCCGTCCGATTGGCTGTGGGGGTCGGCAGACTTGGCGCCGATCACCAGGTCGTCATAGCCGTCCCCGTTGATATCGCCGGCATAGTCCATGGAATAGCCGAATTTGTCGCTGGCGGCGACGCCGCGAACGACGAAACCGTTGGTGCCGGACTTACAGGCCTGATGAACTGGTTCGATGAGGAGGGATATTCACTCCTCAACGAGGACGCCGACTCCGACACTGTAGGAGCGTTTTCGTTGGAACCACTCACCAGGGAAGAG
>PVBE012424688.1_pt1 | contig 32495 bp, 37 predicted proteins | sample 1631181 | NCBI WGS metagenome assembly PVBE01 (sample SAMN08397723, study PRJNA350692) | Marine metagenome, whole genome shotgun sequencing project. | isolation source: water | place: Pacific Ocean | collected 2012-04
GGCGTCCCGGATGGCGCTTTCCGCCGATGCCAGGTTCTCTTTCGCCACGCCCAGGCTGTTGATGTTCGACTCCAGGACGTTCGCCTGGAACGCACCGAGGTTTCCCCTGAGCGTCGTGATCGAGTTGATCGCGTCGTCCACTAGCTTGAGCGCGTCGTTGGCGCCGTCCGAGGTGTTGACATCGATGTCGGCGACGCTCTTGGCCGAGGTGGCAAGTCCCACCGCCAGCCGCCCGAGCTTGTTCGAGCGCACGTCGTCGATCGCCTGCTTGACGGTCTGGCCCGAGTTGGCGCCGACCTGGAAGAGGAGCGAGTCCTGGGTGACGGTGGCCTTGAGGGTGCCGTCCGCCGGGGCCGTCGTGCCCGTGAACTTCACCCTGATGCCGTCGGCGTTGTCGCCCGCCGAGGTCAGGGTGAGGAACTGCCCCGCTCCGTCCGCCTTGACGCCGTTGATGGTGCCAGAGACGTCCTTGCCCTGGACGTTCTGGATGCTCGTTCCGATTCCCAGGTGGTAGTCCAGCGAACCGGACTTGGTCGGAGGAGCCCTATACGGCTCGACCCGGACAGGAAGCCGCATCCTCCTCCACCGCGACGGGCGCAGCGGCATAGAGCGAAATCTTGTGGGGGCGTCTCCCCCGTCAATCAGGCCGCGGTCAGTTCCTCTTCGGTGACCAGATAAATCGAGTCGTTCTCCCGGACCTTATCCTCCACGAGGATAGCCACGGTATCGCCGGGGTGGGCGCACTCGATTTTCTTGTGGCCGATCTCCATGGAGCGGACAATCTGATCCAGATCGGTGGTATGGCCGTTGATGTGGATCCGGTTGCCCTTTGCGAGCGGATATTCGAGTTCAATGCCCGCGACGCCTATCTTGGAGAAAAAGTGGGTGACCTTCCCGAAAAACTTCTCTGCCATGACGCACCTCCTTTCCAAGAAATTTCCCCCGAAGCTCCAATAAATTTCTCCTTGGGTGAAATATTAGGATTCTTCCCTGAATTCACCAGTAATTATTCGACCTTCGCCGGGAGCAAGCGGTTGTAGAGCCACCCAAGCAAAAATCCACCCACAAATCCGTCGACGAACCCCCAAATCGCGCCAATGAACAACCCGGCCCAGGTGGGCGAATAGCCGATATATACGCTGGCGATAACCCCGACAACGGCCCCCCCCCAGCCGAACAAGCGCGCCATGCAGGCCAGCATGACCACTCCAAAGGCCCAAACGATTCCCAAGGCGAGGGCAAATCTCGGTGCGTCGAGTTTCACGGCGAATCCTCCCGGCGGCGTCCCCTTGTTATGAATATGGTCCCGGCCCGGGAATTTCGCCGCCGCGCGCTCTGGTGCTCGAAATTAGAACCGGGCATGATAGCATGCCCTCTTCAATAACAAACTTGGCTATTTTCTGGCGGCGGTTCCCCGCCGCGGTTCTCCAGGGAGGAATTCGTTGATGGGCTGCAACGTAAATTCTCTCGGACACATCGGAATTCAGGTTAGCGACATGGACCGTTCGCTCAAGTTCTATCGCGAGGTCGTCGGTCTCAAGCTCACCGGAAGGTGGGGTCCCCCCGACTTCCCCGGCCAAGTCTGTTTCATGCGTGTCGATCAGTTGCATCATAATTTCGTTCTTTTCGGTTTGCCCGAGGGAACGGACTCCACCCCCCCTTCGGTGGGGATAGATACAACCAAACGCAAGGATGTGGGCCTCAACCATGTGGCCTTTCAGGTGGACCGGCGGGAGGATTGGCTCGCCGCCCTCGGTCATGTGCGCTCGTGCGGCGTCGAACTCGTCTCGGGACCTTACGTTCATGGGCACGAGGCCCAGGACGAAAAAGGATTTATCGGCGGAAGCGGCAGCCACGCCTTCTACTTCCTCGATCCGGACGGGAACCGCATCGAAATTTATACATGGATGATGGACGTCTCGAAGCCGAGCGCCGCCGCGCCCGACCCCGATCTTTAGAAAGCGCCTCGTTCCGATTTCAGGAATAAAGAGGTCGGCAATTGAAGGGCCGCTTCATGAGTGAACCTACGCAGCGCATTGTCGACCCGGACATCCTGCGCGGCTTCATGGTCCGCCTTCTGGCGACGGCGGGGTGCACGGAAGAGGCCGCCGCCGCCGGCGCGGAAAGCCTGTATGAAGCGGAGCTTCGCGGTTATGGCACCCACGGTCTTCTCCGCCTCCCCAGCATGGTTCAGCGGGTTCGCAGCGGCATGATCAACGCCCGAGCGAAGGTCCGAGTCGCCATGGAGCGGGAAGGCTCGGCCCTCGTGGACGCCGACCGGACGCTGGGGGCGGTGGGTGCGCTGTTCGGCGCCGACCTTGCGATCCGCAAGGCGAAGAGGGCGGGTTGCTGCGCCGTCGGGGTGCTCAACGGCAACCATATTTCGATGGCGGGTTTTTACGCGGAAAAAATCGCGCGCGCGGGTTGCGTGGGGATGATTACCACGGTGACGACTCCGCTCGCCCATGTGCTGGGCGGGAAGGAGCGCCTCCTCGGGACGAATCCACTGGCCATTGCCGTACCTTCGGGCGGAGACGACCCGATTCTCGTCGATTTTGCCACGACGGCCATCTCTTTCGGTACGGTGCTGAAATCGCAGGCTCGCGGGGAGGCCATTCCCGAAGGGGTGGCGCTCGGGCCCGATGGCGAGCCCACTACCGACGCCTCGCAAGCGGCCCGAGGGGCGCTTACCCCGCTGGCCGCTCACAAAGGCTATGGTCTGAGCCTGGTGATGGGCCTTCTTGCCGGCCCCCTGTTGGGGGCGAAGGTTGGCGCGGATCTGGCCCGCTCCATCGCCGAGAAGAATCACTACGACAAGGGAGACCTCCTGATCGCCATCGACCCTGCTAGCTTCGGCGATCCCGTGGCTTTCGGAGAGGCCGTCCGGGCTCATCTCCTCGAAGTGAAGTCTTCGCCCCTGGCTCCGGGGTTTTCGGAAATTCGGATACCTGGTGAAAGGATTTTTCGCGAGCGTGCCCGCCGCCTTGAAGAGTGTGTGCCCACCGAGGAGGGCGTTTGGGAGGCGGCGGCGGCTCTGGCCGGGGAACTCGGCGTCGCCGTGCCGGAGTAGAAGCGATTCGGATTTTATTCCCCGGTTAGCCGCCGGGGCTTTTTTCCGCCATCTTCAGGAGAATTCATCCAATGCCGAAGCCCGAATACAGACTTCCGCCACGCGCGCTCGACACCATGGTTCCCTACGATCAGGAGCCCAGCATACTCACCGGCCCGGTCGCCGAGGACAAAAAAAACGTCCGCGTCGTCGGGCACTCCGATCTGAACGGATGGGGCGACACCTTCCAAATACAGGTCCGGGACGGCCTCGCCTATGTCGCCGCTTCGGGAGCGAACGGCCACAACGGGCTCACGATTCTCGACGTGTCGAATCCATCGAAACCCAAGGTCGTCAACCAGATTTCGGACCCGCCCGGCGCCCGGACCCACAAGATTCTCCTCGTCGGCGACGTTCTCTACACCAACAGCGAGAAGCGGCCCGGGTCGGACGATCCCGAGCTCATCGGCGGGATGCGCATGTTCGATCTGAGCGACCCCGCCAATCCGCGACTCATCAACTATATCGAGACCGAGGGCCGCGGGATTCATCGGCCGATTCACGACCGCAATCGCGATCTGCTCTATTGTTCGGGTTTCAAGGACGGTTGCCGGGGGAAGGTGCTCTGGACCTACGATGTGAAGAACCCCTCGGCTCCCGAGCTGTTGTCGCAGTGCTGGATCGAGGGGCAAAACGAGGGTGCGGGCGAAACGCCGTCGTGGGATTTCGAACAACTTGGCTGGGGGGTCTGGCTCCACGAGGCGAACCCTTTTGGAAACTACGCCACCTGCGGCTTCTGGAACGGGGGGATCGCCATGTTCGACATGACCGACCCGCGCGAGCCCGAGTTCATGTGGCGCCACAACCCCCATGAAACCCACGGCTGGCCGGGTTGCTACCACACTTTTCTCGTTCCCCCGGGCTCGGAGTTCGCCATCGTCACCACCGAGTGCGTCACCATGAACTGCGCCCATCCGCCCGCCTTTGTCACTTTCTACGACATGCGGTACCACGAGGCCCCGCTTCCGATCTCGACGTTTCATCCCTACGAGATAGATCCGGATTCGATGCGGCCCAGGGACCCGTACTGGTCCCAGCTCGGCTCGCGCTACGGGGCGCACAACGTCTGGCTCGACATGACAGCCGACGATCCGATGTACATCTGCTGGTACGGGGCCGGACTCCGCATCGTGGACTGGTCGAACCCGTTCCAGCCCAGGGAGGTGGGCCACTATATTCCAGCCGGAAACGAGGAGCGCTGGCTCATCCAGGCCAACGATGTATTCGTGGACACCCAGACCGGGCTGTTCTATCTCGGCGACCGATGGGGGCTGGGCCTCTATATCCTCGAGTACACGGGATGAGGCGTTCCCCTCGGGAATTCGTGGGTGTCGATTAGAGAGAGTTTCTCGCGGGAAGCGGGGGGGAGTATTTCGAGACAGACGGGAAAGGGATCGCGCCAAGGCTACGGTGATTTTTTCTGGGCCTCCTCCATGGTCAGGGAGAAAACGTCCTTTTCTTCATGCAATTCCTCAATGGCGATTCCGGCATACCAGGTCCCGTTGCCGTTGTTGTAGCTCCAGGCGACCGAGGCCAGGCAGCCGTCGAACATCTGGCCACCGATCTGTATCGAGCAATCGAAATTCTCCTCGTGGGGAGGTTCATCGTTCGTCAGCACCCGGAAGCCGCCTTCGCTGATGTCCTCTGGAACGAGGGGCATCTCGGAGAGCGTGGGCGCGAGAATCACGACCGGAAGGTAGTGCCGCGTGTCTTTGCGCTTTTCTTCCACCATTTCGCAAATGCCTCCGATTCGAGGAAAACGTGCCTAACGATTTTATCGGATAGAACGGAAGGCAGGATAGCAAATTCGCGGGGCAAAATTGTCTCTCGATCCCCGGGCGGGGGAATTCGCCCGATTCACGGGGTTATTCCGTCCGCGCGGCTTCTTTCGGGAAGATGAACAAACAGACAAAACAGATTGAAAGGAGCCCCGCGATTATGGCCAGAAACGGCAAGGTGTAGCTTCCCACCAGGTCGAAAGCGAAGCCGGCCACCGGCGGCCCGAGGACCCCGCCCGCCCCGAAGCAGATTTCGAGAAAACCCATGATCGCCCCGAAATTTCGTCCGCCGAAAGCGTCCGCCGACATCGCTGAGTGACAGACCGACATTCCCCCCATTCCGAAGCCGTAAACGAGGACGAATAAAATCCCCATCGGGATCGACGCTCCCGCTGCCGGAAGGAGAAGGAGGAGCGCAACCCCGAAGGCCGATATGAGGGACGAGAGGGCTTGGGTCCGGGGCCGGCCGAACCGGTCGCTCAACCAGCCCAGCCCCCAGCTTCCCGCCATCCGGATGAGTCCGACCCCGCCCAGTAAAAGAGCGGCGGTGGAGGTCGCGTATTTCGCATCCACGAGAAAAAGCTGGAGCTGGCTCATGATGGTGTTGTTGTTCAGTCCGAGGAAGAAGACGATGAAGGCGAGCAACCAGAACCGGCGGTCCCGCCGGACGAGGGCGAATACCTCGCGCATGCCGGGCTTTGCTTCGTGCCCGGCAGCCTCCGTCGGCCTCCCGCTTTCACGGGGGGGGGCGCCGTCGATCGCCTGACCGACATCATCGGGCCCGTCACGTAAAATTAGAAGTTTCAGCGGAACCATGACGATGAGGATCGTCAATCCGAAGAGAAGGTAGGTCAGCCGCCAGCCGGCGTGGGCGATGAGGCGCTCGATGAGCGGAAACAGCAGGAGGAATCCCACCCCCCCGCCCGATAGGGTGATGCCGGTGGCGAGGCCGCGCTTGCGCTGAAACCACCGGGGCATCATGGCGCCGTGCAGCGCGAAGCCGCTCAGTGACATGGCCGAGCCGATGAATATGCCGTAGATGATATAGACGTGCCAAAGCGAGGTGATGTAGTAGCCCCCGGCGAGGGCGAGGCCGATGACGACCGAGCCCCAGGGCATGATCGCGCGCGGGCCTTTTTTATCGAAGAGCGAGCCCGCGATGGGGCCCGAAAGGGCATAGACGCCCAGCATGAGCGCGTACCCGCTGCCCAGGGCGCCGCGCCCCCATCCGAACTCCTCGATGAGCGGGACCTGAAAGATCGCGAACGAGAAGCGCGCGGAGTTGTGGAACCCCATGGCGAGAAAGGATACGCCAACGATGAGCCAGCCGTAGTAAAAGCGCGGGCCCGTGCGGGCCCCCGGTGAGCGGGGATCGTTCAAGAAGCCCTCTAGCATGAATGTATACGAAAGCCGGATTATACGCGCTTCGCCGGCCGGTGTCCCGCCGGGCCAGTGTCTCACCTGGCTGATGTTCTTCCGGGGCCGGGAGTGGTACAATCCCCCCTCAACTCGATTTTTCCCGAATACACTCGGACAAGGCGGCGCTCATGGTTCATTCCGCACTCATCGAAAAGCTCAGGGCGGCTGTGGGCGAGGACTACGTTCACACCGCCCACGAGGCGATGCGAGCCTACGACCACGACGCCTTGATGATTTACAAGGGCCTGCCCGGGGCCGTTGTTCTCCCCGAATCCGCCGAGGAGATATGCCGGGTGATGGAGATTTGCCACGAGGAGCGGGTCCCCGTCATCGCGCGAGGAGCGGGCACTTGTCTATCCGGCGGCCCGACGCCCGCTCCCGGGGGGGTCTTGCTCGTCACCACCCGGATGAACCGAATCCTCGAGGTGGACTATGAAAATCTCCTCGCCAGGGTCCAGCCGGGTGTGATCAACATCCATCTCTCCGAGATGACACGGCCCCGGGGTTTTCACTACGCCCCCGACCCCTCCAGTGAGATGGCCTGCACCATCGGCGGGAACGCCGCCGAAAACGCGGGCGGCGCCCACTGCCTCAAATACGGGATGACGACCAACCACATCCTCGGGATGACGGTGGTGCTCTCCTCGGGCGAGGTCGTGCGCCTGGGTTCGGACGGCGAGGAAGCGCCGGGGTTCGACCTCAGGGGGATTTTCATCGGCTCGGAAGGAACCTTCGCCCTCACGACCGAACTCACCGTCCGCCTGACGCCCAATCCCGAGGGAGTGCGGACGATGCTGACGACGTTCGCCGAGGTGGGCGACGCCTGTCGCACCGTGAGCGATGTGATCGCCTCCGGGGCCGTGCCCGCCGCGATGGAGTTGATGGACCGCTACACGGTCGAGGCCATCGAGAAGGTGGTGAAGGCGGGTTACCCACAAGACGCGGCGGCCGTCCTGCTCATCGAGCTTGACGGTCTCGACCCCTCGATGAGGCCCCTCGAGTCGATCGTTCGCGAGATATGCGAGCGCAACCGGTGCACATCGTTCCGGCTGGCCGAGAGCGAGGCCGAGCGTGAATCGCTCTGGATGGGCCGGAAGAAGGCCTTCGGATCGTTCGGGGCCATCGCGCCCGCCTACTATTGCCTGGACGGAACCGTCCCCCGTTCGAAACTCGCCGAGGTGCTTGCCGCGTTCGACGAGATCGGAGAGCGCTTCGGGTTCATCATCACCAACGTTTTTCACGCCGGAGACGGCAGCCTGCATCCCAACGTTCTTTTCGACGATCGGGTGCCCGGCGAGACCGAGCGCGCCGTCGATTGCGGCTCCGAGGTGCTCCGGGTGTGCATCCGGGCCGGGGGCGTCCTCTCGGGCGAGCACGGCATCGGCATCGAGAAGATGCGCGAGATGGTGGACCAGTTCGACGAGCCCACCCTCAAGATGATGGAGCGCATGAGGGACGCCATCGAGCCGACCGGCCTCCTCAACCCCGGGAAAATCTTTCCGGGCGAGGACGTACTCTTCCCCATTGCCCAGAGCGGGGCCGCCATGCGCGCCGCGCCGGGAATGTCAAAGTAAATTACCATGACACTGCCCATCGATTCTTTTTCGAGCGCCGTCCTCGCCGACACGGGCGATGCCGGTCTGCTCACCGGCGAAGGCGCCTCCGGTTTCGCAATCGGAGGAAAGGCACCCGCTCTCGTCGCCCGGCCGGGGTCCCACGAGGACGCCGCGCGGGTGCTCGCCCGCGCCAGTGAGGCGGGGCTCGCGGTCGTGCCTTGGGGCGGGGGGACGGGCCGCCGGACGGGCTATCCCCCCGAGCGGTACGACGTGGCGCTCACGACCGGGCGGCTCTCCGGGGCGGTGGATTTCATGCGCGACGATCTGACGGCGGTGGTGGGCGCCGGGATGACCATCTCCGCGCTGAACGACCTCACCACGGTAGATGGACAGACGGCGGGGATCGACCCTCCTCACCCGGATCGCGCTACCGTAGGCGGCGCCATCGTCGCCGGGCGCTCGGGGCCCATGCGGGTGCGCTATGGGCGGGCGCGGGACCGCGTCATGCGGATGCGGATCGCCCTGGCCGACGGCTCGACTCAGACTTACGGCGCCCTCGTCGTCAAAAACGTCACAGGCTACGACATGAACCGCCTTCTGGCCGGTAGCTGGGGGACGCTGGCGCTGGTGACCGAGTTGGCGATTCGCCTCTACAAGATGCCCGAGCGAACTGGCGCTCTCGCGGCGGGCTTCCCCTCGGCGGAGGCGGCTTTCGCCGCCGCTCGGAAACTCTCGGCGATTTCACTCTCGCCGATGTGGGTCGAGGCGCTCGACGCGGGCCGCATCGCCGCGCTCGCCGAGCTCGAAGGAGCGGAAGGCCGGTTCGATCTTCCGGGCCCCTGGTGCCTCTCCGCCGCCTACGGCGATTTCGAGGAAGGCCTCGCGGAGCAGCTCACCCGTGCCGAGAAGACAATCATTGATGCGGGAGGTGCAAATCTCCTTCGGTTGGACGCGGAGAATACCACTCGCCTCGGGAAGGCGTTGGCCGATCCGCCGGGCGGGGAGTTCGCGGGAGAAGACGCTCTCGAGTTTCGCGCCTCGGCGCGGTTGGATCAGCTTCCCCGGTTCGCAGTTGCCGGAGAGATGGCCGCCCGCGCGGGCGGCTACCGGATTGCCTCGGCGGCCCATGCGGCGAGCGGAATTTACCGCTGTTGGCTCGCCCCAGACGAAGGGCAAACCTCGCCGGGAGCGGCGTGGGATACATTCCGAGAGGGTTGCCGGGCCGGAGCGTACCCGGAGTGGGGAAGGGCGGTGCACGTGTGTCTGACGGCGGGCGCGGCGTCAGACGGAGGGGTGCACCCCGGAGCCGATATTTGGGGTGAGGACGCCCTCGATCCCCCGGCGGTCGATCTCATGCGCCGCATCAAGGCCGAGTACGATCCGGCGGGGATTTTCAGTCCGGGGCGCTTCATCGCCCGGATATGAAAAAGTTCGGATTTGAAAAAAGGAAACGGCGAGGATGACCACCGAAACCGCATTGCCCGATGGCGCGAATCCCTTCCTCGGCCCGGGGGGGGTGGACCGCGAAATCATCCAGCGGTGCATCCACTGCGGTTTTTGCATCACGAGTTGCCCGACCTACAGCCTCCTCGGCAGCGAGATGGACTCCCCCCGGGGGCGGATCTATCTCATGCGCCTCATGGTGGACGGGGAGATGGAGGCGACCGACACGGTCATCAAGCACCTGGATCGCTGCCTGGACTGCCGGGCCTGCGAGACAGCCTGCCCCTCGGGGGTTTCCTACGGAAGGCTCATCGGCGCAGCCAGGGAGGGACTCGAGAAGGTGCGCCGCCGCCCGCTCGGTGAGCGCCTGCTCCGCCGGTTTCTTTTCAGGTGGCTGCTGCCGAGCCGTCCACTGCTCACCCTGGCCGGGGCGCTCACCCGGCTGTATCAGAGAACCCTTCTCGGGCCCATCGTCCGCGCAATAGGGCTGGTTCCCCGAAAACTGGTACGCCTCGAGCCGATGATGCCCGATGCGCCCGGGTTTACGCAGATGTTCCCGCTTCTGGCCGAGGTGCCCGCCGTGAGCGAGGAGCGCCGCCGCGTTGCCTTCCTCGGGGGCTGTCTCCAGTCCGTCCTGTTCGGGGAGGTGAACCGCGCCGCCGTGCGCACCCTTGCCGCCAACGGGGTCCGGGTGATCTTTCCGCGTGGACAGACCTGCTGCGGCGCGCTTCAGGCCCACGCGGGCGCCCGGGAGACTGCGCGCGAGCTCGCCCGGCGGAATATCGGGGCGATCGATCCGGATGCCTTCGACGCCATCGTCCTGACGGTGGCGGGGTGCGGGGCCATGCTCCACGAGTACGCGGAGCTATTGGAGGACGATCCCGCCTGGGCCGGGCGTGCCCGCCGCTTCAGCGAAAAGGTGATGGATGTGACCGTATTCCTCTCGCGCCTCGGGGTCCGCCGCGCTGTCCACCCCTCGCCCCAGCGGGTCGCCTATCATCATCCCTGCCATCTGGCGCACGCCCTCAAGGTGCGCGAGGAGCCGTTCGACATTCTCCGGGCGGTGGAGAACGCCGAGATCGTCCCGCTCCGCGAGAGCGATTGGTGCTGCGGCTCGGCGGGCAGCTACAACCTCACCCAGACCGAACTCTCGATGAAACTCCTCGACCGGAAGATGGGCCATGTTCGGGACGCCGCCGCCCCGGTTTTGTGCACCGGGAATACGGGTTGCCAGATCCAGATCGGCTTTGGCGCCCGGGAGCGGGAGATGGACCTCCGCGTGGTGCATCCGCTTGTCTTGCTGGACGAGGCCTATCGTGCCGGGGGATTCTACGAGGGCGCGCGGTTGCCTTGACGGGGAAAATAAATTTTTTGGATGATGGCGGCCGTTGGATACCGAGAAAGTATGGCCCATGACGCTTCGCCGGATGCTCCCTGGTTTTTTTGCTCTCCTTCTTCTCGCCCTCCCGGCGTGCTCGAAGGCGCCCTACACCGGCCGCGACCGCCTTCTCCTTCTCTCCGAGGGGGCGGAGCTGAGCATGGGGGCGCAGTCGTTTCGCCAGTTGATGAAAAAGAACCGGCAGAAGATCAGCCGCGACCCGGCGATTAACGATCACGTCAAGAGGGTGGGCCGGCGCATCGCACGCGCTTCCGGAAAAAACTACAAGTGGGATTTCGTCGTCATCAAGGACGACAAGACTCCCAACGCTTTTGTCCTTCCGGGCGGCAAGGTTTTTGTTTATACGGGCATCCTTCCGATCACGCTGAACGAACACGGGTTGGCGACGGTCCTGGGCCACGAGGTGGCCCACGCCATCGCCCGCCACGGCGGGGAGCGGGTGAGTCAGACCCTCCTTGTTCATGCAGGGCTTGCCGCCGTGCAAATCGGGATGGCGAAGGAGGGCTCGCGCACCTCAAGGCAGGTGACCGCCGCGCTGGGCGCCGGGGTCTCGGTGGGGATACTGCTTCCTTTCTCGCGCCTTCACGAGTCCGAGGCCGACCGGCTCGGGCTCATCTTCATGGCCAAGGCGGGATACGACCCGAGGCGGGCCGTCGATTTCTGGCGGCGGATGGCGGCGAAGGCCGGCAAAAGCGGCAAGGGCGGGCCGCCCGAGTTCCTGTCGACCCACCCCGCGGGGGCAACCCGGATCAGCCAGATTCGAAAGTGGATGCCCGAGGCGCTCAAGTACTACAAGCCCTAGGGGCGTTCAGCCCCCTCCCCCCCCTTTCGCCAACGGCCCAGTCTTCAGGGCTCCAACTCACCGGGCATCAGTCCGTCTCGAGCCACCGATCCAACGAGAAGTATCCGGGCAATCCGCGATAGGAGCCGATCAGCCAGGCGATCATGACGGCGTCCCGGACGAGGGCCTGGGCCGGTGTCTCGGAGACTCCTGGCAGGCAACCGCAATCCTCCGGCGCCGTCCCGAGGAGCATCGCCGCCGAAAGGGCCGCAGCGAAAAGGGCAAGCTGGAGTCCGATGAGGACGGCCGCCCGCCTCGACATTAATCCGGCGAACAGGAAAACGCCTGCAACCAGTTCGAGCCAGGGGAGAATTGCGGCGAGCGGCGGCTCCCAGCCCCCGGGCAGGATTCCGAAGGATTTTATTTGATTCGCGAACAACCCGGCGGGCTGGTAGAGTTTCGCCGCTCCCGCGACGATGAAAAAGCCACCGACAATCACCCGGGAGGCCAGGGCGGCGCCGGGATGTCGGAGCCAGATGAGAATGCGCACTATGCCTTCCGCCGCATCGCCGATTTCATCATTTCAATTGAGTGCGGACGGCGGCGGCCAGGTCCCTGTAGGGGACCGCGCCCACGAGTTTGCGGTTTCCGACGAAAATCGTTGGCGTCACGTTCACTCCCATATTGAACCCGAGGGTCCGGTCGGCCTCGATGGCCTTTTTGTGCGTCCGAGAGTATGTGCAAGAGCGCCATTTTTTCATGGCCGTTCCGGTCGCCGCCGCGTAGGTGGCCCAGATGTTCTGGGGCGCTTTGCTCAGGCTCCACCTCCGCTGCCCTCCGAACACCAAGGCACGCATTTGGTCTTGTTTGGCGGCATCCTCGACGCACCTCACCGCCTCGGCGGCCATGGCCGTTAAGGGGCGGAGCGGAAAATCCTTGTGGCGAAAATCGATTTGGTTCTTGAATTCCTTTTTGAGCTTACTCAGCGCACCCTGCGCGTCCTTGCAGTGGGGTCAACCGAAATCAAAAAACTCGAGAACGACGACGCGGCCGTCGGAGGTTATGGTCGGCGGAGCTTCGCCGCCGTCTCCGACCCAGAGTGAGCCCAACCCGATGCCCAACGCCGCAATGAGTGCAATGGCCACGGCCAGGGTTTTCCGGGAATTTTTATTGGAAGAGGTCTGTGATTTTCTCGCTTGCTCTTTCTTTCTCGCCAATTTCGCCCACCTTTCCCGTTGAAACGATTAGCGGCTCTTGCCGAGTCAGTATAGCAAAGTCCGTAAACGGGATTAAGAAGGAGCGCCCGAAACTTCCGCGGGGAGTCCTCTTGGGGCCCCGGAATGAATGGTGGATGTCCATGGGCGAGTCCGGGAGATTTTTTTCGGCGAAAAAGGAGTGGTATAGCGTTCCTCATCGGCCGTTGTGGATTTCTTACTGACCGGGCTTGATCAGGGCCTTATTTCAATGATTTATGGAGGTTTCGATCGTTGCTTTTTGATTTATTCGCTTTTGGTTTCGCGCGGCGAAAGGTGTTAAGATCCGCCCCCTGTAGGCGAGCGTTTCGCCCGGCCCACCAGGGGGGATGGACCCGAAGATGGCGGCTCGCTTTATCGAAAAGGGTTCGATGTCGGCGGCCTGAAACCGGAAAGGATTTATAAAGGAGGTTCCTGAATGGGTCTTCGAATTAATCAGAATATTGCCGCGCTGGTCGCCGCGCGCGCCCTTCAGGCGAAACAGAAGGCGCTGGCGAATTCCGTCGAAAAGCTCTCGACGGGACAGCGGGTCAACAGCGGGGCCGACGATCCGGCCGGCCTGGTCATCAGCGAAAACCTCAGGGCTCAAACCGACAGCCTCGACAGGAACATTCAGAGCAATCAAAACAAGGTGAACCAACTCAGGACAGAGGACGCCAAACTCGGCGAGACGTTCAATCAGCTTCACGCCATCCGCGATCGGGCCCTAGAAGCGCTTAACACGGGCGCCACCGACCAGGCGGCTCGCACGGCGAACCAGACCTCGGCCCGATCCTCGGTAGATTCGGTCTCCCGTACCCTTCGCGGCGTGGACTCCTCCGGCCTCGCCGAAATCGGCCGGAGCCTAGAGGATATCGACCTCTCAACCTCTGACGGCGCGCAGCAGGCGCTCGACACCGTCGATTCGGCGATTGAGGAACTTTCCACTTTCCGCGGCAATCTGGGCTCGCATCAAACGAATACCCTCGAGGCGGACATACGGCGCGAGAGTGTCGAGGCCGAAAACCTCCGGGCCAGCGAAAGCGCTATTCGCGATACGGATTTCGCCGAGACGACAGTTGATTTCGTCAAGAACCGGGTACTTCTCGAGGTGAACGTGGCCGCTCTCGTTCAGGCGAAAAAATCGTCTCAGTCGGCGCTCCAGATTATCAAGTCCTCGGGCGTCTCATCCGGCGAATCAGGATCGCGCGGCCTCCTGGGCATTGCATAACGAACCGAATATCCTCGCACCGAAACCGCCGTTCGGCGATTGGCTGCGTTTTATTGAAGGCAGATTTTTTAAAGGAGAAGGAATGAACGTAAAGGCATCCGAAAAACAACGATGGGCCGTCATTGACTCCACCGCCATCGGGGTGGACAAGAAATACGAGCCGCCCCTGATCATCGCTTGGGGCGTGGATAGTCATGTGGTGGGGACCCAGACGATCACCATGGGCCGCACCATTATCCCGCCCAAGGGAAGAAACCAGCGCCACTACCATGTCTGCGACGCCACTTTTTATATCGCAAAGGGTCCTCTTGTCGTTTGGATGGGGGAGGAAAAGGAGGAGCACACTGTCGAGACGGGGAATTTCGTCTACGCGGCGGCGGGCGAGATTCACGGCCTCTACAACCCGAGCGAGACGGAGGACGCCGAGTTAATTTTCACATACGGCAACTGTGCGAACCGCGACGCCGCGCGCACAATCTACGTCGAAGAAGCCTGGCAGGAAGAGGACAAGCGGGATCGCATTCCCGGCTAGTGCCAGCGAACTGTTTCATTAAGAAATAAACGGCCGGTCCGGGATAAATCCGGACCGGCCACATTTTTTTGTGAAATTGGTTAGTTGAGCAAGGCAAGCAAATCGGCGAACTGACGCTGGAGCGTCTCTTCGCCGGGTTCAATCTGGAGGGCCCGGTAAAGTTCCGTCAAGGCTTTGCCGTGTTGGCCCTTGGCCATGTAAACACGGGCAAGATTCATGTAGGGGAAATGACGGGGTTCGTAGCGCGGCGCCCGCTTTGCCTTCTTGAACCACTCCTCGGCCTCGTCTATCTCGTCAATTTCGAGGAGATAACAGCCGATGTCGTTGTAAGGGTTGCCGAAGTCGGGGTCGACCTCGATCGCCTGATGGCACTCCTCTATTGCCTCCTCAAGGCGACTCTGCATGCTGTACATCCAGCCGAGATAGGTATGTGCGTCCGCCGTCGGGCAGTAGGCGATGGATTCTTTGTAGAGTTCGATGGCCTGTTCGATATCGCCATTTTCATGGGATTTCTCCGCTTCCTCCATCAAATCGAGCGCCTTGCGAAGATCGATGTTGACCCGCGCCTCCTTCTCGTATTTGTCCTTGAAGGATTCTGTGGAAAAATTCTCCTTCAACTTTTCATCCTCCATCCTGTTTTTTTTGAGTTCAGTAAGATACCCGCAACCGCAACGACGAATGGTATCTCCGCTGGAGTAGAAGTCAAGAAATAAATGGTTTGTAAACGGTTAGATTAATGAGGTAGCCGAAAAAAGGCGGGCTGTGTGTTTTCTCCCTAAACAAAAGGAATTCGGCCGAAAAAAACTCCCCGGCTCGAGGAGAGCCGGGGAGTTTCTTGGTGCGGGGATCAAAAAATCTATTTTTTCATCTTCTTCTTCACCCGGAAGGATTTGTGGCATTTCCCGCAGTTGGCGCCAATGGTCTTGATGCCGTTCTTGACGCCCGACGTGTCTCCGCCGTCGGCGGCCATCGCCAGAATCTCGGCCGAGGCGGCCAGGTTGCCGGCGGTTTGGGTGAATCCGCTCTAGTTATCCCAGACCTTGCTCGTCGACCTGGTGACGCCGCCCATGGTTCTGTGCCTGAAGGTGCCCCGGATTTTTCGCGCGTTCTTGGCGATGTCCTGGGCCGCCCACTTGATCTTGCGCATGGGCCCGACTCCGCCGCCGGCCTCGGTGGCGATTTTGATGTTCTTCAAACTGCCGGCTATGCTGCGCATGACCTTTTTCCGGGCTCCTATTTTCGGGTGCTTGTATCTGAACACTTGGCCTAGGTCGTCATTGATTCTGACGCAACCGCTGACAAAACCGATGGCCAGAATAAACAAGGCTAATTGTCTCCACATTCCGGCATTCTCCATTTGTCTTCCGCTCCTTCAAAAGGTTTCGCTCCCCCCTATTCTTGACTAAATATCCGTATCCTTGGATTAACATTCCTTCGATAAGGATGAATCCATAATGGACATTAAAATGTTTTTCCAGGAACGAAAAGAATATATCATACTCAAGGGGGGACAAAATATTCCGGATTTTGGCCAACGCCTACGGTCCATTCCAAAACGGGATTTCGCCTCCGATTCGGAGGTTTTCAATTTCAGCGCGTCGCTCCGGCGAGCGTTAGGAGTTCAGGGGAGCGAATACCTCGACGAGGTTATCGGACGGGTCCTTGAAGAAGAGCTGGCGCATGCCGATGGCGGAATTGACACCGTCCTTCACGGAGATGCCCGCCGTTTCGAGCCGCCGCTTCACGTCCTCGAGATCGCCGCCCATGAAAGCGAAATGGGTCTTTCCCGCGCCGGTTCCGGGGATATCGCCGGTTCCATTGGACGAAGATTTTTCCGTCAAGTGGAGCTGGACCGCGCCGACCTGGAACCAGTAACCGGGATTAGGCAGCGGGGGCCTATCGATTTCGACCAGTTCGAGCAGGCCCGCGTAAAAATCGCGCCCCTCCTCAAGATCGTCCATGGCGATGGAAATATGGTGAATTCCTTCGAACACTTGAAAACTCCTTTTTAATAAAAACGCCCGCCCGAGAGGTTTGCCCCGCGGAGAAACCGCCCCTAGTCCACGAACTCCGGATCGGTCATTTCCGGGACGATCCCGGCGCTCCCCGCCCGGGAGAGGAGGGTCCTGACGGCTTCGCGGCCCGCGTCGCCGTAGGAGCGCGTCCAGTCGTTCACATACATTCCGACGAAAGTATCCGCCTTGGCGCGCGGGAGATCGCGGGCGTAGGTCATGGCGTAATCGAGGGCCTCCTCCCTGTGGTCGAGCGCGTAGTTGATGCTTTCGCTCAGGACGCGGCTCACCGCGCGCACGGTTTCGGCCCCCAAATCCTTCCGGACGACGTTGCACCCGAGGGGGAGGGGACCTCCCGTCTCTTTTTTCCACCATATGCCGAGATCCTCGACGAGGTGAAAACCTTCCGCCTCGTAGGTGAGCTGCCCCTCGTGGATCAGCACTCCGGCGGCGGCCGCCCCGCTCTTCACTTCTTCCATGATGCGGTCGAAATGAACGACCCGGCGGCTGGGCTCATCGCCTCCCATGTAAAGGCGAAGCGTCAGATAGGCCGTTGTCAAAAGGCCCGGCACCGCGATTTCGACTCCGCGAAGCGCCTCCTTGGTCATCGGCTCGCGCGTGACGATGACCGGCCCGTAGCCGTCCCCGAAGCTCGCTCCGTGAGGCAATATGGCGTAGCCGCCGGCGATGTGGCAGTAGCCGTGAAAACTCACCGCGCTGACCTCGTACTTGCCCTCGAAGGCCGCCTGGTTGAGGGTCTCGATATCGTGGAGTTCGTGGACGAATTCAAACCCGCCCGTGTCGATCTTGTCGTTCGCCAGGGCGTGGAACATGAAGGCGTCGTCGGAGTCGGGGCTGTGCGCGACGCGTATGGTTTGGGGCACCGAAAAATGTCCTTTCAAATAAAGAAAGCGTCAGGATTCCTTGTAGTCTTTCCCGAGACGCGGGCAATCGCCCTCGGCGGCGGTGCGGAGGAGGGCGCCGATGAGGGCGGCGAGCGCGTCGAGGTCGGATTCAGAGAAAATTTCCGAGGGGCTGTGCGCGTTTCGCCGGGGGAGGTTCAGCACCACGGTGGGGAGCCCGCCCGGCAGCGAGCGGCTCAGGGTCGCGGCGTCGGTGAATGTCCCCACGTAGGCGTCTTCTTGAAGCGGAACGCCGGCGCCCTCCGCCGTGCGCCGGACCCAATCGACCATTTCGTCCGGAGGGACGTGGCCGAGGCGGCTTCCGGGCGAAAAATCGTAGCGCCTGAGAGCAGGCCCTCCGCCGAGGCGGACGCCCAAAGCGTCGGCGACGCCCTCCGGGCCCTCGGCGCCCACGGTGTCGATCACGACGGCCAGATCGGGAGCCTGGCCTCCGGCGGTGAAACTCGCCGAAAGGGCCGACGCCCCCCGGGCGCCGAGTTCCTCTTGGACGCAAAACGCCGCGCTGAGGCGGAGGTGGTCCGCGAGGGCCAGGCTGCTCAAAAACGCTTCGATGCACAGGGCGCAGCCCGCGCGGTTGTCCACCGCCTTGGATTTCCATGCGCCGCCGGCCATCTCCTCGAAGGGGCTGTGAAAGACGCCCGGCGTCCCGGGGCCTATCCCCAGGGCGCGGACGCCCTCGCCGTCCAGCCCGCCCATGTCGAGCCACATATCCCGGGTGGTGGGGTGTTCCTGTCCGCCAAGGGCTTGCAGATGACCGGCCAGGATGTTGACCACCGCCCGGTGGAGAGCGCCGTCCCCGGTAAGCAGGTCGAACGCCTGGCCCGGAAACGCGGCGTCCGCGACGAGGCCTACTTTATCGAATCGCACCGCTCCGCCCGGCTCGACGGTGTTGACGACGAGACCCACCTCGTCCATGTGGCATTCGATCAGCACGTGCGGAACCGTGTCCACGGCGGAGTGCCTGGCGATGAGGTTGCCGAAGGCGTCGGAGCGCAGAATGTCGGCGGCCGGGGCGAGAATGCCGGCGATCCGGTCGCTGACGAGTCCCTCCCGGCCCGGCGGGCCGGGAAGGGCGCAAAGCTCGCGCACGTGATCGAGAAGCCGGGATGCCATGTGGATCTCCTCAGTCGACGATGGCGATGGCCCGGACGGGCGATGCCTCGGCGTCCATGATTTTGATCGGCAGCGCCATCATGAAAAAGCGGTCCTGGCCGATCTGATCCAGATTGTCGAGCCCTTCGATGAGGACCACGTCCGCGCCCAACATGACATGGTGGACATAGAATTCGCTCGAGTCGAAATCGGTTCGGCGGGCGTCGTATTCCTCGAAGAAATCGAAGGCGATGGCCTTGGGTTGTTGCTCGACAAGCCACTCGGCCGCCGAGACGTCGATATAGGGCGATTCGGTATAATATTCAAGCGTCCCGAACATCTTATGGCCCCAGTCGGTCCGGACGACGATGATATCACCGGGCCGGCACTTCTCCTCCATCCCCTCGAAATGGGACCGCGTCATCCTGGCGTTGGGCTCGCCCATCTCGGTGAGGTCGAGCATGACCGCTTCGCCCATGTAGCTGTGAAAATCCGCCTCGCCGATGGCGGGGCCATTCTTTTTTACGTGAAGCGTGCTGTCCACGTGCGACCCCGTATGGGCGCTCATCTCGAGCCAGGTGGCCTGCCAGTGATGCTTGTCGGGACCGCGGAAACCGGTGGTGTGCTTCACTTTTTGCGGAACTCCCGGAGGGATGGGCACCTCGCTCCTGATCTCGCAACTGATGTCGATATACCGAGGCATGGCGAATTCCTCCTTGAGATTTGGAAGGCGTCCCGAGTGGGCCGATATCAGCCGGATCGATATTGGCATGCGCCGCCGCCTGTTGCCAACCGCGCCCGCTCCCCCCGGTTTTCCTTTGAAGGCTTGCTTTTGAGGCTCCGCTTTTAGCGGTCTCCTGTTTCTTGCCGTATGATGCCCTCGCTGATAAACACGAGGGCTCGGGGGCGAAAATGAACGTGAATAATAAAGCGGCCGTGCCGGGAGAATTCCTGGCCGGTCTTCCGGCGCCGGAAGCCACGGTTGAGGACGCCGAAGGCCGGCCGATCCGCCTCCGGGACTTGTGGAAAGAGGGTCCTATTGTTCTCGTTTTCCTGCGTCATCTGGGGTGAATCTTCTGCCGCGAGCAGATGGCGCAGTTGCGCCGGCACAAGGCGGAGTTCTAAGAGCGCGGCGCGGGGGTCGTGGCGGTCAACCCCGCTGAAGGCGTGTCGGCGGCGCCGGTATGCGAAATGTTCAATTTTCCGTTCGCCTGTCTGGGCGACCCTTCGGGCGAAGCGTATGAGGCCTATGGCCTCGAGCGGGGAAATATCGGTAGGATGCACAGTTTCCGCTCCGTCTGGAGGGGGGCCCTTGCTTTCTTCAGGGGGCACCGCCAGGGGCTTCCCGTCGGCGATCGCTTTCGTTTGCCGGGGGCGTTCATCATCGGCCCGGACGTTATGTTGCTCTGGGCGTGGCGGGGGCGTGACGCTTCGGGCCACGCCGACGCCGAAATGATCCTGGATGCCCTCGATGAGATAAACACGGAGATCGAATGAGCGAATCCGGCCATGAGGGCCTTTTTCTGAGCGTCATCGTCCCTTGCTACAACGAGCGGGACACCATCGCCGAGATTGTGACGCGGGTGCTTGCGGTTCCGATGAATATCGAGATCATCATCGTGGACGACGGGAGCACGGACGGGTCGAGGGAGATCCTCGCCGGCATCGAGGGCGAAGGAGTGCGGGTGTTTCGGCATCCCGAAAACCGTGGGAAGGGGGCCGCTCTGACGACCGGCTTCGCTTCGGCGGCGGGGGACGTCATCGTTGTTCAGGATGCCGATCTCGAATACGACCCGGCCGAGTTTCCCGAACTCATCGCACCCATCGAACGGGGTATGGCGGATGTTGTCTACGGCTCACGGTTCGGAGGAAAGCCCCAGCGCGTGCACATGTTCTGGCACAAGATGGGGAACCACCTTTTGACGCTCATCACCAATGTTTTGTTCAACTGCACCCTGACAGATATGGAAACCTGCTACAAAATGTTCCGAAGGGAGGTGATCGAGGGGCTGGAGATTCGATCCCGGCGCTTCGACATCGAGCCCGAACTCACCGCCAAAATTCTCAGGGCCAAGAAGTGGCGTGTCTATGAGATGCCGATTTCCTACTACGGCCGCTCCTACGAGGAAGGGAAAAAAGTCACCTGGCGCGACGGCGCCGCCGCTATCTGGACGCTCATCCGCTACCGTTTCTGGGACTGATCGAAAAGCCTATCCGCCTCCGTGCCCGTATGGGCCGTAAGATTTGGTGTCTTCCCGTCTGAAAGTCTCAATCCTCAGAGCCGGGCGATGACCGCCTCGGCCGCGGACATGGTGCCCCGGTTGGCGCGCCCGCGCTCGTCGATGGAGAGTTCCCCCTCCTCGAGAGCCAGCCACAGGGCGCTCTCGATTCGCCGGGCGGCGCTTTCCTCGCCGATGTGATCGAGCATCATCGCTCCCGCGAGAATTTGGCTTGCCGGGTTGGCGATATCTAGGCCCGCGATATCGGGGGCTGAGCCGTGCACGGGTTCGAAGTAGGCGTATTGGTCCCCGATATTTCCCCCGGGGCACATTCCGAGGCCGCCGATGGTTCCGCCGCCCAAATCACTCAGAATATCTCCGAGAAGATTTTCCATCACGAGAACGTCGTAGTGGGCGGGATTCATGACAAGGGCTTGGGCGGCGGCGTCCGGGTAAATGGTCTCGGCCTCGACCCCGGGGTATTCCCCGGCGATCTCGAGGAAAATCTCGCGGAAAAGGGCGAAAGAGCGAAGTACATTGCTTTTCTCGACGCAGGTCACCCGGCGAACACCGTCCGCCGGTGCGCCGTTGCGTTTTTTCGCCGCCTCGAATGCGAAGCGGACAACGCGTTCGGTGCCCGCCCGGGTGACGATCATCGTATCGGCCATAGCGTTAGGACCGCCGACTCCCTTGCCGCGCGAGGCATAAAGACCCTCAGTGTTTTCCCGGATGATCACATAGTCGATACCGCCCGGTTGATATCCGTGCAGCGGGGTGGGAGTGCCCGGATAAAGCTTGACGGGCCGCACGTTGGCGTAAAGGTCAAGGCCGGTCCTGAGCACCCCGCCGAGAAGGCCGGCCTCGATCCCCTCCGGTGTCCGGACGGCGGGGTCGCCCACCGGGGCCTTGAAAACACTGGCGGCCGCGCGGCAGGCCGCTATGGCCTCATCGCTCATGGCGGTTCCGTGTTCAGTGTAGTGGGCCGCTCCCGCGAGGCAGGTCTCGAATTCGAGTGTGAAGCCCCCGTCCACCTTTTGCGTGGCCTCTAGGACGGCGAGGGCCGCTTTCATGAGTTCGGGGCCGATATTGTCCCCCGGAATGACGGCGATGCGGTAGTTTTTCATGAACGCTCCTCGCGGTGATTGAAAAGATTGAACACAATTCATACACCATTGGTCCTCGAATTTGTATAGAATCCCGGCTACACCGACCCTTGGGGAGATGTATGTGACTCTTCGGAAGCTTGAAAGATTCGATGCGCCGGCATTTGGGCGGTTTCTTGAAGAGAACCGCCCTTTCAGTCTCCGGATCGAGGGCACCTTAGCGGAATCCGGGGGAGTGGAGCGGCTGTGGGTGGATGATGAGGAGAGCCCCTCGCTCCTCGTCCACCGAACCATGGGCCGGCTCGGTCTTCTCGGGTCCCCCGAAGCGGCTGTCGAGCACCTGGGCAATCTTGAAAAAATGGCTGCTGAAATGGATGCGGCGGGAGAGAAGCCGAGGCACCTGCCTCCGGAGGGGGAGAATTGCGTTCTGAGACTGAACGCCGCTCCTCCGGAAATGCGCGACACTCTCGCCCGCGAGCGGTCCCTGGTCCGGGAGAACGGTTGCGGACTCTTCACGCTGTCCGAGGAGGAATTTACTCCTTTCGAGGAGGGCCCCCCTGTCGGTCGCATCCGGGAGGATGAAATCCCCATTGTTTCGAAGTTTGCCGATTACGGTGAAATCGAGAGTTATGTGTCGGAACGCATTGCCCGGGCGCCTCACGCCGCCGTTCGCGTCGGGGGCGAGCTCGCTGCCTACATGATTGTTCACGACAACGGATCGATCGGGATGCTTCATACCCTTGAAAAATTTCGGAACCGAAAGCTGGGCCGCCGGGTGGCGTCGGCGCTGGCGCGGATTCAGTTAGAACGAGGCCGGCCGGTATACTGCTACATCGTGGATGGAAACGCGCCTTCGGCGCGCGTTTTCACCAGCCTTGGTTTCCGGCGCGCGGCGGATGTGTCGTGGGTCGTATACGAACGGAGGGCGGACTAAGGAACGCCTCCGGTCTCCACTATCTGGTGGCGAAGACGATGTACTCCTGCCGCCGGGCCTCGAGGAAGTTGGCGAGCTGGAGACGGCGGGAGTCGCGCAGGCCCTTCCGGGAGTTTCGCTTGATAACGCCGACCTCGCGGGAGAGGCGTTCGACCTCGGTGAGCGCCTGATTGGTCAGCGCGAAAAGAGTGGTCAGGTCTCGAAGTTGGTTTTCGAGGGATCGCTTTTGATCGAAATCCCCCTGTTGCGATGTTCTGAGATCGAGCTTTTCGTTGATGCTCTCGATGAGGGTGCCGATGTTGGATATTTTCTTTCGGGTTTCCTTAATCCGCGCCTGGCGAAGTTTCTCGGCGACTTTCGGGTCGATTTTTTTCGTTGTCCCTTCTCCGCTTTGCTCGCCGCTGCCCTTGTCCTGGGAGTAAACGGTTCCGGGAAAATCGTTCGGCGAAAGTTGCGAGGCGGCAACGACGATACCGATTAGAGCTATCTTAAGCGGGTGCATGAGAAATCCTCCAAATAGCCCACAGTGGTCAACACCCTGTATCATATGCGTTTAGAGGGGAGGGCTCAACCGGCGGGAAGGGAGGGGAGCCGGCGAGATCGATATTTTCGCCTCCTTCTCGACAAATTTTGCCGAAATGAATAGTCTTTCGCCTACCCAAACGGCCTTTGGTTTGAATTCAAAGGGCTTTTCTCGAAAGTGCGGAAGGAGACACTTCATGCAGAAAAAGGAACATTTCGGCAGGCCGCCCGGCCCTCTTGGAGGGCTGTGGAGTATCTGGTACCTCGATCCCATCCGGGTAATCAAACGCGAACTTGGCGGTTTTAGGAAAGTTCGCCACAAGGCGTTTCAGGAGCTGCTCCAGCCCGGCGACGACGCTCCCTCGTTCATCCTCAAGACCACCGAAGGCTCCGAGGTGAATTCCGCCGATTTTGTCGGGAAGAAGAACGTCGTCATCGAATTCGGCGCCATCACGTGACCTCCCTTCCGCCGGCAGGTGCCGGGCATGGAAGAGCTCCACAAGAAATACAAGGACAAGGATGTTGAGTTTTTCGTCATCTACTCGAAGGAGCCTCATGCGGGCGAGCGGAGGTATTTCAAGAAGTACATGCAGCACACCTCCTACGAACACAAGCTCGGCTATGCGACGGAGCTCGTCGAATCGTTCGGGATGAAGGTTCCCGTTCTGGTGGATGATTTGGAGGAGACGACGGTAGAGGCCTATGGCCGGATGCCGAACATGGTGTTCATCATCGATAAAGAGGGAAAGATCGCTTATAAGGCGGATTGGACCGAGAAGCCTCGGATCGATTTATTGCTCGCCGAGTTGCTCGCCGAGCAGGGGGCGGGTGTGGGCGCCTAGATTCTAAATGTTAAAAATCGCGGTCCCCTTTCGGTGGGCCGCGGTTTCTTTTGCTCGGAGGCGGTCCCTAAAGCCCCATGGGAGGCCCGCACTTATTTTTTCTCCTCCTCCGGAAGGAAATAGGCGAACACCAGACCGGCGACCAAGGCGACCGGTAGCACCTTGAAAGTCTGCAGGAGGCTAATTTTCTCGGCCATCCATGAGATAGGAATGACGGAAAAACTCGCCAGCCCCCACGAAACGCCCAAGGTGAGAGAGCTGGCGAAACCACGATGATCGGGCAAGAACTCCTGGGCAAGAGCCATACCGACCCCCATGGGCAGGTATAGGCCGAAGCCTAGAAGGGCGATGAAAACTATGGCCAGGGCGGATATTGACCAGAGAAAACCGATTAGGCTAATGAAGCTAATGACAACTCCCCACGCAATCAGCCTCTTTTTGCCGAACCTGTCGGCGAGCGCTCCACCGGCCATCACCCCCGCCATCCCGAAAACCAGCAAAACTGAATTCGCGATTCCACCCTGCCAGAGGCCCAGGCCCCTTTCGACGTAAAGCGTGGGCAAGAGGCCCTGCATATTGACGGTCACAATCGCCCGCGACACCGTGACGCCCAAGAGAATCGACAAGGGATACCGGGCCGCCATGAGCGCCGCGCCGAGTCCGCGGAAAATGGATTTGCTTTCGCCGCTGGCCGCCTTGGGTTTCGGGAGACCTCGGAGAATTCCCGTAACGGCGACCACGTTGACCAGGATGTATATCCAGAGCCACTCCATGCCCCACCATTTCACGATAAAGAGTGCGATGAGGGGGCCAAATGCGAAGCCGAGTCTTCCCCCCGCAACGAAAAAGCTGACGGAGAGACTGCGGTGCTGGTTGCTAAGGGCGCCCGCCCGCGATGCCATGTCGGGATGAGCGAGCCCTGCGAGAACCCCTCCGATGGGGATCGCGGCCGCCACAGCGGCATAGGTGGGGAGCCATCCCACGGCCGTCAGAAAGAGCGAACTGCCGATGAGGCCGATGGCGAGCCAGGGAAGCTGGGGCCACCGGTCGGTCACGATGGCTGTCAGCGGCTGGCTTCCCGCGACGAAGAAGGAGAGGAGGCTGACCAGGACTCCCGCCGTCCCGAGGGAGAGGCTGAATTTCTGGCTCAAAAGGGGAAGCAGGGGAGCGAGAAAGCTTACCTGGCTGTCCACGACGAAGTGGGCAAGGAACAAAAGTCCGATGGAGCCCCAGGGTGCGTGCCGGGCGGCGCCGGCCATCGCCCCGCTCATGTGGAGCCCTCCGCGGCGGGCGGGGTGTGGCTCTTGGCCACCCGGTGAAGAACAATGGCGATTAAAGTCGATGCTCCGAAAAGGAAAGCATAGAAAAGAAAAGAGAACTGGAGGCTGACGGCCTCGGCCACTAATCCCCCGATAAGCGGCGAAATGGTGCTCGCTCCCTCGTTGACGGCATAGACGAGACCGATGGCGCTCGCACGCTGCCTCTCTTCTACGAGTTCAGTCCCTACCGCTAGGACTAGGCTGGGCACCGGTGTGAGGAGGACCCCGACGGCGAGAATGGCGGCCAACACTCCTGCGGTTGTCGTCGCCGCCGAGATGGAGGCCAGTGCCAGGCCGCAGAGAAAAGTCATGACGGTGATGTACATGGTTTTGCTTCCCTTGTCCGACCAGCGGCCGATGATGACCGTCATTACTGTGCCCACGATGAAGTAGGAGGACAGCGCCCATCCGACGCTCTGGGTGCCGAATCCGAAATTTTGGGCGAGAAGGAGGGGGAGAAATACCATCAAGCCCCGAAAACCCGTAATTCGAAAAGTGGAGAGAAGGACCAGAAGCATCAGAGACCGGTTTCGCGCCAGGGCGCTGAGGGTCGCGCGGGCGGCCTGTTTCATGGGGCGGTCGTCGCGTGAGATGTCCTCGAAGCGGCGCCAGACGAGAAGCGCCATGATGACGCCCGGAAGCAGCGCCCAGTGGGCGGCCAGTCGCCAGCTCGCGAGGTAGACGGTAATCCACCCGACGATGACGGGGGTGAGTATGCTGCCGACGTCGCCGCCTCCGGCGAAAATTCCCATGATGAACCCGCGGCGGTCGGGCATCTCGCGCGTGATGAGAGAGATCGATGGGGGATGATAGGCCGAGCAGCCCAGCCCGCTAAAGAAGACGAAGGCCAGAAACACCCCATAGCTCGGCGCCAGTCCGTAGAGAAAGACCGGGACGGCCTGCACCAGGAGCGATATCACCAGGACCGTTCGCCACCGCCCGAAATAATCGCCCAGGAAGGAGATGGGAAGCTGGAACACGCCGTTGGCGAAAGCATAGACCGAGGCGATCAGACCGACCTCTACGTAGTTCAGGCCGAAATCCTCGGCGATGATGGGCAGGATCGGGATAAGGAAAAAAATATAGAACGAGTTGACGCCGTGGCTCGCGGCAATGGTGGCGATGTTGATTTTTTTTGCTGAATCCATCCAAGATGATCCTTTCGGAGGGAAAAGTGCCGCGATGCGGAAACGACCTTATACGCCTAGAGAGTGTAAAGCTCAACGAACCTCCCGAACCCCGGGGGAAGAGGAATTTTGAACCAGCCTCCGAAATTCGATGAAAAAACAGCCCGCCGCGTCGAGGATGTTTACTCCTCAGTCGACGAGGAGGACCAGCGAAATTTTGTCATGAATGCACTCGGCGCTAGTCCCGGAGAGCGGATAATAGACATCGGTTCGGGGCCCGGCTATGTCCTTCGCGACATCGCCGGGGCCGTGGGACCCGCGGGGAGGGCGGTGGGGGTGGACCCGAGCGAGGCGATGATCGACCTTGCACGTAAGCGATGCGCCGGCCTTAAGCAGGTCGCCCTTAGTGAGGGTGATGCGCTGGCGCTTCCGGCGGACGAGGGCGAGTTCGACGCTGCCGTCATCACCCAGGTCTATGAATACGTCGCCGACATCGCCGCCGCCCTCTCGGAGCTTCGCCGCGTCCTTCGGCCCGGAGGGCGCGCCGTCATCCTCGACACGGACTGGGACTCGCTCGTCTGGAGTGCCAGGGACGGGGAGCGGGCGGCGCGTATCCTCAAGGCATGGGACTCACACCTCGCCGACCCCCACCTGCCGCGAACGCTGTCGGCCCGGCTTCGCGGGGCGGGTTTCGAGGTCGAGCGCCGCGACGTTTTTCCGTTTTTAAACGCCGAGTACGATCCGGAGTGTTATAGCTGCCGCATGCTGAATATCATCGTTCCCTTCGTAATCCGCTACGGAGACCTCCCCAAGCAGGAGGTGAAGGCCTGGGCGGGTGAGCTCGAGGAGCTCGGCCGCGAGGGAAAATACTTTTTCAGCCTGAACCGCTATCTGTTCGTCTGCAGGAATCCGGCAGAGGCCTAATCGCGGAGCAGCGCCATCGCGGAGGTAGCCAGGATTTTTGGGATGAAGGAATATTCCTTGGAACTCAGGAGCGCGTCACACCTTTGTCTAATACAGGCGAAGAGAAGGTTAGTAGGCGCCTCCGGCGGCAATGCGCCAAACCTGGGCCACCAGGAAGCAAAGTAAAAAGCCCATCACCACCGGAAGGAGAGAGGCGACAGCCGTCCATTTTCCGCTCCGCGTCTCTTTCCAAATCGTGTATATGGTCGTCGAGCAGGGGTTATGGACGAGGCTGAAAAGCAGGACATTAACCGCGATCAGTAAATTCCATCCGCCTGCCCTCAAAAGCTGCGAGGTGGCCGACTCGGAATCGAGCTCGAACATCACGCCGGACCCCTCTCCCAAGCCCGTCATACCTCCCGCCAACACGGTCAACATCAGGATTGTGGGAACGACGATTTCGTTGGCCGGAATAGCGACGATATAGGCCAGTAGAATCAAACCGCTGAGTCCAATCAGCATTCCGAAGGGATCGAGCCATGCGATCAGGTGCTCGGCGATGCTTAAACTTCCTATTGGGATATTCGAGATGAGCCAGAGGACAGCTCCGGCCGGAAGGGCGAATATCACCGCCCGCCACAAAACGAGAATCGTGCGGTCGATGAGCGAGGTGTAAATCGTCCGAAGGACGCGCGGCGGCCGGTAGGGCGGAAGCTCGAGGCTGAAGGTCGAAACCTCACCGCGCAGCACGGTTCTTGAGAGTAGCCACGATACGGTGAAGGTGAAAAATACGCCCAGCAGGGCCACCGCCACCACCGTTAGCGCCGAGATCAACCCGGCCAGATGGGCCGGCACCAGGCCGCCGACGAAGATCGACGCGATCATGATCTGTGTCGGCCAACGTCCGTTACACAGGGCGAAGTTGTTTGTGATGATGGCGATCAGCCGCTCCCGGGGGCTTTCGATAATTCGCGTCGCGATGACTCCGGCGGCGTTGCAGCCAAAGCCCATCGCCATCGTCAGCGACTGCTTGCCGTGGGCCCCCGCCCGCATGAATAAGCTGTCGAGGTTGAAGGCCACGCGCGGTAGATAACCGAAATCCTCGAGAAGGGTGAAGAGCGGAAAAAAGATTGCCATCGGCGGAAGCATGACGGCTATCACCCAGGCTGTCCCCAGGTACATTCCGTCGATCAGAAGCCCGTCGAGCCACCAGGGAACGCCCAGGGCCGCTGCTCCGCTCTTGAGCATGGGATGAATGTTTTCAAGGAGCAGGGTGGCAAGCATGGCCGAGGGTGTATTGGCCCCGATGATGGTGAGCCAAAGGACCACGGTCAACACGAGAACCATGAGCGGAAACCCGAATGCACGGCTGGTCACCAACTGGTCGATGGTCCGGTCCAAGTCGAAACGGGGTTTCCGGTCGTCCCGTGTCGCGGCCCGGTCGGCCAAGCGGGCGGACTCGGCATAAATGGTTTCCATGAGCGATTGGTGGAACTCGGCGCCCACCTGCCACCGAAGTGTCGAGGCCTCGGAGAGTATTTCTCTGCTCCCGGCGCTACTCCATTTCTTTGTCCGGGCAGGGGCGGCTGCTTGCGGAGCCGCTTCGCCGCCGATCACTTCCGCCGGGCTTTGAAGGTTCCCGAGTTCGCCGCTTTGAATCGCTTCGGTTATCCGGTCGTCCCCGTCCAGCAGGCGGAGGGCGACCCATTGCTCGTTGGGCAGATCGGGGAAGATGTTTTTCAGCATCGCGGCGAGACGGTCCACCGCACCCTTCAGGGGAGAAGAAGGACCTCCCACCCGCCTTGGCTTGCAGATCGTCTGGCCGGTGGCCACTTCGGCGATGGTCTGATTGAGGCGGTCGAGTCCATCGCCGTAGCGGGCCGATGTCGCCACCACCGGGACCCCCAGGTCCCTCGCCAGGCGGCGCTCGTCCACCGATAACCCGTGGCGTTTCGCCTCGTCCATCAGATTCAGGCAGACAACGGCGCGATCCGTGATCTCGAGCACCTGGAGGACGAGATTGAGATTTCGCTCGAGCCGGTTGGCGTCCACGACGATGACGGTAACGTCCGGCTGGCCGAAGAGTATGAAGTCGCGGGCAATCTCCTCGTCGAAGCTGGTCGAGAGGAGAGAATACGTGCCCGGCAGGTCCACCAGCTTAAAACGGTTGCCGCCGAAGGAGTATCCGCCCTCCGCCCGTGCCACGGTTTTTCCGGGCCAGTTCCCGGTATGTTGGCGGAGGCCGGTCAGGGCGTTGAAAACCGTGCTTTTGCCTGTATTCGGATTTCCGGCCAGCGCCACGACGAAGTCCCAACTCTCCATGTCGACACCGAGCTTGATGAGATTCTCGGCGTTGTGAACCGGGCACACCTCGCAGGCGGCCGGGAGGGTACTGGTCATGAGACGCCTCCTGCCTGAGGTTCCGCAATCTGGATCATCTCGGCCTGCTCCCGCCTCAAGGCGATTACGGCGCCCCTGATGCGGTAGGCGACGGGATCGCCAATGGGGCTATTCATCTCGCACTCCACCGTGGTGCCCGGAATAATTCCGAGGTCGAGCATGCGCCGTCGCTGGGTGCCCCGGCAGTTGGACGAGATGCCGGCGATTTCGGCCCGCTCTCCCGGTTTGAGGCCGGAGAGGCTTTCGAAAGGACCCACCATTTCCTGTCCCTCGGGAAGCGGGAGCACCGAAAGGTTGGCGGCGACGACCGGGGCGAGCACAAATTCCTGAGCGTCGGCCTCGAATCGCACCCGATCAGGTCCGCTCTCCAGCACTCGCACCCGCATGCCCGGATGCAAATCCTCGGCGACGAGTTGGGCGTGTACAGCTTGGGGTTCGTCCTCCACATGGACGATGGCGGCCAGTCTTCCGGCGAGAAGCTCGTTCAGGGGCGTTCCCTCGAGCGGGGGGAGATCGCCGTGCGCCGTTGGGATGGGGTCTCCGTGCGGGTCGAAGCGCGGATGGCCCATCTGGGCGGCCAGCGTCTCTGACTCCTCCCGGGAGGTGTTGTGTTCGCGGTCTTCCGCCTTTTCGTGCCACTCGGCCGGGTCGATATTGGTTTCGTCCGAGAGGTAGCGCTCGAGGAGGCGGTGAATTCGGATGACGCGAAGGGCATAGCTGCGCCCCTCGGATGTGACCTCGTAGCCGCCGCCGGCCGATTTCACCAACTCCATTTGCTCGAGCCGGGTCAGGAGATGGGCGGCGCGGTTTCCCGAAATGTTCAAGGCGCCCGAAAGACTTTGCAGGGTGCAGGGGATCTTCCGGTATTCGCAGTCGTAGGCATGTTTCAGGGCGTCTTCAATCCGGATTCGCTCGGAGGCTCGGAACGCCCTTATCCAGGGCCAAATAATTCCCCGGACTGGCCAGAACAAAACTACGGCCAAAAACGCAATGGCGCATGCGATGAGCAATGCATAGAACGGATCGACCATTGGAGCATCCCCTTAAGTCCCCCTGGGGTTCGGTTCTGGAAAGTGTCACTAATGTCAGCACTCAAATAATAATATTAGTCACATCTAAAAATTTTTCAAGTGGCAGTGTGCCTTTTGCCGAAAAATTAATCTTCTTTTTTTGAGCATGTTCGAATATCTAGTTGTTATCGCTGATATTATAGCGTTTAATGGTCTGAAGATATTGGCCTTAACTGAGGAGCTGAGCCCCCCCAATAGAATAGATGTGCCGGGCAGCGGCTGTCCGAGGCCCCGAAACCGGGGGCTGGGAGGGCGGAGGGTCCCGCGGCCTCCCTCGCCAGCGACAGAAGCGCCCGGGCCTGTCGTTCCTCGGTTTCGGGGTCCGTGGAGGGAATCCCCCAGACGCCGATGAATCTGGCGTGCCGCCGAAAATAATCGATATGCCACCGGAGCGGCTTGTCGCGGCAGGTGTGTCGGGCCACACGGGCCGGGAGTCCTCTCATGGCTCGGCCCGTATAGGTGTAGTAGCCCGCCGGAAACCAAAACCGCCCGAGTGCTCCGATCGAAATATTTCGATCTTTGTTTAAATGAAGAACGAGATGATAGATCCCCGAGGCGGGAAGGTTTTTAGGCGTATCGAATTCTGGTCCGATTTTCACCCCTCATCCCGGAAGGACGGCGGTGGCGTCGATTTCGATGAGCATTTGAGGATGGGCCATGCCGTCGATGATGAGGCCGGTCGATGCGGGGGCATGCTCGCCGAAGTATTCGGCGATGACAGCGTAGACGGGCTCTCGGTGGGCGCGGTCGGTGACATAGGTCGTGAGCTTGACGACGTGGGAGAGATCGCCGCCGGCCTCCGCGATGAGTTTTTTGATGTTCTCGCAAGCCTGTCGCGCCTGGACCGCAGGGTCGCCGGGCGCAATCGGCTCGCCGTCGAGCCCGAAACCGGTTTGCCCCGCCATATAAACGACTCTGCCGGCGATGACGGCTCGCGAGTAGCGGCCCGGTGCGTTCGTCGCATTGGTGGCGCGTATTCTCTGATCGGTCATGATGAGCGCTCCTTTCGGTAAATCTTCCTATTTTTTCTCGAACATTTCCGCCGATGCGATTTCGATAAGGTTGTTTTCGGGATCGCGGAAAAATATCTGCGGATATCCATAGGGCTCGTCGTGGAAGGGAATCCCCCGCTCGCGAAGACGTTCCTTCATCCCCTGGAGGTTGTCGGTGAGAAGGCCGAAGTGGTGGTCCATGTAGGTGTCCTCGTTTTCGCTGATGGATTTTGTGACGTGGCCGTCGCGGAGCTTCGAGAGGTGGATATGGTGGCCCGCGCCGGTCTCGAGCCAGTAGCCCGGGAAGGGAAACTCGGGCCGGGGCAGCTCGGGCAACCCAAGAGTGTTGACGTAGAAATCGTGCATCGGCTCAAGGTCGCGGCAGTAGATGCTGAAGTGCTGGAGCAGTTTGATATGGGCCATGAAGATTATCCCCTGATGGATGGCGCATGCGCTGCTGGGCTGTCTGGCCGCCGGCGGCGAATAAAGGGAACCTCTAAAAACCGCCTAACTTCCCCCGATTCTGTGTTATCGCAGCATTTTAGCCACAATTCATA
>PVBE012819878.1_pt1 | contig 32478 bp, 29 predicted proteins | sample 1631181 | NCBI WGS metagenome assembly PVBE01 (sample SAMN08397723, study PRJNA350692) | Marine metagenome, whole genome shotgun sequencing project. | isolation source: water | place: Pacific Ocean | collected 2012-04
GCCTTGGTGGGCCATTACCCCGCCAACAAGCTAATGGTGCGCGAGCTCATCCTCAGGCAACAGCTTTCAAGAAGAGGCCACCGTTTCACCTCTGGGCCATGCGACCCTGTGGTCCTATCCGGTATTAGCACCCCTTTCGAGATGTTATCCCGGTCCTGAGGGCAGATTGCTCACGTGTTACTCACCCGTTCGCCGCTTTACTCGCTCCCCGAAGGGAACTTTCTCGCTCGACTTGCATGTGTTAGGCACGCCGCCAGCGTTCGTTCTGAGCCAGGATCAAACTCTCCAGTTTGAACTGCTTTCAACTGCGAGTCTGCTTTTCGGACAGACCCCCGTAGAGCCCGTCCGAATACTGCTCAAAGGAACCCGTTGGACTGCGATGCACCCTATTTCGTTGTCAAAGAGCGACAGACAGATAGGAGACCCGGGGATCGTCGTTGATCTCAACAGCTTTGTCAAGAGGCGACGCTATTCACCAAAGCTCGGGTCAGCTCTCCGGCTAATTGAAGAAGAATATACCTCCGGCAATACGCCTGCGCCACAATTTTTCAAGGGGAGCGCCGAATTTTCAGTATCCCCCCGATCCGTCCGCCGGGCCGCGTTCGTGACGGCGGCCCGCTCGACTCCAGGCGTGATCATTCAACGCCCCGCACCGCCTTCGGTCCGACACCGTGAATGTCTCCATCGCCCCCCGCCGCCGCCGCCTCCCCCGCAAGACATCCTATGTTATGCTTTCGATGAACCCAATAGAACCGACGGCGGGAGCGAATCATGCTTTTCCAGAAGGCGTTGCGCCGCCTGACCCCGGAGCAGCGAAAGGCGTTCAGGGCCTGGCAAACCAGGGCCCGCGCCCATCGGGGAGCGGGCGGCCCACCGGAAGACGGACGCAAGGTTGTCAGGAACATATCCGCCGAAGAGCAGTTGGGACGTGACGGCAATCCGGAAGAGGAGGTGTTCCGCCGGTTCCTCGTCCGGTTGAGCTTGACACGGACAAGGACGGACTTGAAAAAGAACTACGAGAAGGCGTGCGACTCTTTCACCCTTGAGGGTCCGGAGGTTTCCGGGAGGATCCCCCGCGTGGTCAGCCGCGTCATCCCGGCGGACGTTTTCCTCCGCCAAGTCGGAATCGCCCCCGGCCGGCCCGCCGCCGCCTCATCCCTGAACAAGCCGGCAGTTGAGCTGGAGCGCTTTCTGACGCGCTGGAAGAGACGAAGGGACCGTGTTCTTCGCGACCTGGAAAAAGTCAAGCTCGCAAGACGCGATAAGGAGGCGGTTTTCCTGGTTTTCGACATTCCCGACGCCGGACCCAGATACCATATTATTGGAGCTGGAAGTCCCCGTTGCCGCCCTCGGGCCTAAAAGGTGTCCTACGGTCTGTGACGCGGGCTGGTCGGGATATTTCAAGCCGTCGGCCGGAGAGGCCGATTTCGGCCGGACGCTGGATCTGAACCAACGTCCTCCCGGGCCGGGATTGCCGGAGATCGTGGCCGAAAATCCGAATGCGGATTGCGTGAGAGATTTCCGGCGCATACCAAGCGGTACGCCATGAAACGAGCCACCGCCGTCTGGCGGCCGAAGAAAAACAGAGACGGAACGCTCAATCTGGACTCGCTGGAAGACGCCTCCGCCGCGGCCGTCCGGCGCTAGATGAAGGCGCGTCTCTCGGGCGACGACCCCTACTTCCCCGAGCACCCCGACGATCCTCCTGCACCCGAGCGTCTCTTCATCTACGTCTGGGGCAACGCCGAAGGCCGCGCGCGGCGGCTCGTCGAGCGGGGCGCGGTCTCCCTTCTGGAAGAGATCCTGAAGAAGGACCGCAAGCCCGGCCCGGCCGAGACGGCCTACATCCAGGCCGTCCTTTTGCTTCTGGCCCACATCCGGCCCATCGAGGCCCGGGACTTGCTCGAACCCGTCGTCCGATCGGATGAATTCCGGAAAGAGCGTTTTACGGCGTCCGGCCTGGATCGTTTACTCGTCGGGGCCTGGGCGGCGCAGGGGCAACGGGCCGACGAAGACCTCGCGCGCGACCTTTTATCCGAGAAACCCTACGCCCTCGACGCTTTCTGGGTTTTCGCGGAACGGGGGCCCGAATCTGCGGTCCGCGCCCTTCCCGCGCTCCTGAAACATTTCCGGGACGACCCTGAGTACTACGCACTCTCGGAGCTTCTCGCGGATTGGGTGGAGCTCCTTCAGGGACCGAAGCGTTCGGGTGTCCAGGTCCTGACCTCTCACTTGAAGGACGCGCCCGCCCGGGTCCGGGGGATCGTCGCGGCCTCCCTTGACACCGTGGGCATCGAGGTTCCCGGCATCCGCTCCCGGGAAGCGGCCACACGGGAAAGCCGGCTGATCGGGGAGAAACTCGTGGCGGCCTATGACGGCAACGCCGGAACGCCGGCCATGAATCCCCACGCCGGACGCCCGTCCGCCCCGAGCGCCTGGCACGCTCCCTATCATTATCCGCCGGCTTGAGACCCTCCTTGTCCGCTCCCCCTCAGACAACGCACTTCATCACTTTCTACTCGTTCAAAGGCGGCGTGGGCCGGACGATGGCGCTTTTGAACGCGGCGCACTATCTGGCCGCGGCGGGCCTGGACGTCCTGATGATCGACGCCGACCTGGAGGCCCCGGGGCTGACGCTGGCGCACAAGCGCAGGCACAAGAAAGAGGCGCGCGGATTCATCGCGCCCTACGAGGAATGCCGGGGTTTCATCGAGAGCGGCGCCGAACCGAAGGATGCCCCCCACAAGCTCAAAGGATACCTTCACCCCCTCACCGTCAAGACGCCGCCCCTGCCGGGGGTCGAGCGGCCCGGACGCCTCGCCCTCCTGCCGGCCCATCCGTCGGACGCGTCGGCGGACGCCTATCTCCGCCAACTGGGCGAGCTGTCCATCCGCGAGGTCGTCGGAAAGGGCCTTGCCGTGTATGTGGCCGAAGTCATCCGGGCGCGCGTCCGGGAGGAAGGGTTCGACTACGCCCTCATCGATTCCCGGACGGGGTGGAGCGAGGCGGCCGGCTTCTGCGTCATGGGGCTGGCGGACGCCCTGGCCGTCGTCTCGGGGCTGAACGAGCAGAACCTCCTCGGGACAAAGGACTTTCTGGAGTTCGTGGCGGGCCGGGAGGACGAGGCGCCGAAACCCGTCCTGCGGGTCCTCTCTCCGGTTCCAACGGCGAAGGAAGAGCGCAAGGAGAAGCGGTTCAGGCGGGCGCGGGAGCTTCTCGGCGGGGAGGTCGACGTCCAGATCCCGTACCACCCGCGAATCGCCCTCATCGAAGAGCCTTTCGTCGTCACCCGGCCGGACCACCACGTTACCGAGCAGTACCGAAGGGCCGCCCGGGCGGTCCTAGCCCTCGTCGGCGACGACCCGGAAACGCATCTGCGCGAGGCCACGCGACTCATCTCTGAGGACAAGATCGAAGAATCGTTGAGCCGCCTCCGCCGGGCCTGCCCCTTTGCGAGGGACGGGGTGATCCAGGTTCTACGGCTCTTCACAACCCAGGTCCTCGATGCGAAGGGCGGCGCTCCGCCGTGGGGCGACGATGCCTTCCTTCTCCTCACCCGCCTGGACTCCCAAGACAACATTGCGTTCATCCACTGGGGAAACCTGCTAGGCGAACTCGCTCAACTCACCGCCCAAAAAGACCCGAAGGCCGCTCAAGATCTGTTTCACCAGGCGTTTGAAAAGTATCAGAAGGCAATCGGCATCAAGCCCGATTTCCACGAGGCCTTCTACAACTGGGGAAGCCACCTCGGGAACCTCGCGCAACTCATCGCGCAAAAAGACACCAAGGTCGCTCAGGACCTATTCAACCAAGTGTTCGAGAAGTATCAGAGGGCCGTCAGAATCAAGCCCGACTTCCACGACGCGTTCTACAACTGGGGAAACGACCTCGGGAATCTCGCGCAACTCACCGCACAAAAGGACCCAAAAGCCGCACAAGGGCTATTTCACCAGGCGTTTGAAAAGTATCAGAAAGCCATCGGAATCAAACCAGACTTCCACGACGCGTTCTACAACTGGGGGAATGTATTGGGGATCCTCGCGGAACTCATCGCGCAAAAGGACCCCAAGGCCGCTCAAGACCTCCTCCACCAGGCGTTTGAAAAGTATCAGAAGGCCGTCGGAATCAAGCCCGACTACCACAAGGCGTTTAACAATTGGGGAAGCGACCTGGCTTTGTTGGCGATACTGGTCTGGCCAGAAGGGAAAAAGGCCGCCGCGAAGCGGTTCGGAGAAGCGGAGAAGCGGTTTCGTGAGGCTATCAGCCTAGCGCCCGAAAAAGAGACTTACCGAAGGAATCTCGCAACGATTCTCAACCGGTGGGCGGCGAAGCTGGAGGAATCGGGAGACACCCGGGCGGCGGAGAAGAAGCGCGAAGAGGCGAAGAGAATTTCCTCAACACTCGCGTCCGACAGGAAAAAAAAGAAACCGAAGAAACGTCCGGCCAAAGCGCGGACGGCCAAGAAGTGAGACGGGTGAGGCCGGCCCGCGCCTACCCGCCGATCGTCACCTCCAAAAACCGCCGCTTGCCGACCTGGATCAGGTGGGTCCCCGCCTCGATGTGAAGGTCGGCGTCCGAGACCTTCTCGCCGTTCACCCGCACGCCGCCCTGGCCGATGAGACGCCGGGCTTCGCTGTTCGACTTGGTGAGACCCTGGTCGGTCAATAACTGACAGATCCAGTGTCCCCCCCCTCCCCCCTCCCCGTCGCGCGCCGGGATCGACACCTTCTTCACGTCCGACGGGACCTCATGCCGGCGGAACCGCGCGACGAATTCCTCCGCCGCGGCCCGGGCCGCTTCTTCTCCGTGAAACCGCGCCGTGAGCTCTGCCGCCAGGGCGGCCTTGACGTCGCGGGGGTTCCGCGCGCCGCCCTCGGTCTCTTTTTTCATCCCCGCCAGCTCAGCCTCATCCACGTCGCTCAACAACTCATGCCAGCTCCACATCAGCTCGTCCGAGATCGACATGACCTTGCCGTAGATCTCGCCCGGCGGCTCGTCGATCCCGATGTGGTTGCCGAGGCTCTTGCTCATCTTTCGGCTTCCGTCCGTCCCGACGAGCAGGGGGAGGGTCATCACCACCTGGGGCTCCTGGCCATAATCGCGCTGGAGATCCCGGCCCACGAGGAGGTTGAACTTCTGGTCGGTCCCGCCGATCTCCACGTCCGCGCGCAGCTCCACCGAGTCGTAGCCCTGAAGGAGGGGGTAGAGGAACTCGTGGATGCCGATGGGCCGGCCCTCCCGGTGGCGTTTCTGGAAGTCGTCGCGCTCAAGCATCCGGGCCACGGTCTGGCGGGCCGCCAGGCGCAACAGGTCCGCCGCCGTGAGGCCCCCCAGCCAGGCGTTGTTGAAGACGACCTCGGTTTTGTCCGGATCAAGGATCTTGAAGACCTGCCGCTCGTAGGTCCGGGTGTTCTCGCGGATCTGATCCTCGGTGAGCCGCGGCCGGGTCTCGGAAACGCCGCTGGGGTCTCCGATCCGGGCGGTGAAGTCCCCGATGAGGAACAGGACGTGGTGGCCGAGATCATGGAAATGACGGAGCTTTTGGATCAGGACCGTGTGGCCCAGGTGCAGGTCCGGGGCGGTCGGATCGAAACCGGCCTTGACGCGGAGCGGCCGTCCGGCGGCGAGCTTCTTCCGAAACTCCCCCGCTGGGATCACTTCGGCGGCGCCGCGCCCCAAGCGGGCCAACTGGGCTTCCGCGTCCATCCCCCGACACCCCCGGGCTCGCTTCCCCCAAAAGAAGAAAAGGCAAGGCACCCCCTCGGGCGCCCGCCTTTTCATAAAAAAATACCGGATCTTTGAAAGATTAGTTTACGGCGTCTTTCAATTCTCTTCCGGCCGCGAATTTCGGGATGTTCCGGGCCGCGATTTTCAGCGATTCCCCGGTCCTCGGATTCCGGCCAATCCGCGCCTTCCGCTTGCTCACGGAAAAGGTGCCGAACCCAACCAGCGTCACCTTGTCGTTCTGACTCAGTGATTTCTTCACACCGTCCAGCGCCGCCTTCAGGGCGCTTTCCGCCTCCTTTAGTGTAATCCCCGCTCCGTCCGCCATCCGCTTGACCAAATCGCCCTTGTTCACTATCCCCGCTCCTCCCTCAATGGATGCCTCACGCCATCCCTGGCGACCGTCCCCACACCCCCGTCATGAATACAAATGATTAAGGGGCTTCCATCTGCCCGGCCATCTTCTTATCACCGCGCCATGCCGAGTGTCAAGGCAAATTCCGGCGCTTTCTGCAGGAAAATCACACCCGGCCGGAAACCCAGATTGACACCCCTTCATCGGCCGCCTATGTTTCGCTGAAAGGCCGAACCGAATCCGCCGGCAATACGGGTCGGCCGCGCCTCGAACCCGCCGCTCGCTGGAACCGACCACCGGGGAGACCTCGCCTTTGGGCCGGAAATACCCCTCGCGCCCCATTGTCGGCGTCGGGGCCTTCATCTTCCGGGGAAACGGAGAAGAAGTTCTCGTCGTGCGCCGGGGGGCGCCGCCGGGGGCGGGTGCGTGGAGCGTTCCGGGCGGCGCGGTGGAGATCGGCGAACACCTCGAAGACGCCCTCCACCGCGAGATCGACGAGGAGACCGGTCTGCGGATCAAAATCCTGGAGACCGCCGCCGTCCTCGACCGCATCCACCCGGACGCGTTCGGCCGCGTCCAATACCACTACGTTCTCATCGATTATCTCTGCGCGCACGTCTCCGGCGATCCCGCGGCCCGCTCGGACATCACCGACGCCCGCTGGGCCAAGGTCCGGGACCTGGAAGCGTTCGAGATGACCGAGTGGACCCTGGAGCACCTGCGCAAGGCCTCGGAGCGGTTTCGAGAAATCAAGTCGGGCGACGCCGCGCCGCCGGCCATCCGCTGAGCGCGCTTCGCTGTCGGCCCCCCTCGGGTCACCGGAGGCCCGCCGGGCCGCGGGAAGGAGAAAACCCGTTGTCAATTTCAACCCGCCGAGGCGACGCCGGAGAGACCAATCTCCTCTACGGCGGACGCGTTGCCAAGCATCACCCCCGCGTGGAAGCCTATGGCGCGCTTCACGAGGCCGTCGCCGCCCTGGGCCTGGCGCGCGCGGGGCTCCCGCCGGGCGGACTTCGGGAGGACGTCCTCCGCGTCCAGAAAGAACTCTTCCTCATCGGCTCGGAGCTGGCCGCCGACCTCGCCCACCTTCACAGGCTGGCGACCCGCATCGGCGAAGAACACGTTCAGTGGCTGGACGGGCGTTTGGCCGAGGCCGAGAAGGCGCGGCCGGTGACCGACTGGGTCATGCCGGGGGAGGGGCCGGTTTCGGCCGCCTTCCACCTGGCCTCCACCATCATCCGGCGCGCGGAGCGCCGGGCGGTCAAGCTGCGGGACGACGGCCTCCTGGAGGGCGCGCACCTGCTCACCTACCTGAACCGCCTCGCGGATCTGCTCTTCATGTTCGCCGTGTTGAGCGAGGAGCCTTCGGGGGATTGAAGCCGCCCGCAAGTTTACGGGCGGGGCCCGCGCCGTTCAGGGCGACCCGTAAAAGCTGGAGCGGCGGTACTGTTCGCTCAGCGTCTCCCACCAGACTTTCAGGACAACGGCCGCCGGCACCCCCAGCAGCACGCCCAGGAAGCCGAAGGCCGACCCCCCGAGCAGGACCGCCAACATGACCACCACCGGGTGCAGGCCGATGCGTTGTCCCACGATGCGCGGCGTGAGAAAAAACCCTTCCAGGCCCTGACCCACCGCGAAGACCGCCACAACGCCCAGCAGATGGGCGAGGTCCTTGAACTCCAGAACCGTCATCACCAGGGCCGGGACGAGGCCCACGATCAGCCCCAGGTACGGCACGATGTTGGCCAAGCCCGCGGCGATCCCGATCCCGATGGGCAGGGGGGTTCCCACGAGCATGAGTCCCGCGCTGTACACCACGACCAGGCAGAGCGCAACCAGGAACTGGCCCTTGATGAAGCTGCCCAGCAGCTCATCCATCCGCTCGAACCGCCGGACCAGAAACGGCCGGTGTTTGGGCGGGATGTATCCGAGCGCCCTGTTCTTGAGCACGTCGAAATCTCTCAACAGATAAAACGCCGCCACGGGGATGACGGCCAGATTCACCAGCAGCAGGGTGACGTTCAGCAGGCCGGACGTCGCCCGCCAGAGCAGCCCGCTCACCGATTGCCACAGGTTGGGCGGCAGCGACTTCAGGCGCGCCGCCAGGGCGTTGACGGCGAGACCCAGCTCCGACGCATCCATCCCGGTCATCCGCATCACCCAGGGCGCAATCCAACTCCGCAACTGTTCAACGTATTGCGGGAAACGTTGAATCAAGTCCGTGACGTGGGATTGGAGCAGGGGGAACACCAGAACGGACACGGCGGCCGCAAAGAGCAGGAGGAAGACCATCAGCACAAGGATGCCGACCCACCGCGAGAGCCCCACGCGCTCCAGTTGATCGACCACCGGGTCCAGCAGGTAGGCCAGCAGGGCCGCCAGGAAAAACGCCGTGAGGACCGACCGGAAGACATAGACGGTGTAGAGGACGAGGATGACGGCCGCCACGCCCGCAAGGTTCAGCCAAACGATCCGCGCGGTCCGGCTCGGGGACGTCCGGACCTCCGGTTCGCTCAAGGAACGCTCCTCAGGAGGACTCGCCCACCCGCCGCATGAATCTCAGGAGATAGTGAATGCCGGAGACAAACGTAACGATAGCGGCCGCGAAGGAAAGACCCGAAAGGTAGGGGGCCTGCGTTTCTTGGAAAAAATAGAACAGGAGCGCCCAAAAAGTGGTGGCCAGCTGGAGGCAGGTGGTGACCTTGCCGAGAAAACTCGGCGCCATCACGGACTGTCCCTGGATGCTCCGGAGAAACAACGCCCCGCTCACGATCATCGCGTCCCGGCTGACGACCAGGATCGTCAACCAGACCGGCAGGACGCCCATTAAGGAAAGAACCCAAAAGGAAGCGGTGAGCAGGATTTTGTCGGCCAGCGGGTCCAGAAGGGCCCCCAACTCCGTCGTCTGGTGATACCGGCGGGCAATCAGGCCGTCCAGCGCGTCGGAAATCCCGGACAGGCAAAAAACGAACAGGGCCGGGACCTTCATCCCGTAAACCAGAAACCCGATGAAGAACGGGGTCATCAGGATGCGCAAAATCGTGATCTGGTTCGGGATGCTCCAGTCGATCCCCCGGGCCGCCGCCGCCTCGCCAATCCGCCGGACGACGTCTTCCCCCCGCGTCCGCTTTCCCGAAGTGAAACCCTTCACGTTATCCACGATACAACCCCAACGGAAACAGGATCCGCTTCACCCGCTCCAGGAGCTCGATCGCCTCGAGTCCCGAAACCGAGCCGAGCGGGGAAAAATCCCCCCTTCCGGTCTTCCGCATCAACCCGCTCCCCAGCGTGAACAAGACCGCGCGCAGGGAGAGATGCCGGGCCGCCATATCGATCGGGCGGCGCGCGCCAAAGTCGCCCTCCACCTTCACGCCCGCGCCTTGGAAAATATTATACACCACCTCCGCGAGCTGCACCCGATGAAAAGGCTCGCCGGGCCCGAAGGTGTGGTCCGGCCGGGAGGCCATCCACCCCTTTCTGACGGCGTTCAGGATGGCGTCCTTCGCCCAATGAGCGCCGATGTCGGTCAAGACCTCGGTGAAGGGACTCTCCCGGAGTCCTTTCAAATCGGCCATGTGCGCGGCCAGGATGCCCGCCATGTCGCCCCGGGTGATCCCCTGCGACCGCGCGGCCCGGCCGACTTCTTTCGGCCAATTCACCGGGACGCCCAGATAGGTCAGAAAGGCCCGGGCCTCGGCGTCGTCCGGGTTTCGGGCCAGCGCGGCGCGCAGCCTTCGCCGGGCCCCTTCCAGGTCGCCGGCGAAAAAGGACCACTTCCCCAGGCCCACGATGATCCGCACGTCCGAGGGCGAAAGCGTCAGGGCCTTTCCATAAAGCTGCATGCTGCGGGCGTATTCCCGCCGGGAAAAAGAGAGGTCGCCCAGGCCCAGGTACGGGCGGGGGTCCTCCGGACGCGCCTTGCGCACAGCCTCCAGGATGGATTCCGCCTCGGCCGTCCGCCCCTGCCGCATGGCGGACCACGCCCGGCGGTACAGGGCCTCCTCATCCTGGGCCCCGACAAAAGCGGGCGGGAGCGGCGCGCACAGGGCCGCCGCCCACAGAACGAGGGCCATCCGCGCCCGGACCGCGCCCCTCACCGCTTCGGCCTCTCCATCCCCGTCATCCGGCGCAACCCTTTGACTTCCGGGTCCTTCAAATATCGCCACTCTCCCGACTTGAGCCCCGCCAGGGAGAGGCCCCCGAAGCGGACCCGGCGCAGCTTCAGAACCGGGTGACCCACGGCTTCGCACATCCGTTTCACCAAGTGGCTTCTCCCTTCCCGGACCGTGAGCCGCAGCCAGGCGGCCCGCGACAGGCGGCCGTCCAGCCGGACGTTCTCGGCGACCCCCGGACCGTCGTCCAGCTCGACCCCCCGGGCCAATCGCCTGAGCGCGCGCTCGTCCGGCAATCCCCGCACCTTCGCGCGGTAGGTCCGTTCGACGCCGTACCGGGGGTGCGTGAGGCGGTGGGCCAGCACCCCATCGGTCGTCAAGAGGAGAACCCCGTCGGCGTCATAGTCCAGCCGCCCCACCGGCTGGACCGGGGCCTTGACGCCCTTGAGGAAATCGTACACGGTGGCCCGGCCTTGCGGATCGCGCCGCGTCGTGACAACGCCGCGCGGCTTGTACAGGAGGAGGGTCACGCCGGGCCGCGGGGGCCGGACGGGCTTGCCGTCCAGGTGCACCCGGTCCGCGGAAGGGTCCACGTCAAGCCACGGTTCTTTGACCGACCGTCCGTTGACCTTCACCCGGCCGGCCAGGACCAATTCGCCCGCGCCGCGGCGGGAGGCCGCGCCCGCGCCCGCCAGCCATTTAACTAGTCGCATCAGGCGCTCGACACTTCTCCGGGCTTCGGCAAATCCTGGATGGAATGGATACCGAAATGTTCCAGAAATCGGGGGGTCGTTCCGTACGCCAGCGGCCGTCCCACGACCTTGCGGCGGCCGACGATGCGGACCAGCTCCCGCTCCATCAGCGTATGCAGGACGCCGCTGCAATCCAGGCCGCGCAATTCCTCGAGCTCCGCCCGGGTCACGGGCTGGCGGTAGGCCACGACCGCGAGGGTTTCGAGCGCGGCCGGCGACAGGCGGGACTGCGTCGTCCGCTTCAGGTATCGCTTCACCCACCCGCCGTATTGGGGCCGCGTCGCCAGCCGGCATCCGCCGCCGACCCGCCGGACCTGAAGGACCCGCCCCTCATACTCGGCCTCGATCTCCGACAGGGCGGCTTCCACGCCCTCCGCGTCCAGCCGGCCGCCGAACATCTCGACCAGGTCCTTGATCCGGACGGGCTCCTCCGACACGAAGAGCAAGGTCTCGATGATCGCCTTCACGTCCTCCGGATTCCGATCAGTCATTTCCGGCGGCCTCCGGGTAGATGTAGATGGCGCCGTGGATTCCGTTCTGCCGGACCCGGATCAGCCGCTGGCGGATGAGCTCGAGCATCGCCAGGAAGGTGGACGTGATCTCGATCCGCCGGGCCATCCGCTCGAACAACGCGGTGAAGGTCGTCCCTTCGGACCGGACGCGATTCAGAACGAACGTCAACCGCTCGTCGAGCTCCATCTCGTCCACTTCGATCTCGTGGCGGCCCATGTCGCCGATCCGGCGCATAATGTTCTCGAACGCCTTGAGTAGATCGAAAATGCCCACCTCTCCCAGGAAGGTCTCGGCCGGGACCGGCTCGTCCGGCATCGAGACCGAATCCGGCGAAAGGGCGCGCCGGTGGATCCCCCCATGGATCGCCTCGCGCTCCTGGAGCACGCCGGCGATTTCCTTGAACCGCCGGTATTCGAGCAGGCGGTCCACCAGCTCCCGGCGCGGGTCTTCCTCCTCCACGGCTTCTTCATCCACACAGGGGAGCAGCATCCGCGACTTGATGTGCGTGAGCGTTGCGGCCATCACGAGAAACTCGCCCGCCACCTCGATGTTCAGCGTCTTCATGAACTTCAGATAATCGAGATACTGATCGGTGATGCGGGCGATCGGGATGTCGTAGATGTTGACCTGGTTCTCGCGGATCAGGTGGAGGAGAAGATCGAGGGGGCCTTCGAAGATTTCCAGACGGACTTTGTAAGTCATTCTTCCTCTATCGCGCTCGGATGGCCAACCGGCTGCTTCAAAGGAATGTATCCCGCCCCCCGGGGGGATGTCAACGATAGATTCGGGACCCGCCGCAAAATCGGGGATTCGCCGCGCTCATCCCCCAGGGGATAACGGCCGCACACCGAAACACCTCATGTATAATCCATCCATCTTGTTTTCCGGCCGCCGGAAGCGGTCCGCATCTTCCGGTGACGACCTTTTATCCGTTTCGCCGAGGAACCCCCCCGCGATGACCAGACTGCGACTGACCCTTGCCTGCCACATCTCGGACCGGACCCGGGCCGTCGCCGACGGCAGCGCGCCCATCGACGGCGTTGAGCTGAACTGGCTGAACCTTCACGTAGCCGAGATCTTCTGGCGCATGTGCCAGTATCAGGAGTTCGACGCCTCGGAGATGTCCCTGGGCGCCCACACGACCCTCACCGGCAAAGGAGAATCGCCCTTCATCGGCGTTCCGATCTTTCCGTCCCGGGTCTTCCGGCACTCGGGGATCTTCATCTGCGCCGAGAACGGAATCGAGCGCCCGGAAGACCTGAAAGGCCGCCGCATCGGGATTCCCGAGTACGCCATGACGGCCTGCGTCTGGATGCGGGGGCTGCTCCACCACGAATACGGCGTCGCGCCGGAAGACGTCCTCTGGGTGGCCGGAGGCCAGGAAGTCCCCGGAAGGAAGGAGCGCGTCGCCCTCGACCTTCCCGCCTCGATCCGCCTGGAGTCGATCCCCGAACACGACACCCTGAACCGGGCGCTTCGCGAGGGAGAGGTGGACGCCCTGTTCTGCGCGCACCCCCCTTCCGCCTTCGAAGCCGGGGACCCGCGCGTGAAGCGGCTCTTCCCCGATTTCCGCGCCGCCGAGCAGGACTATTTCCGCCGCACGGGCCTGTTCCCCATCATGCACACGCTCGTCCTGCGCCGGGACGTTCACGAGAACAACCCCTGGCTGGCTCAGAGCCTCCTTCAGGCCTTCCAGGCGGCGAAGCGGGAGGTGGAGCGCGCCCTGGGAGACCCGGGCTGGCTCATCACGATGCTGCCCTGGCAGGTCGCTGAGATTGACGACACCCGCCGGGTCATGGGCGAAGACTTCTGGCCTTACGGGATCGAAGCCAACCGCAAGACCCTCGAGACCTTCTGCCAATACGCCCGGGAGCAGGGCCTGACGTCGAGGCAAATCGCCGTCGAGGAGCTCTTCGCCCCCAACACGGCCGAGGCCTGGAAGCTGTAGCGCCGCGCCGAATCGAAACCCGGCGGAGGCTGAGGATCAACCAACCCGCGCTACAGCTCACAGATCGTATGCGCCGACCAGGTTGTGATAAGCACGAGGGCCCTCATCCGCAGCTTGGCCGGCACGCAAGCCCCCCCCCGGCCCCCCGCTTACAGGACGCGGGGTTCTCATCCCGGCCCGGCCCTGTTATAAAGGACCCCGCACTCAAAAGACCCGTTGGTTTTTCGCCCCATCCGGGGATTTCTCCGCAACTTGCACGCACCAGGAGGCGCAATCCGTGACCGGACGCTCATTTCTCTCGGACAGGGTTCAACAGCTCGGCGTTTCGCCCATCCGGGAGATCTTCGAGATCGCCGCGAAGATGAAAGACGTCGTTCGACTGGAAGTCGGGGAGCCCGACTTCGACACCCCCGCTTACATCGTGGACGCCTGCAAGGCCGCCCTGGACAGCGGGTTCACCCACTACACGTCGTTCGCGGGGATCCCCGAGCTCCGCAAGGCCCTGGCCGACAAGCTCCGGCGCGAGAACGGCATCGAGATCAACCCCGAGAACCAAATCGTCATCACGCCGGGCGGGACGGGCGCGCTCTACGAGGCCGTCCAGGCCACGGTGAACCCCGGCGAGGAGGTCCTCCTCCCTTCCCCCGGCTGGCCCCAGTACACCTCCATCGTCCAACTCGCGGCGGCGACGCCCGCGTATTACCCGATCACGGAAACCGGCGGCTTCATGGCCGCGCGGGCCCTCGTCGAGCCCCACATCAACGACAAGACGAAGGTCCTGCTCATCAACTCGCCCAGCAATCCCACCGGCGGCGTCATCGACCGGGAGGCGCTCGAAGGGATCTGCGACCTAGTCCGGGAAAGGGACATCCTCCTGTTCTCGGACGAGGTGTACGAACTCATCCTCTACGAGGGCGAGCACGTCAGCCCGGCGACCCTGCCCGGCATGGCCGAGCGCACGATCACGATCAACGCGGCTTCGAAGACCTTCGCCATGACGGGCTGGCGCATCGGCTACGCCGCCGGACCCGCCGACATCATCACGGAGATGACGAAGCTGAACCTCTACACCAACACCCACCCGAACTCCTTCGCCCAGCTTGCGTGCGTGGAAGGCTACAACAACCAGCAGCAGGACGTTCTAGACGAGATGGTCTCGTCGTACCAGCAGCGCCGGGACTTCATGGTGAAGAACCTGAACGAGCTCCCCGGCGTCCGCTGCCCCAACCCGAAGGGGGCCTTTTACCTGTTCCCCAACATCGAAGGCACGGGGCTGAGCTCGCTGGAATTCGCGAAGACGCTCCTTGAAAAAGGCGGCGTGTCTACGGTCCCCGGAAGCGGCTTCGGCCCCGGCGGGGAGGGCTATCTGCGCCTGTGCTTCGCCCAATCGATGGACGAGCTGGAAAAGGCGGTGGACCGAATGGCGAAGGTGACGGGGGAGTTGAAAGGGTAGAGACGAAAATCGCGGGGGGAGGGGGGGACGGTTTTTGAACGACGCGCCCTCGCACCCGCCGGTCCCTCCTTATGCCGGCTTCAACCCCAAGCCCTTTTCGATCGCATCGACATTGAGGCGTTCCTCGACGGCGTTGATGAGCCGCTCGGGGTCCGGCGCGTCCTCGCCCGCAATCGGCAGGTGGGGCAGGACGCCCAGGAGCGGAACGTCGGTGAGGGTCGTCAGGACGTCCGGGTTGGTCTCCTCCGAAACCGTCGATGGCGGGGCGGCGGCGCTCAGGACGACGCCGAGGACGCGAAGGTCCCGGCGGGCCGCCGCTTCGAGCGTCAAGAGGGTGTGATTCAGCGTACCCAACCCCAGCCGCCCGACCACGAGGATCGGCGCGCCCAACCGAACGGCTAGGTCCGCAACCCGGAATCCCTCCGCGATGGGGACGAGGAACCCGCCGACGCCTTCGATCAGCGTCACGTCATGGGCGGCGCGGATTCCCTCGAAGGCCGAGACGATCCGCTCCGGGTCGATCCGGCGCCCTTCTCTCCCGGCGGCGACGGACGGCGCCACGGGCTCGCGGAACCGGTAGGGGCAAATTGCGTCCAGCGGGCTCTCGCACCCGGCCATCGCTTTAACGAACAGCGCGTCCCGGGGGACGGTTTCTCCCCCCTCCTCTGCGCACCCGCTTTCCGCCGGCTTCATGTTTCCGACCAGACGGCCGCGGCGCTTGAGCGCTCCCGCCAGCCCCCCGGCCACCCAGGTCTTCCCAACGCCGGTGTCCGTCCCGGTGATAAACAGGGTCTTGCCTTGGGGGTTTCTCATGGAGGGAATTTTCCGTTTGAACCATGCCGTGCGCGGAATGCGCTCATCAGGATTGAGTCTGGGTTTCCCCCGGCAGGACGATGACCGAATCGTCCCGGTTCCCCCATTCCCACCAGGACCCCAGGTAGTTTTTCACGTTCGGGTGGCCGATCAGCTTCAGGGCCAGATACGTATTGGCCGAGCGGTAGCCTCCCTGGCAATAAGGCAGGATGTTCTTGTCGGGCGTGACGCCTTTGGATTCGTAGAGCGCCCGGATCTCTTCGGCGGGGCGGAAGGCGCCCTTCTCGTCCAGGTGCTCCCGCCAGAAGAGGTGGACGGCCCCGGGAATCGTCCCGACCCACCGCGCGCGCCTCTCCGTCCCGACGTATTCGGCCTCCCGCCGTGTGTCGAGGAGGATGGTTTCCGGGTCTTCGATGGCCACGTGGACGTCGAACCGCGTCGCCAGACGGTCCATCCTGCGGGGGTTGCCTTCGAAGGAGACCCGCTCCGATCCCTCGGCCTTTGTCGTGACCGAGTGACCCGCCGCCCGCCACGCCGCAAGGCCGCCGTCCAGAAGCCGGGCGTCCGGGTGGTCGAAGACATCGAGGAGCCAGGCGCCCCGGGCGGCGCGCTCTCCGGACTCGTGGTCGTAGAAGACGACGGTCCTGTCGCGGTCCACGCCCCGGAAGCCGAAGAGGTTCTCGACCATCCAGAGGAAGGCGTTCAGGGGATCGTCGGAGGTGTCGTTGAGACTCACGCCGTAAAAGTCGAAATGCAGGGCGGTCTCGATGTGGCCGTTCGCGTAATCCTCCCCCGGCCGGACGTCGATGAGGGTGACATCGCGAAGCCGCGCGCTCAGCTCGTCGGGTGTGATGAGGTATCTTGGCTCGGCGAATCCTTTGTACGTCATGAAACCCTCCTGGGATTTTTTCAGTTCGTTTCCGTCGCCGCCCGGATGCTCTCATGCGTCGTCCGGACGATCTCCCGCAACACCTCATCCGGCGTCGCCAACGGCGGCATGAGGACGATGAAGCTGCCGAGCGGGCGGATGATGAGGCCGCGCTTGCGGGCCTCGATCGCCACTCGGCGCCCGACGCGATCTTCGGGCGGATAGGGCGCCTTCGTCTCCGCGTCCAGGACCAGCTCGATCCCCGCCATCAGCCCGCGCCGGCGAATGTCCCCCACGTGCGGGCGCGCCTTCATCCGGTCCAGCTCCCCGGCGAAGATGTCGATTTTCCCCGGAAGCCGGTCGAGCGTCCTCTCCTCCTCGAAGATGTCCAGGTTGGCCAGGGCGGCCGCGCAGGCGATGGGGTTGCCGGTGTACGTGTGGCCGTGGAAAAAGGTCCGCGATGAGGCGGCGTCCCCGAGGAAGGCCCCGTAGACCTCGTCGGTGGCCAGCGTGGCGGCGAGGGGGAGCGTCCCCCCGGTGATGCCCTTGGCGGCGGCCATGAGGTCCGGGACCACGCTCTCCCGCTCGCAGGCCCACATCGTCCCCGTCCGGCCGAAGCCCGTGGCGACCTCGTCGGCGATGAGGAGGACGTCGCACTCGTCGCAGACCTTCCGGACGCGTTTCAGGAATCCCTCCGGGGCGGCGATCATCCCGCCCGCCCCCTGCATGACGGGCTCGATGATGAAGGCGGCCAGCTCATCGGCGCGATCGCGGACCCGGGCCTCCATCTCGTCGGCGCAAAAGAGGTCGCACGCCGGATACGTCTTGCCGAACGGGCACCGGTAGCAGTAAGGGGCCTCCGCTTTGACCGTATCGAACAACAGGGGCCGGTACACCTCATGGAACAGGTCGATGCCGCCGACGCTCACCGCGCCGATCGTGTCCCCGTGATAGGCCTCCCGGAGGGAGATGAACCTGCGCTTCTCCGGACGGGGCGGCGTGCGCTGGACCTGATACTGGAAGGCGATCTTCAGGGCGACCTCGACCGCCGCGGCTCCGCTGTCCGAGTAAAAAACCCGCGTCAGCCCCTCGGGCGCGATAGCGGCCAGCCTTTCGGCCAATTGGACGGCGGCCGGGTGGGTGAGGCCGAGGAGGGTCGAGTGGTCGAGCGCGGCGGCCTGGCGGGAGATGGCCTCGACGATCTTCGGGTGGCCGTGGCCGTGAACGACGCACCACAGGGACGAGACCCCGTCGATGTAACGGCGGCCCGCCTCGTCGATGAGATGCACCCCTTCGCCCCGGACGATGACGGGAAAGTCCTCTTTCTCCCATTCGAGCATCTGGGTGAAAGGGTGCCACAGATGTTCGAGGTCGCGGGCGGCGATGTCGGATCGGCGCCGGCGGTCATTCATCGTGAGATCCCGCGGACGGCGCCGAGAAGGCCGAGGGATCGGCCGGCGGCTTCAAAGGCGTCGAGGGCCCGCTCCAGGTGGACGTCTTCGTGGGCGGCGGAAACCGTCGCGCGGACGCGCGCTGTTCCCTCGGGGACGGTGGGGGGGCGGATGGCCCGGGCGAAGGCGCCTCGTTCCAACAAATCTTCGGCCAGCCTCAGGGCCCGGTCCGCGTCTCCCGCGATGACGGGGAAGATCGGCGTTCCGTCCGGCGGGACATCGAAGCCGGCGGACCGCAGGCCCTCCCGGAAGAAGGCGATGTTGCGGTGGAGGCGGGCGATTCGCTCGGGCTCCGTCTCGACGATGCGCAGGGCTTCCCGTGCGGCGGCCGCCACAGCGGGCGGGAGGCCCGTCGTGTAGATAAACGACCGGCAGGCGTTGATCAGGTAGTCGATGAGGGCGCGCGACCCGCACACGTAAGCCCCGAAGGCCCCGAGGGCCTTGCCCAGGGTTCCCATCTTCACGTCGATGAGGGGGTCCACGCCGAAATGGGAGGCGGTCCCCCGCCCCCCCTCCCCCCTCCCCCCTTCGCCCAGGACGCCCGTCCCGTGGGCGTCGTCCACCATGATGGACGCCCCGAAGCGGCGGGCGAGGGGAACGATCCGGTCCAGGGGGGAGAGATCGCCGTCCATGCTGAAGACGCCTTCAGTGACGACCAGCCGGGAGGCGGGAAAAAGGGAGGAGGGGTCTTCGACGGGCTCGGCGAGGAGCGCTTCCAGGTGGTCCGGGTCGTTGTGCCGGTAGACCCGGACAGCGGCCCGGCTCAGCCTGGCCCCGTCGATGAGGGAGGCGTGGTTGAGGGCGTCGCTGTAGACGACGCATCCCGGTCCGGCCAGGGCGGAGATGATGCCGACGTTCGCCGAATATCCCGAGCTGAAGATCAGGCAGGCCTCGGCGCCCTTGAACCGGGCCAGGGCCTCTTCCAGCTCGTGATGGGCCCTGCGGGAGCCCGAGACGAGGCGGGCGCTTCCGGCCCCGAAACCTTCGCTCTCCATGGCTTTCTTCGCGGCTTCGGCCAGCCGAGGGTCCGAGGCCAGGCCCAGATAGTCGTTCCCGCAAAGGACAACAGTTTCCCTTCCGGCGATCCGCCCGATGGGTCCGGTGGGACCTTCGACGGGGAGGATGGACCGCAGCAGGCCGGCATGTCCGAGCCGTTCCAGGCAGGTTTTGAGACGCTCGTCCATCGGGGGGCTACACTTCGGGTTTATCCGGTCGGGTTATCCACGCAAATCGAACACAGCCTACTGCCAAGCGCACGGGTCTTTTCGGCCGGTCCGGCCACTATTCTTGATCAGGATTGCGATCAGAGAAAGGGGCGGCGGGCGCATTTCTCACGATATTTATTGGGGTTGTTCGGGGAACAATCCCGGCATCCAGCGCGGCGCCAGCTTGGCCGGGAAAGCGAGGCGGAGCGGAGCGCGCGAACTTGCCGAGACGAGGACCTCGCTTTCCATCAGAGCCGCTGTGACCCGCCGCGCTTGACGCTCGCCTGTGCCTATGAGAGAAGCAACTTCTCCACGCGGCAGTTCTCCGCGGTAAAGCACCGCCTCGAATACCGTGCCGGAATTGGACGGCAGGGCATCAGCTCGGATTTCTTCTTCCACCCATATGAGGATGCGATCGCGCAGCCGGTCAGGCTTAACCAGGTCTTCCATGAAATTTATCTGATCGATGCAAGTTCCAAGGAAGAAGCGGGTGAATTCCGCCAGAGCTTTTTCGCTTAAATGACCGCGGCCATCCAACTCGTTACTGCGGGGAGAATCGCAGGCGGCGATTTGGCTCTTATAGGCGCTTTCATTCCGGGCCAACCCTCTGGCAATCGACCAAATCCCGCCGGTGTCCAGGGTTTCCAGTAGGAAGGCATAGGACATCAGTCGGGCCACGCGCCCGTTTCCGTCGAGAAACGGGTGAATCCATAGAAGCCGGTGATGGGCGGTCGCCGCGGCCAGGATGGAATCCGTCTTGCCGAGTTTGCTGAAAACGCTTTCGAAGCGTTCAAGAAAACGCGGAATGGCGCCAGGGCTTATCGGAATATGGCTGCCGACCTTTACGTTGCGTTGCCGCAATTCGCCGGGGACAACACGGACGCGGTCCCCGGTTTCCAGGTCTTCGACCCACAGGAGCTCATCGGGCAGCAATTCACAGAACCGGCGATGAATCTCGCAGAGGCCTTCGGCTGTCGGCGCACGCCCCTTCAGGCCCCCCTCATCGATCCACTTCTGCACCGTGATATGGGCCATGGCTTCGAGTTGCAGATTGCGTTTTTTCGCGTCGGCGCTGTAATCGTTCTTCAGCGCACGCTCGATATCAACTGGGTGCGTATCGTGCCCTTCGATCAGATTGCTGTAGTAACAGTTCATGGCCCGGACCAGATCGGCCAGGGCGGTCCGGACGCCTTCCGGCAGGCTGCGGCGAAAGCCCGCGGACACAGACGCCAACTCGATGGTCAGATCTGTCAGAGGGGTGCGGTGCGGTGAGCCTTCGGGAACCAGCAAAGGCTCCATCAGGCTCACCGACTCTCCTTGGTCCAAGTCCATTGAAATGTCCGCCTTTATGTCCGGTTTCTTACTACACGCACTACTAATAATAACAAAATAATAGAGGATTTACAAGTTCCAATATGACCATGTTTTTAGCCGCTTTTATGGCCGTTTCCGATATCGGTTTCATGCGGAGGGTTTCCCACCTCCGACAATGGGGTCAGGACCTTTACTTTTGGGGATTATCAAGGGTGATGTCCATAACACATTGAAATAACATTAGTTAAATAATTGTCGAGGTTCCGGTCAGGGGGTTCTGAAATATCATATATATTTATAGTCAAATTACTTGACAATATAACACTCAGATTATATTTTATTAATCGAGAAGAGAGATAAACCCCGAAATCCAGGATCGGCCGGGTTTCGACACCCTCAATAAGGAGAAGAACAATGACGCTCGTCAAATGGGACCCTTTCAGTGAGCTTGCGAATTTCCATCGGACGGTGGACCGCGTTTTCGGCGGCCGAAATCTCCGGAGGCTGGATGAAGGCGTCTATGGCGGTTTCTCCCCTTCGGTGGACGTGTACGAAACCGAAAAGGAAATCGTCGTCGAGGCCGAGATCCCCGGCGCGGCCGAGAAGGACATCGCCGTCGAGGTGAAGGAGAACATCCTCACGATCAGCGGCGAGCGCAAGAAGGGGGGCGAGGCCAAATACGACGACTACCACCGCATCGAGCGGACGTACGGCAAGTTCCGGCGGGCGTTCACGATCCCCGACATCATCGAGACAGACAAGGTGAAGGCGAAGGTGAAGAACGGCGTCCTCACCGTCCGCCTGCCCAAGGCCCCCAAGGCCGTCCCCAAGAAGATCGCCGTCAGCGTGGGGTGATCCGGCGTCCGGGGTTCGTGGATGACGATCCCCTCCCTCCCCGCCATCCCGACCCGGACCAGCCGGCTTGGGGTGAGGGGAACCCGACACGCGGGCTCCCGAACCCGAAATGAAAAGGGGGGAGACAGGAAACCTGTCTTCCCCCTTTCGCTTTATTGGCTCAAGTCGCCCCTACGGCCGACCCGCGCATAGGCGAAACGACAGGCGGGCGGCTCGGCCTTCGCCAACTCGACGCGGCAGTCGTTGAAGGCGGCGGACTCGGAGTAGCCGGTCACGCGGTCGGGCGTGAGGAGGTTCGCGGCCCCCAGCTCGGGCGAGCCGCCCGAATAGACCCGGACCGTCCCCGGGCGGGCGTCCTCGGTGACCCGGACTTCGATCCGCGTCTCCCCCCGGCCGTTGAACAACCGAACCCAGTCCCCGTCCCGGACGCCCCGGGGCGCGGCGTCGTCCGGATGGACCCACGCGCGGTTGTACCCCAGCTCCAAGAGCTTCGGATGGTCGGCGAACGTCGAGTGCGCGCGGAAGACCGACTTGGGCGACACCAGCGTCAGGGGATATTCGGGTCCGTCGGGCGGGCCGGGCGGGCCGCCGGCCCCGTCCGCCTCCAGGACCGCCGGGGGGGCGGCCTCGCCGTCATCCGGCCACTCGGGCAGCGGGCTCTCGCCGCGCGAGAGGAGCGCCTCGCTGTACACCTCGATGCGCCCCGAGGGCGTGTCCAGCGCCCAGGTGTCCTCGAGCGGCGGCATGTCCAGGTCCACCACGCCTTCGCGCTCCAGGCGGTCCATCGTCACGTCCCCCAGCCAGGGGAAGCGTTTTCCCCGACGGGCCAGACCGACGACCTCCTCTATCCATTCGTCGGACGTCCGCCAGGGGAACTCCGCCCCGAACCCCATCCGCCGCGCCAGGTCGCAGATGATCTCGAAGTCGTCCCGGCTCTCGCCCAACGGCTCGACCGCGCGCCGGGAGAAGAAAAGCTGCCGCTTGGGGCCCAGGTGGCGAAGGTCCTGGATGTGCGTGGGCGCGACCTCCCCGCCCTCGACGATGGCCGTCCGCTCCATGAGGGTGGAGACCGGAAGGAAGACGTCCGCATACCGGGCGGTGGGCGTCATGAACAGGTCCGACACGGCGACGAAATCCAGGGCCTTCAGGGCGCGGATGGTCTTCCGGGCGTCCGGGTTCTGGCTGACCGGGTTTCCCCACATCACCAGGAGGGCGCGCAGGTCCGTCCCATAGGCCTCGGGATTCAGGACGGCCTCCGCCAGGCGGTTGATCGGAAAGCGGTCCGTGACGGGATTGGGGACAGCATAGCGCATCGCCGTGTCCGTGATCCCCAGGGTGTAGAACCGCCTGAGACCAGCGGGGTCCTCGGCGCGGGTGAGGGGCCTTTCGCGGCCCGGGGCCGCCATCCCGCGAATCCGGCCGGTGACGACGTTGAGGAGGGCCGCGGCCTGCACCGCGCCCTCTCCCCCCCGGTTCCGCTGGTATCCGCCCTGGCAGACCTTGACCTTGGCCCGCCGGGATTTTCCCAAAAGGGCGGCCGCCCGCCGAATCGCGTCGGCCGGAATCCCGCAGACCGAAGCCGCGCGCGCCGCCGGCCAGGCCGCCGCCGTCTCGCGTAGCCTGAGATAAGCCGTGCGGGCGCGAAATCCGCCGGCGGAGACGGAGGCCGTCAGCGACACCCCCGCGTCCCCCGGCGCGTCCGCCTCCCCCTCTCCCCCCGTCCCCGGCGAGACCGGATGAAGTACGTCATCCGCGTCGCTCACGAGGCAGGCGTCCGATCCGCCCGAGACGACGTCCCTTTCGCGGAGGAAATTCCCCGTGTCCTCGCGAACCAACAACGGCGCGTTGGTGCGCCGCTTCAGGAAAGACTCGTCGGCCCAGCCGTTGATGAAGATCTCGTTCAGCAGGGCGAGGGCCAGCGGGATGTCCGTTCCCGGCCGGACGGGCAGGTGATGGTCCGCCAGGCGTTGAACGGACAGCGTGCGCACGGGGTCGACGAAGATGAGCTTCGTCCCCTTCCGCCTGGCCCGTTTCAGGGACTGGGCCGGTCCCCGGACGCCTGTCTCCAGCGGGTTATAGCCCCAGACGACGACGGCGTCGCACTCCTCGTCCGGGGGAAGCGAGACGTGCCAAGACCCGTAAAGCGCGGCCGAGGCCTGGATGTACGCCCCCCAGCAGAGGTCCCCCCGCTCGTTGGCGGGGACGAACCCTCCCCAGCGGTTCAACAGGGCGTGGATCGTGAACTTCGCCCCCTTCATCCCTCCCGGCATGCTGTGCTGGCCGACGTAGTTGTAGAGCGCGACGGACCGGTTGCCGGAGCGGGCCTTGGCCCTTTCCAATCCTTCGGCCACCAGGTCGAGGGCGGTCTCCCAGGAGACGCGCTCCCAGTCGCCGGCGCCTCGGGCGCCGACCCGCTTCATGGGATGCAGGACCCGGTCCGGATGATTCAGCCGGTCGATGAGCTGAAAGCCCTTGATGCAGGGCGGGAACTTCAGGTGGGGGTGCGCCTTCAACCCGGCCGGAATGCCGTCGCGGACCTGGACCCGCAGGGCGCAGGGATGGTTGCCGCAGTGGGGGGCGCACAAAGTGTTCCGAAGTTCCATGGGATTCCCCCGAGCGACTCTTTTCGCTTTCGTCCACACCGTCCGGCGGTTTTCTTGATTCCTCGAGGTGAAGGACGCCGGGCCTTCCTATGTGATGATTCTAGCCTCAATGTGTGAAAATTTCAGGCGTGCAGTTATTTCGGGCGGGTGCGGGAGCCGACCAGTGGACCGGCCCATCCGAGGTTCAAGATTTTCTTTGTGAGATATGCAGGCTAACCTCGGACGTAAAAAATTGCGAGAAGCCCTCAGTAGGCGGCGCCGGTGACGATCCGCCATACCTGGGCCACCACGAAGCAGAGTGCGAATCCCATGACCAGAGGCAGCAGGGCCGAGATCGTGGTCCACTTCACGCTTCGCGTCTCCCTCCAGATCGTATAGATGGTGGTCGAGCATGGGTTGTGGACGAGACTGAAGAGCATCAGATTGACGGCCATCAGCAAGTTCCAACCGCCGGCTTTGAGCATCTTGGCCGTGGCCGCCTGGGTCTCGAGCTCGAACATCACCCCGGCCCCTTCCCCCACCCCGGCCATATCGGCCGTCAGGACGGTCAGCATCAGGATCGTCGGGATGACGATCTCGTTGGCCGGGACGGCGACAACGTAGGCCAGCAGGATGACCCCGCTGAGCCCGATCAGCAGGCCGAGGGGTTGGAGCCACGCGATGGCGTGCTCGGCCAGGCTGGCGCCGCCGACGGAGACGTTCGAGATGATCCAGATGGCCCCCCCCGCCGGCAGCGCGAAGATCACCGCTCTCCACAAAACCCACAGTGTGCGGTCGATCACCGAGGTGTACAGCGTCTGGAGGACGCGCGGCGGCCGGTAGGGCGGCAACTCGAGGCTGAAGGTGGACACCTCCCCCCGAAGCAGCGTCCGCGAGAGCAGCCAGGAAGCGACGAAGGTCAGGAGGACGCCCAGGACGGCCACCGCCCCCACGGACAGGGCGGAGATCAACCCGGCCAAGTAGGCCGGCGCCAGCCCCCCGAGGAAGATCGAGGCGATCAGGATCTGGGTCGGCCAGCGCCCGTTGCACAGGGCGAAGTTGTTCGTGATGATGGCGATCAGCCGCTCGCGGGGGCTCTCGATGATGCGCGCGGCGATGACCCCGGCGGCGTTGCACCCAAACCCCATCGACATCGTCAGGGCCTGTTTGCCGTGCCCCCCCACCCGCTTGAACAGGTGGTCCAGGTTGAAGGCCACGCGCGGCAGATAGCCGAAATCCTCCAGGAGGGTGAACAGCGGGAAGAAGATGGCCATCGGCGGCACCATGACGCTCACCACCCAGGCCACGGCCAGGTACACGCCGTCGATCAAGAGCCCATCGATCCACCACGGGATGCCGACGGCCGCGGCGCCGCCCTTGAGCATCGGATGGAGGATGTCGAGGAACAGCCAGGCGAGCCACTTCGAGGGCGTGTTGGCCCCGATGATGGTGACCCAGAAGACCCCCGTCAGAAGCAGGACCATGACCGGGAACCCGAGCTTCCGGCTGGTCACGAGGCGGTCGATGGCCCCGTCCAGGTCAAATCGCTGCTTCTCATCGCTCCGCGTCACCGCCCGGTCGGCGAGCCGGGCGGCCTCGGCATAGACATCCTCCACGAGCGATTCGTGAAAGTCGGGCGCCTTCCACCGCAGGGTTGACGCCGCGGAGAGGATCCCGGCGCCGTCGGCGCGCGCACCTTCCCGAGTCGCGACCGGCGCGGCCTCGCGGGTCGGCGGCTCCCGCAGCTCGGGCTCCCGCCGCCGGAGTGACCCCAGCTCGCCCTCCCGAACCGCCTGCGTGATGCGCTCATCGCCGTCCAGCAAACGGAGGGCGACCCAATTCGCGTTCGCAAGCCCGGGGAAAACCTTTTCGACCTGGCCGGAGAGGCGCTGGACGGCATGCTTCAAGGCTGGCGATCGTACGCCGATCCGGCGCGGCTTACAGACCACCCGCCCGGTGGCCACGTCGGCGATGGCCTGGTTGAGCCGCTCAAGGCCCTCGCCGTAGCGGGCGGCCGTCGGCACCACGGGCACGCCCAGATCCCGCGCCAGGCGGCGATCGTCCACGCTCAGGCCGTGCCGTTTCGCCTCGTCCATCAGGTTCAGGCAGACGACGGCGCGATCCGTGATCTCCAGGACCTGCTGGACCAGGTTGAGGTTGCGCTCGAGGCGGTTGGCATCGGCCACAATAACAGTCACGGCCGGCCGGCCGAAGAGGATGAAGTCGCGGGCGATCTCCTCGTCGTAGCCGGCCGAGAGCAGCGAATAGCTCCCGGGCAGGTCCACCAGCTTGTACCTGTTCCCCCCGTAGAGGAATCCGCCTTCCGCCCGGCTCACGGTCTTGCCGGGCCAGTTCCCGGTGTGCTGCCGGAGCCCGGTGAGGGCGTTGAACACGGTGCTCTTGCCCGTGTTCGGGTTGCCGGCCAGCGCCACCACGTAGTCCCAGTTCTCCATGTCGACGCCGAGCTTGACGAGATTGGCAAGGTCGTGGGCAGGGCAGGCGGCGCAAGCGCCGCAAGCCGCCGAACCGGATGGATTCACGGGGGATCTCCCTCCTCCATGCGGTGGACGTGGATCAGATCGGATTGCTGCCGGCGCAGGGCGATCACAGCGCCCCGGATGCGGTAGGCGGTCGGGTCGCCGCCGGGGCCCCTCAGCTCCGCTTTCACGGCCGTGCCGGGGATGATCCCCAGGTCCAGCATACGCCGCCGCTCGGGGCCGCGGCAGACCCGCGAGATTCCGACGACCTCGGCCCTTTGTCCCGGCTCCAGACCCGAGAGGCGCGCGAACGGTCCCGCCATCTTCTGCTCTCCGGCCAGCGGCATCACCGACAGGTTTGCGGCCACGACCGGGGCCAGGACGTGCTCTTCGGCGTCGGCCTCGAAACGGATGCGCTGCGGATGGGTCTCCAACACCCGCACGCGCATGCCCGGGTGCAGGCTCTCAGCGACGAGCTGGGCGTGAATCGCCTGGGGCTCGTCCTCGACGTGCACGACCGCCGCAAGCTCGCCGACGGCAAGCTCGGTCAAGGGCCGCCCCAGGGGGGGAGGGACATCGCCGGGGGCGGTGGGTATGGGATCTCCGTGGGGGTCGAAGCGCGGATTGCCCATCCGGGTCGCGAGTGCGTCGGCCTCCTCGGGTGATGTCGTGTGTTCTCGGCGCTCTGCCTCGTGGTGCCATTCTGTGGCGCCGAGGCCGGTTCGGTCCGAGAGGAAGCGCTCCCACAGCCGATGGACCCGAACGACGCGCAGCGCGTAGCTGCGCCCATCCGGCATCAGTCGATACCCCCCATCGGCCGGCGTCACCCACTCCAGCTCCTCCAGGCGCGCCAGGAGGTCGGCGGCCCGATTCCCGGAGATGTTCAGGGCGCCGCAGAGACTGTACAGCGTGCAAGGGATTTGGCGGTGTTCGCAGTCGTAGAGGTGCTTCAACGCGTCTTCGGTCTGAACCCGGCCGGTTGCCCGAAAGGCGCGTAGGCAGCGCCGGAAGATCCCTCGGACCGGCCAGAACAGGATGGCGGCGGCCGCTCCGACGACCCCGGCGATCAGCAAGGCTCGGACTGGGTCAATCACTGTAAGAACCCGATCGGCAATTCAGCGGCGGACCTCCTCGCCCCCCGGACGGCCCGAACGAAATGAAGCATCCGCCCCCTCAGTGGACATTTCCCGAAACGGCAATTCATATGCCCTGATCGGTATTCAATATATCACAATATAGGTTTAGGTCAATCTAAATTTATTATCACCGGGCTCATTGATTCAGACCCGCGCCCTTCCGTCGTTTTGGCGCAGACACCCCCGCGATTCAAAGCCTTGTCGTGGAGAACAGAATTGAGGGCCGGGGCGTTTTCGAGGGCTTTGCGCTTCATCTTCGGAGCCCAAGGAAAAATGAGGAAGTGGCGGGCCGGATCGAGGGCGCCTTCTTTTTCGGGCATTGGGCTATAATCCGCCAATGCCCGAATGGACCTTCATCGCCGAGGCCTCGGCCCTGCTGTCCGCGCTCGCCTTCGGCGTGCGGAACATCTTCATCCGAAAGGCGCTGCCGTACACGACGCCCTGGGTCAGCAGCTTGGCGGTGACATCGTTCACGGTTCTGTTTTTCATTCCCTTGACGTGGATGCAGCGCCCGGGTCCTCCGGTGACCGGGGCGGGCCTTCTGTGGATAACCCTGGCGGGCGTGATCGCCCCCGGCCTCGCCCTTCTTTTCTACTTCGCGAGCGTGAACCGAATCGGCGTGGCGCGGTCCACTCCCCTGGCCAGCACGCAACCCCTGTTCTCTTTGCTCGTCGCCGTCCTGTTTTTGGGCGAACGGCCCGGCCTCCGCGTTTACATCGGAACGCTTCTCGTGGTCGGCGGGATCATTATGGTCACCGGCGAGAGAAAAGGCTTTCGGTGGACGGCGCGGGAAATCACCCTGCCGCTCCTAGCGGCGGTCTCCTGGGGCTTGTCCGCGGTCTTCCGGAAAATGGGGATGGACGCGATCCCTTGGCCGAACTTCGGCTCGCTGATCATGTCCGCGGCCGGCCTGGCCACACATTTTCTCGCCTACAGGATTTTCGCCGGGCGAGCCGGTCGGTCCACGCAGGCGCGCGCGGCGCCGCTTCTGCTGGCCGCCGGGGCCTGCCTCGCGGCGGGCTTTTATCTGAACCTGTTCGCCTTCATGCGGGGGACCATCGCGACCATCGGACCCCTGGCCAGCATCTCGCCGGTCGTGACGATCCTCCTCGCGGCGATCTTCCTGAGAGGGCTCGAGAAGGTGACCTTGCGTGTGATGATCTGCACCGCGGTCATCGCCGTCGGGTGCGCGCTGATCACCGTGCACTGACCCCGGGACGCGGCTGTGGAGAAACCGGTGTAAGATTGACCGGCTGAGGGCTCGATTGCCCCGGTGAGATTTCGTCCTCAGAGGGAATCACACGTTCCCGCACTTTTCAGGAGACCCGCTCATGCTCAAAGCCACGAAGGAAATGGTCCTGGCGACGACGATCACCGGGTCCCTGCCGCGTCCGGGCTGGTACACGGCCAACCTGGCGGGCAGGCCCTTCCGGCTGGCCATGGCCGACAGCGTTTTCCGCGAGCAGTACAACGACGCCGTCTCCTGCTTCCTCCGGGACCAAGAGCGGTCGGGGCTCGACATCCTGACGGACGGGGACTGCCGGTTCGACACCGACGTGGGCGGGCGCTCGTGGGTGACCTATCCCGCCCAACGCATCCGCGGCATGACGGGCTACGACCACACCACCCGGCACACACATTGGGGCGGGACGGCCCCCGGGGAATTGCTTTACGAGCTTCTCGAGGCCCGGATGCTTCCCATCGTGACCGAGAAGGTCGGCCGGGGGCCGCTGGAATACGGACCGCTCTGGAAGACCGCCCAGAAGATGACGCACAAGCCGGTCAAGTTCGGCGCCATCACGGCCGAATGCCTCGAGTCCACCTGCGGGAACGAGTATTACGAAGACCGCAAAGACCTGATCATGGACCTGGCGGCCGTCATCAACGAGGAGGTCCTCGATTTGGCCAAGAGCGGCTGTCCCGTCGTCCAGATGGAAGAACCCTGGGTTCACCGCGTCGAGCATCACGAAGACGATGAAGGGATCGGGATCGACTTCTACGTAGAGGCCTTCAACCACTCCGTCCGGGGGCTGGGGGACCTGACCGAGGTCTGGTGCCACACGTGCTGGGGAAGCCCGGGAGCCCAGCGGTTTTACGACGAAGGGACGCAGACCTACGCCCGCTCCCTGGAGAAGCTGAACGAGCTCGACGCCGACGTGATCACCTTCGAGTGCGCCGGCTCGCCCGAGTGGGAGTTCGAGGAAATCGGCCGGGCCGTCACCGAGAAGAAGGTCGCCATCGGCGTCGTGAATCACCGGCTCCTTCAGATCGAGACGCCCGAGAAGGTCGCCCGGATGGTGCGCGAGGCCCTGAAGCACATCCCGCCCGAGCGACTGATTCTGTCGTCGGATTGCGGGTTCGGCCGGGAGGGGATGAGCCGCCGCCACGCTTTCTACAAGATGGCGGCCATTGTCCGGGGGGGCAACATCGTGCGGAAAGAGCTCGGCCTCCCGGAGGCCGACTGCCTCGCCGAAGACCCCCGGTTCGTACTGGTTGATACGGATTGACGGCTGGGTGTTTCCGAGTCGGGATGAGAATACGCAATAGAGACCGGGCGCCGAACGGTGATTCGGGAAACCCTCTGAACGTTCCGGTCCCGTTGGTCAAAACCCGGCCTTGCAACTGACTCGCTGGAAAATCCGCGTGACAAAGCGCCAAAAGGAACATTGAAGAAAGAGCTGGTGGATCGCCTTTTCCGGGAGCCGTAGGTCCGCCGGATTGTCATTTTCTGGTCATTCCTTGATTCGGCTGAGCCCCACGACATGGACGTCGCCGTGTTCCAGGACAGCCAGGAGGCGTATCTCCTTTTGGCTATGAAGTATCGTAGGATCACCAGCCCGCTGGCCCACAAAATCCCACTGGATATCTTTCCACTGAGGTCCGGAGTTTCCAGCGATTCGTTTCTGAGAGAGGTTGAGCGCGGGGAAACGGTGTATGAGCGAGCGGGCTGAGTCATGGCTGTGATATGCTGATGAAAACCTGGAAGCGGCGCGCATCCTTGCTTTCCAGCAGGGATTTCAATCCATGCCTGCAAAACGTCCAGCAGGCGGTGGGATAAGGCCTGAAGGCCTTGGTCGTAGATCGCGGGCTTTCTCTCCGAAGAACACACAGCATTCTGGAGTTCCCGACCCCGCTCATGGATGAGGAGCTCGATGTCTCCTTCTCCGAGGATGATTGTCATCTTCTGGATTCTATTTACCTCCCGTCCAAGTATCCGCTGGGAGAGGCTCTTCCGGAATTCGCACCGAATGAAGCCCTCTGTCGGCGGTGCTTGTCTATCGCAGAACGGGTCATGGAAAGGGTCGCGAGAGAATGGGGCTGAACCTCTCACAGAGAGAAGCGGAAAAATAGGGATTGCCTACGACTAAGGCGCCAAGAGAGAACGCGAATGATCAAGGTCACCAAAGATATGCCTCTGGCAACGACAATTACGGGATCTTTGCCGCGTCCGTCGTGGTTCACCGCCCCGCTGGGGGATAAACCTTTCCGGCTGGCCATGGCGGAGAGCGTTTTCCGCGAGCAGTACAACGATGCCGTGTCGTGCTTCCTCCGGGACCAGGAGCGGGCGGGGCTCGACATCCTCACGGACGGGGACTGCCGGTTCGACACCGATGTGGGCGGGGGCGGCTGGGTGCTGTATCCCGCAAGACGGATCAATGGGATGACAGGCTATGTTCATGAATCGGGCCAGACCAACCCGGGCGGATCCAGGCCCGGTGACCTTGTCTACGAGGTGCTTGAAGCCCGGATGTCGCCCATCGCGACGGAAAAGGTGAGCCGGGGGCCGCTGGAATATTCTTCCCTGTGGAAAACGGCTCAGAAAATGACGCGAAGGCCGGTCAAGTTCGGGACCATCACAGCCGAATGCCTAGCCTCCCATACCGGGAACGAATACTACCCATCCTATGAAGCGTACGTGTCGGACCTCGCCGAAGTTCTCAATCAGGAGCTTCTGGACCTGGCTAAAGCCGGCTGCCCGATCATTCAGATGGAAGAACCGGTCGTCCATCGCATCCTTCCCGGCGGCGATTACCGGGGAGTGGACGTCGAGGCCTTCCTCGAAGCGTTCAATCGGACAGTGTGGGAACTGGAAGGCTTGGCGGAGGTCTGGTGTCACACCTGTTGGGGGAGCCCCGCCTCCCAGCGTTTTTATGGGCAGGGCGAACAAAATTACACGGGTTCCCTGGAGAATTTGAACCGGCTCGACGCCGATGTAATCACCTTCGAGTGCGCCGGCTCGCCCGAGTGGGAGTTCGAGGTCATCGGGAAAGTGATCGCGGAGAAGAAGATCGCCATCGGCGTCGTCAGCCACCGGACCCTTCAGATCGAAACACCCGAGAAGGTCGCCCGCATGGTGCGCGCGGCCCTGAAGTACATTCCCCCCGAGCGGCTGATCCTGTCGTCGGACTGCGGGTTCGGCCGGGAGGGGATGAGCCGCCGCCACGCCTTCTACAAGATGGCGGCCATCGTCCGGGGGGGCAACATCGTGCGGAAAGAACTCGGCATCCCGGAGGCCGACTGCCTGGCCGAAAACCCCCGGTTCAATCTCGTTGACGCGGAATAAAATCTTCTTCGGCTGAAGAAATCGCCGACCGGTATTTCTCGCATCGGCTCGTCTATTCGCAAAAATTCGGGTTGCGGTCAGGTGAAGACAACGCCCCCGTCCACGATGATGAGCTGGCCTGTCATGAAATCGCCGGCGGACGAGGCCAGGTAGACGATCGTCCCCTGGACGTCTTCGGGGTATTCCGAGCGCTTGAGGCAGCGGGTGGCGTGGGAGCGCTCGTCCGCCTTCTCAACAAAATCCCCCATCTCCAGAACCTTCTCGCTCAGCGTAAAGCCCGGGGCCAGCGTGTTGACGGTGATGCCGTACTCCCCCACCTCCCGGGCCAGCGCGCGCGTGAAGCCGTGGACGGCCCC
>PVBE012949686.1_pt1 | contig 32478 bp, 17 predicted proteins | sample 1631181 | NCBI WGS metagenome assembly PVBE01 (sample SAMN08397723, study PRJNA350692) | Marine metagenome, whole genome shotgun sequencing project. | isolation source: water | place: Pacific Ocean | collected 2012-04
GGATGAAAGGACGACGGAGCCGGACCAACTCCTAAACGCCCAAAACACAAAACAGGCTTTGTTGTTCTGAGTCCCGAGGGGCTCCACCGCGCTCCTCAAAAGAACAACCAATTCCACCCACGAATTGTTCTGAAGAACCGATCGATTCAATCCTGCCGTAGGCAGTCTGGCCGGTTCGTTCAAGCAGTCCGCGAAATCCGATCGCATCCCATTGCACAGGGTGTCGTCGAACGGCCGATCTGCCAAAAAAACAGCCTGCCCGATTGATCGAGCAGGCTGCGGGCGTTTCTTCAAACCGGTTCTGTCCCGTTAGGCACAGTCCTAGTTGACCATGTCCTTCAGACCTTTCAGCGGGCGAATCTTGATTTGCTGGCTGGCGGGCTTGGCCTTGATGATGGTTGGTTCTTTCGTGAATGGATTGATGCCCGGTCGCTCTTTCGTGGCTGGCTTGAATTTCGTGACGATTTTACAGAGACCAGGAATCGTGAATTGCTTCGGGTCCGTCTTTTTTCCCTTCGCCAATTCACCAGAAATGATCGTGGTAAGCGACTCGAAAACTGCCGTCACTTGCTTTTTCGTCAGACCGCTATCTTCGGCAAGCTTGTTGAAGATCTCAGTCTTGGTAAGCGGTTTACCATTCGCCATGGTGGATACCCTCCTTAGTTCGGCGCTATAGATTGACTAACCGTTAACGTCCGTCCGACGTTCAGAACGCGATGAATTTGATCGATCCGTCAAAAAAAAGCAACCGGACAATTGGCCAAAAAACCGGAAAGACAGGGAAAAACGCAGGGAATCGACTCTGATACAGCCGAATCACGGCTGAACTAGCTTAAACACCACCCACATATGGGGCTCGCAAATCGGCCTGAGGGTATCGGCGCAGCTACTGTTGCAGACCGGTTTCGCGGGCATCCTGCCCGGAAATGACCTTCCACCTTTTCAAGGATGAGCAGCAGCTTGGGTGTACGAGCCGGGCACGGCGAGCGATTGGTGAGGTGAACCGGCAATCTTGCCCCCGCTTCCCCAATTTAATAAGATTATGAACGATATAGGGTTACGGTCATCTGCCGGCGACTTTCTACAGGAGCGATCAGTCGTGCGACATGGATTCAGCGTGAAGTTTCTTGTCCTACTCGCCTGCGTGATGACGGTTTTGGTCCTACAGCCGGCGACCAGCCGCGGCCAGGCAGGTAACAGAGTCTTCCAGATGCCGGAAAGGACGTTGCTCCAACATCTCAGCCGCGCGAAAAGGGCCATCGACGAAGATCGGTACAGCGATGCGGTGATCGAATTGGGTGCCTTGCTCAACAGCCCCTACTTGGTGTCGCGACCCGAGTCCAACGTCGAATCCCAGGATTACTTTGTGGGCCCCGTCGGCGAAACGGGAACGCGGCGCAGCATTAAGGGCGAAGCACAGCGTTTGCTTGGTTCGATGCCTCGGCAAGGCCGCGAGCTGTACGAACTTCAGTTTGGTTCCGATGCTCGGGCGCTCCTGGACCGCGCGGTGCGTGACCAGAGCATGGAGGACTTGAACGAAGTCATCCGCCGTTACTTTCACACCGCAGCCGGTTATGAAGCGATGGTGTTATTGGGCCGGTTGCAGTTGGATCGAGGTCGACCGTTGGCCGCAGCGTTGTGTTTCAAACGTGTACTCGAATCGCCGGCCGCGGCACCCAAGTATGAACCTCACCTTTCGGCCCTCTTGGGTGCCTGCTGGGTGTACTCGAACATGCCCGATCAGGCGGTCGCCACGATGGCGCAACTGAAGCGACGGTTTCCTACGACTGAAGTGGAACTCACGGCAGGTTCGCATGAAATGCTGCCAGAGTCCAGCGAAGCGTTAGTGTGGCTAGAAAAGCACTTTGGGCCGGTTCCTCGGCGTGGTCAGATCGATGCTTCTCAGTGGCTCGTGCATCGTGGCAACTTGCAACGCAACGCCACGTGTGTCGGCGGCATTCCGTTAACTCAGTTTCGCTGGCAGACGCCGACGACGACCGATCGCGCTGACGAACGGCTAGTTGCCGAGCTGCAACAGAGTTTCACGCAACAGGGATTTCCGGCGATTCCCAGCGTGTCACCTTTGGCCGTCGACGATGTTGTGTTGATGCGGACACCGGAACGTTTGTTTGCGGTCAACTTGAAGACCGGAAAGCGGATCTGGGAATATCCGTGGTGGAACTCGTCGTTTCAAGGTGTCGCGCAAACCAACCGAACAGGTTCGCGCACCGTGGAGATCTCGACCCGTAGAATGCAGTTACGGCAACGGCTGTGGCACGATTTGGCGTACGGCTTGATCAGCAGCGACGGCGATTCCGTTTTCTTGCTGGACGACTTGCGTTACACCGCCGCGAGTCACGGCCAGTCACCGCTTCTTCCAGGGCGAAGACGCTGGCCGCCGAATCCTAATTTCGCAAGGTCATACAACCAGTTAGTTGCCTTGGATGTCAAACGCGAAGGCTCATTGCGTTGGAAAGTGGGTGGCGAGAACGGCGAGGACGAACCGAGACTGGCGGGGGCGTTCTTCATGGGTCCCCCGCTGCCGCTGCTGGGGCAACTGTACGCGATCGCGGAGGTCCGGCGCGAACTTCGTCTGGTGGTGCTGAATGCGGAGACGGGTAGGCAAGAATGGACGCAGCAGATCGCGCACGTCGCCGACGAACCGTCGATCGTGCGAAACCGCGAGCGTCGTTTGGCGGGCGCGACGCCGTCCTTTGGAAATGGTGTGTTGATCTGTCCAACGTCGGCCGGTGCGGTTGTCGCCCTGGACGTCACCACGCGATCGCTCCTCTGGGGCTATGCATATCCGCAGAAAAGTTCCGAATCAACTGGCTTTGGATTAACTCCGTACGCCGGCTCGCTGGCACACCCCGGCGAGGGCTGGGCGGACGCCACGGCAACCATCGCTGATGGATCGGTACTGTTGACGCCCGTCGAATCGAAACATCTGTATTGCCTTGACCTGCTGACCGGCGCGCCCAAATGGGAACCCAAGGAACGATCCGGTGAACTGGCCGACATGCAATTTGTTGCGTGTATTCACCAAGGCAATGCGATCTTGGTTGGTAAACACAAGCTGATCGCGATGCGGCTTACCGATGGCGAGACGGTCTGGACGAGCCCTTTGCGTGAAAGCGAAGGGGAAATGCCCAGCGGGCGGGGCTTCCAAACGGGCGACAGCTATTTCTTTCCAACGACGGCGTCTGAGCTGGTGGAGGTGGACCTCAACAAGGGCAAGATCGCGCAGCGTGTCGAGACGCCGCGCGTCCTTGGCAATCTTCTCTGCTACGACGATCAGGTCATCTCGCAGGGTGTCGACCAGGTCGCGGCGTTCTATCAAATCAAACCATTGCGGCGTTTGGTGGACCAGAGGCTGGCCAAGTCCGCAGACGATGCTTGGGCACTGGCGCGACATGGCGAACTGCTCGTCAATGACGGGCAACAAGAGCAAGCGCTGGGTGTGCTGCGGCGTGCTTACGAGTTGGCACCACGCGATGAAGCAGTCCGCACGCTGTTGGTGTCTTCGTTCCTGGAGTTGCTGCGTAAGGACTTTGCCGGGCACGTCGCGGTCGCCCCGGCGATCGAACCACAGATCCACTTGCCGCATCAGCGACTGGAGTTCTTGCGTTTGATGGCCGCGGGCATGGAACAGAGTGGCGACGTGGCGGGCGCGGCCCAGAAATATCTGCAGTTGGCGACCATGCAAATTGAGAATTTCGATCCCTACGGAGCCAGCGAGTCTCCCACGGTGATTGCCGAGACACGTCGGACCGTGCGTCTGGATCGTTGGGTGCAGGCACGTTTGGCCCATGTCTACAAGGAAGCCGATGACGTCAGCCGAGCGCAGATGAGCGAAGCGGTGCGGAATGACAATGCATCCGAAGGCGAACTTCGGCAGTTTATCAAGTACTTCGGTTTTCTCCCGCTTGCCGATCAAGCGCGATTGCAACTCGTCCCCACGCTCGCCGTAAGCGATCGTGCTTTGGAAGCGGACCTGCTGCTGGCGCGACTGGAGAAGAATGTGAGTCGCCAGCAGACCGGCACGGTTGTGGCGAAAGTCGCAGCGCAACTGTTGCAGCTCGATGAAACGGAGTTGGCGGCTCACTACTACCAGAAACTGGTTGAAGGCTGGTCGGACGTGGACTGCGGCTCTGGAAAGACTGGTCGCGAGCTATACGTGGCGGCTGCAAAACAGAATGCGTTACGCGACCGGCTTTTCAGCGTCAGCCAATGGCCTGTCGGTCAGACAAAATGGCATGAATCACACGACCGGAGAAGTCGACAGTCGCCCCGGAGTAACCTCTTCGTTCCACTCGTCGAACAGCAGCGACCTGCCGGAAGGCAGTTCTCGATCGTCTACGATGGCGGCGTCAGTTCGATTGTGCTGCGGGATGATCGCGGTCAGGAGTGGCTTCGCCTTCCGTTGGCCGACGGCAATTCATACAACGATCAACCCGATGGCACGAACTACGCCAAGGTGTTTGGTCAGTTGCTGTATGTGGTGCTGGGTGATCAATCTGTGGCCTTGGACCTTTCACGAGGCCCGCAAAATGATGCCGCAATCCTCTGGCGGGCCGGCCTCTCAGTGCCCGTCCCCGACGTGGGCGTGGCGCGTCCCAATGCACGTGAATGGAAGAACATCAATCCTCTCGATCGGACGGCGACATCGACCTATTCGATGGTCGATACGGCCGGAAAACCAGTCGGTTCTGCCGGGCCCGTTACAGACGTTGGAATCACCTATCTTCAGTCGACCACATTGATCTGCGCCGACCCGATTACGGGCGAACCGATCTGGAAACTCCGGGATATGGAACCTGGGTGTTCGTTGTTTGGCGACGGCGAGCTGACCTTCGCGGCACCTCGCGAAAGTACAACGTCGCAGGTCATCGATTCGCGGACTGGACGCATTCTGGGCAAACGCAACGTACCCGATTGGCAGCACCGCTGGGCGACCCATGGTCGGTTTGTATTGGCTTGGGAAAATCAGCCGACTGGCGAGCAGCATGGCAACGTCCAAGATGACGATCTACCGTCGACGGACGTCCGGCTGTTTCTTTATGACGCGTGGCGCGAAGTGGACGTCTGGTCACAGGCCTTTTCCGCTGCTGCGCGTGGCACACTGGTTAAAGATGATCAGGTTGCCATCATGGAACCCGACGGTCGGTTCCTTATTCGCTCGCTGCGAGGAGCCGATGTCGTACTGGACCAGAACATCGAACCTGAGCCAGATTTGGCGGCCATTCACGTTATGCCATCGACAGATCGTTACCTGTTGGTGACGGACACGGACAAAAAGCCTGTCGCCAATGGGACGCACAGCGTTCAAGAGTTGGACGACTCATTACCGGCTCCTTTGATTTTCGGACACGTCCACGCGTTTCGTCGCGATTCAGGCGAACCACTCTGGCAAACGCCGGCAACGATCGAGAATTATTCGCTGCCACTCGTCCAGCCCAACGAGTCCCCAACGTTGTGGTTCTTGCGACGCGGCACATCCGCCACATCGCTCAATTCGCCTGCGCCGAGCGAGCGGATCTCCGTGCTTTGTCTCGATCGCCGAGATGGCCGATTGTTGCTCGCTGTCGATGACGTTGCAGCCGCCAGACCAACCTCTTACAACGTCCAGGTCGACTTCGAAAACTCTACGGTCACTCTGGTGGTCGGCGGCTTCGGCTTTGTTGTCGAGTTCACAGACGAGCCAGCCGCGCCCGAACCAACGGCACAAACAGGATCGGCAGCCAGTCCCATCGACGAAAGCGGCGGACTTTGGAAAGTTGGCGGCGCCGTGATAAAAGCCATCTTGCCCGAGTCGCCGGACTGACGAGCGCCCGCCCCCCTCCCGCAACACTTTGAACCGGCCTTCCAGACCATGTCGCGGAAATTGATCAGTAAGCCAAAAGTAACATCAACGATGTTTCATGCAATCCGGATGTTCTTGCATAAAGTGGGTACCTTCTGTCTGAAATATGACGTGACTAATGAGTCGGCGTGATGATCACCCTGTCGATCTCACCACTGATGGCTGGATGGAGTTGTTGAACAGGAGGACGCAGAGAAAGCAGAGTTCCCAATTCTGTCGTCTCTGTTTCCTCTGCGTCCTCCTGTTTTTTTGTCAGCATTGGCGAGTATGAGGTGACGTAAGTCGAATCGGGTCGGGAGTCTTTTTCGGGCAACAATTTGGGTAAGTGTGCTACACTCAAGTTGTGCTGTTGGTTTTTCGGTTTTGTTACGTGGCGGGGCTGGCGGCCTCAGTGCGCTGAAGGTAGATCGGCGAGAAACAGCGGCAGAAAGCCCAGTCACAATGAATCCCATCCGACGGGTGAAACCCCCTTTAGGGGTGGCGACACACAGCCATGGATAGGCTTTGAATCAGCACCGTGCTGGCAGACAGCGTCACGATTGATTGAGGGAAATACGCATGACCAACGAAGGTCACACCGAAAACGAAATCGATACATCGGCCGTCCAGAAGCTCAGTTCCGCGCGTGAGCAGATCACGTCGCAGCTTTCTCGGGTAATTGTCGGGCAAGAGCAGGTCATTGAAGAGCTGATGATCTGCTTGTTTAGCCGTGGTCATTGCTTGCTGGAGGGCGTGCCAGGCTTGGCTAAGACGCTGATGATCAGCACGTTGGCTCAGACGTTGGACCTCTCCTTCAGTCGAATTCAATTCACGCCGGACTTGATGCCAGCGGACATTACGGGCACGGAAGTCTTGGAAGAGAACCGCAGCACGGGAGCGCGGGAGCGGCGGTTCCTGGAGGGCCCACTGTTTTCGCATCTGATTTTGGCCGACGAAATCAACCGGACGCCGCCCAAGACGCAGGCCGCGTTGCTGGAAGCGATGCAAGAGCGGCAGGTGACGGTAGGTCGCGAACGGCATGTCTTGACGGATCCATTCTTTGTTTTGGCCACTCAGAACCCCATTGAACAAGAAGGGACCTACCCGCTACCGGAAGCGCAGCAAGATCGTTTCATGTTCAAGGTGTTCGTCAACTACCCAAGCTTCGACGAAGAATTCGAAGTTGCTCGACGAACAACCAGCGCCGAGACGGCAGACGTCAAGCCGGTACTAAGTGCGGCGGAAATACAATCGCTGCAACAGGTGGTTCGCCAGGTTCCGGTCGCCGACCACGTGATTCGATACGCGTTATCGATCGTGCGTCAAACTCGAATCGATCATCCGGGCACGCCGGACTTTGTCGACGAGCTGGTTGGCTGGGGCGCGGGTCCGCGCGCCGTGCAGTACTTGATCTTAGGGGGTAAGGCCCGCGCCTTGTTACACGGACGTACCCATGTCGCCACGGAAGATATTCAAGCGTTGGCCAAACCCGTGCTACGGCATCGAGTCGTGGTGAATTTTGCGGCAGAGAGTGAGGGCGTGAATCAGGACGATATCGTCGAACGCCTGCTGGCCATTACTCCCACGAAGGAAGACGAGCTCACAAGCGATGCCCGATTCCAAAAGATTTTTGCATCCTGAAGCGATCCGACGGATCTCGCGGTTGGAGTTGCGTGCCCGACATATCGTCGAAGGCTTTCTGTCCGGCATGCATCGCAGTCCGTACTTCGGCCAGTCTGTCGAATTCTTGCAGCATCGCGAATACGTGACGGGTGACGACTTGCGCCATGTCGACTGGAAAGTCTGGGCTCGGCAGGATCGACTGGTCATCAAACAATTCGAGGAAGATACCAACCTGCGGTGCACGCTGTTGGTGGATGTTTCCAATAGCATGGCCTACGGCAACGGGCCGCTCAACAAATACGAATATGCCTCGACGGTGGCAGCCAGTCTGGCCCACTTGGTGCTACGTCAACAAGACGCCATCGCGTGTCTCGCATTCGACGACAAAGTGCGCGTCAAGGTCCCGCACCGCACCAAACGCAACCACTTGAATGCGATCATCGATTCGCTTTCGACGAGCATCCCACAAGACAAGACGGATATGTACGAGATTTTTCGTGCGGCGGCTGAAACGTATCCTCGCCGCGGCATGATGGTGGTGATTTCAGATCTGCTGGCCGACGTCACGGGTACACTGAAAGGTCTCAAGCTGTTGCGTAAGCAAGGCCACGATGTGCTGGTCTTTCACATTATGGACGACGACGAGCTGGACTTCCCGTTTACCGGCCCGACGAGATTTGACGGTTTGGAGACCGTCGACCACTTGAACTGCAATCCCCGAGCGCTCCGTGACGGTTACCTCGACGCACTGAACAAGTACCTCGAACAGATACGCCGCGACTGTGCCCGCAACATGATCGACTACGCCTTGATTCGCACCAGCGAACCGCTGGATGCCGCTTTGGCGAAGTACTTATGTTCTCGGCTGGGAATGCACAGTCGCAATTGAGACAGTCGCCGAATTTGGCGTCAAACACTTACCTGTGAACCGTTGACCTTATGCAGTTTGTCCATCAAGCCTTAACCTGGGGTTTTCTGCTGGCACTCGTGCCGTTGCTGATCCACCTGATCAATCTGGTGCGACGGCGGCGTGTGCAGTGGGCCGCCATGGACTTTCTGCTGCAAAGCTACAAGCGGCATCGCACCTGGATCTGGCTCAAGCAACTGTTGCTGTTATTGTCGCGGATGGCCGCCGTGGCGATTATCGTGGCGATGCTGGCGCAGTGGATCACGCAGCGCGAGTGGTTTTCGTTGTTTGGTGGTACAGCGACGCACCACTATGTGATCTTGGACGACAGCTTCTCGATGACAGATCGTGTCGGGGGCACAACTGCTTTTGATCGGGCGTCGCGGGCGCTGCAGAACATTGGCACTCAGGCCATGTTGCGAGAAACGCCCCAGAAACTCACGGTCCTGCGATTCTCGCGAACCGCGGGCGTCGACCCGTCCTCGGCCAACGCAGAGAGCGCTGCTGATCTTCATGCGGAGATCGTCGATTCCAATTTCGACCTGTTCCTGGAAGAGACGAGGCTTGGATTTGCCCCAACGGAATTGGCCGTCAGTCCGCACAATGCGTTGCAGATCGTGAAACAGCTGATCGACGCTAGCAGCGACGAAGAGAGCGTGGTCTACCTCTTATCTGATTTTCGCGAAAAAGACTGGGCCAATCCCGCCGATGCTCGCCGGCTACTGCGCGAGTTCTCGGAAGCTGCGACAGACATCCATTTTGTCAGCTGCAACGAAACGCAGCAGTCGAATCTGGCCATTGTCGACGTGGCGCCAGCCGACAGTACGCGAGCTGCCGGCGTCCCCCTGTTTGTGAACGTGACCGTCAAAAATTTTGGTCGCGAGGCAGTTCACAAATTGCCCGTCCGAGTCCGCACGCGGTTTTATGATCCGCTGGCTGCGGTTGCTGCAAAACCTGGCACGCTGAAGGGCAAAGAAGACGAACCACCGACGGTCCTGATTGACGAGATCGCTCCCGGTCAAACCGCCACGGCCCGTTTTCAGGTCTTTTTTCCTCAACGGGGCCAACATGTTGTCGAGGCCGAACTGCCCGACGACGCGATTACGACGGACAATCGCCGCTGGTGCGTGATCGATCTTCCCGAGGCGGAACACGTCTTGGTGATCGATGGCAGCCCTGATCAACATCACACGTTTTTCCTGTCAGCCGCGTTCGCGCCCGGCCCGCGTACCAACACTGGGATTGATCCAGACGAACAGCCGGCGGCGTTCCTGCGTGACGCGACCCCCGAATCACTGTCGAAATATCGGGCTATCTACCTGTTGGACGTGGACCGTGTGGACGAGCACGTGGTCCCCGTGCTGGAGGCGTTCGTACGTGCAGGTGGCGGAGTCGGCATCTTCGTCGGCGACCAAGTCAATACCGCGTTCTACAATCAGCACCTTTATCGCCAAGGCGAAGGGCTGTTCCCCGTCGAACTTGGCCAGTCGGATCTTCTACCCGAAGAACTATTTGAGAACGCGCCCGACCTGGAAGTTCAAGACCATCCCATTTTCAGCATTTTCCTGTTGGAGCGTAATCCGTTCATCAATCTGGTAAGGATCGACCGTTACCTGAAACCAGCAGAGACCTGGGCACCAACGCCTGATTCCACGATCGACGTGCTGGCCAAACTGCGCAATCAACAACCGTTGGCAGTGGAACGCAAGTTGGGTGATGGTCGGGTCATCGCATTTCTTACGAGCCTGGCACCCGACTGGAACAACTGGGCTCAGGATCCGAGCTTCGTGGTCGTTTTACTTCAATTACAGTCCTACCTGGCCGCCCCCACGCGGCTGCACGAGGAGCGACTGGTCGGCAGTTCACTGGAAATCAAGCTCGACGCCAAACGGTATCGCCGCGATCTGTCGTTCGTCATTCCCAGCGAAGATGAACTGCCGCTGGTTGTCAAGCAGACCGCGGATCCGCCCGACGCGGAATCGCCCGTCTTGATCGCGTCCTTGTCCGTCCCATCTGCCCAATCCGTCACGGGCACGGGTCGGAGTGGCATCTATGAAGCCTGGCCGGAAACCGTGGAAGGTGCCGTCGACCTGCGACGTTATGCGATCAACGTGAACTCCCAAGAGAGTGACCTGGCCATCGCCGAAACGCAAACGCTTATCACGAGGCTGGAACCCGTCAAAATCGAGTTTCGGACTGCCGATCAGTACGCCTTTGATTTTACCGACCATGCGGGCGTCAATCGGAGTCTCCTGTTGATGATCTTGCTGATCGTCCTACTCTTGGCCGAACAGGTCTTGGCCTACGTCGCCAGCTATCACACCGCACAAGGAGCCGTCCGGACATGATCCACGGGTCGCTATTGGCGGTCGATACGGGCGCCAAGGTTTTCCACCAGTTGTCGCGTGCACAGGCGATGACCATGTGGTGGCATTGGTTGCTGCTGATTCTGGTCTGCAGTGCGATTACCGTGTTCGTGGTGCTCTTGTACCTGCGTGACACCGTCGAGCTCCCGGGGGGGAAGGCCTTGATGTTGCTGGCGCTGCGGCTGGCGGCATTCGCGGGCGTACTGTTCTTCTTTCTGGATTTGGAAAAACGCTCCGAACGTCAAGTGGTCAAGAATTCGCGGGCGGTGATCTTGATCGATACAAGCCTCAGCATGGGAATTCAGGACGCCGATTCGGCAGGTGATCGCAGACGAATCGATATGGTGATTGACGAGATCGCCCAAGGTGACTTGATTGCTCAGCTACGGTTGCGACACGACGTGGTCGTGTATCGGTTTGACCAAGACGAACTTCCGGCGGAGATTGCCTCGTTCCCAAGAATCGAAACCGTCGATGGTCCGCCCGGCACTGCGACATCGGCCGCCACACTGCTGGAGACATCCGCAAACCAAGCTCGCACGACCGCGTTGGCGGCAGCGATCGTTTGTGGCATTTCGCTCTTGGCACTGTTGGTCTACGCAATAACTGGTGCCGTGGGTGTCGAAGGAAGCAGTAGTTGGCTAGCACCTGTTGGAGTCGTCGGTCTGATTGCCGCGGTGGTAATCCTGGGTGTCGCTCATCTACGTTTCCCAGATGTCGATCTGGCAACCACACTGTGGCTCAAACCGCCAACCGCTCCGTCCGAAACTGACACGAGACGTCGCCCGTCTTCACCCACCGACGATCAGATGACCATTGCGGACGTGGATTGGGGGGAACAGCTAGCCCCGCGTGGTGCCGAAACCCGACTGGGAGATGCGTTGCGGTATCTAGTCAATCGCGAACGCAACGGTTCCATCGCTGGCATCGTTACCATCACCGACGGCGGCAACAATTCGGGGATCGATCACCAGCAGAGTGTGATTACGGCCAGCAACGCTGGAATCCCTATTTTCACGGTTGGCCTGGGCAGTGATCGCCGACCAAAAAATATCCGCGTGGCAGATCTGGAAGCGCCCCAACGGGTCTATCCCGGTGACAGTTTTTCGATCACAGCCTACATTCAGGCGTTCGGTCTGACCGGACGAACCGTCAAGGTCGAATTGGTTTCGGCAGCCGCAGAGAATAACTCGGAGAACACCGCAGAGACATTTGAAGAAGAGCGAGGTCTGAAGTTGGGTGGCGATGGCGAACTGGCGCTGGTCCGGTTTGAAGTTTCGCCCACCGTAGTCGGCACGCAGCGTTACATAGTGCGAGTGAAACCGCCCAACGAAGATCACGTGTCGAAAGACGACCAGCGGTCTGCGAAGGTGCAGATTATGGATCGCAAGAATCGCGTCCTGTTGTTCGCTGGGGGGCCCACGCGCGAATTTCGTTTTCTTCGGAATCTGCTCTATCGAGACCAAGACACCACGGTCGATGTCCTGCTGCAAACCGCCAAACCTGGCGTGTCGCAAGAAGGCGATGAAGTGCTTTATGAATTCCCCGAGCTACCCGAGGAACTGTTCGAATACGATTGTATCGTCGCATTCGATCCAAACTGGATGGCCTTGAATGTGGCACAAACAGAAATGCTAAAACGCTGGGTGGCGGAAAAGGCAGGCGGCCTGATCGTCGTCGCGGGCCCAGTGCACACACCGCGCTGGGCCAGTCGTCTCAGGGGTGACGAGCGGATCGATATTCTGAAACTGCTTTACCCCGTCGTGTTCTACAGTCGTGGTTCAGCAACGCTCAGCCTCGGTCGCTTCGCATCGGAGTCTGCCTGGCCGCTGCGATTCACACGAGATGGACGGGATGCAGAGTATCTGTGGCTGGAAGACGATCAGATCCTAAGCGAACAAGCGTGGTCAAGATTCGAGGGAGTATACGGTTACTATGCGGTAAAGGACCCCAAAGCAGGCGCACGCGTGCTGGCGAACTTTTCCGATCCGAACACCGCGATCGATGGTGACCTGCCGATCTACATGGCATCACATTTTTTTGGTGCAGGCCGGGTCTTCTTTCAAGCCAGTGGCGAAATGTGGCGTATTCGCGCCGTCAACGACGAGTATTTCGAGCGTTACTATACGAAGCTGATTCGCTGGGCGTCTCAGGGACGGTTGTTGCGCGACTCCAGCCGCGGGATCCTGTTGGTTGATAAGGATCGCTGTTCACTGGGTGACCACGTGTCCGTGCAAGCGATTCTGACGGATGCGCAATTTGAACCGCTCGGCTTGCCCAGCGTGAACGCAACGCTCCGCCATCCTGATGGCCGGCGGACGCCATTGTTCCTGCGACGCGTGGAAAATGCCGCTCGCGATGGCCTGTATTCAGCACAGTTCGTGGCGAAGCTGGAGGGCGATTATGTGGTCGAGCTGCAGCCACCGCACGGTGGCGATCGTGAATTACTGTCGCGCGAAGTCCGCTCGCGCATCCCAGCACTCGAAACGGAACAACCAGAGCGGAACGATCCACTGCTCAAATACCTGGCCGAACAAACTGGGGGCGCTTACTATGTCGGCATCGCAGCTGCCATGAATCGCGGTGGAACGGGCGCACCGCCGCTGGCCAATCTCGTGGAGCCTCAAGACCAGGTGACGTTCCTCGCCGGTAGCCCCGATCGGGACTTCGAGCGTCAACTGATGGGCTGGTTAATGGGCATCATTTGCGGCGTGCTTTGTTTAGAATGGCTGATTCGCCGGTTGAGCAAACTGGCATGATTTGTCTTTTTTGAAGCTCCGCTGGCCTGTCGTGATTCCGACGCCCGGAGAGGCTCGCCTGCGTCAAAACGGCCACACTCGCGGGATCAGCAATAGTGCGGTGATGCCGATCGCAATCGCCAGCGGCGTCCCGCATCGCACGTAGTCAACAGGCCGATACCCACCGGGGCCCATGACCATCAAGTTGGTTTGGTAGCCGATGGGAGTGACAAAAGAAAGTGAGGCGGCCAAGGTGATCGCCATGATAAACGGACGCGGGTTGTAGCCGCTCTCCCAAGCCACGGCGATCGCCAGCGGTACCAACATTGCCGCCACGGCATTGTTGCTGATCGCTTCAGTCAGCAGAACAGTAAGCATGTAGACCACGATAAGCAGAAGATGCGGGTGGTCGCCCACCCAACCAACCATGGCCGTGGCAATCATGTTGGCCGCACCGCTGCTTTGCAACGCCTGCCCCAGCCCCAAAGCACCGGCGATCGTCAGAATGACGCGCATGTCGATCGAGCCGCGTGCGTCCGCCACGCGCAAACAACCGCAGGCAACCATCAATGCCGCGATTGTCGTCGCGGCCAAGGCGGGAGAGCCGAGGTTTCCTACCAGTTTCTCCATCCCCGGCCACATGCCTACGACCAGCCAGACGACCAAACTGATCGCCAAGCCGGCGGCGATCTTGGCCTTATGGTGCAAGCGAGGCTGCCAGCCTTCGACGCTGCTAACCAGGTAGAAGTCTCGGCTGTTGCGGTACGCCGCGACAAATTCGTCCCGCGTTTGCAGCAACAGGGTATCACCCGGTTCAAGCTGGATGTTGCCAATCTTGTTCGTAAGTCGCACACCGTTACGGTGGACTGCGACAACGGCGGCATTGTAAAGGCGGCGAAAGTTGGCTTCTCGTACGGTCGTCCCAATCAGAGGCGATGTACGGGAGAGAACGGCTTCGGTGAGGCGTCGTTGGTGGCGTTCTGTGGGATGGAATTCGAAGGTTGAATCGGCTGCCGGCACGAGCCCGGGGATCTTCTCGAGGTCGACAATTGTGCTAACGACGCCCGTAAAGACCAAACGATCGCCCGCATGGATCCGTTCGTGAGGTGAAACCGGCGTGAGCACTTCGCCCTCCCGATCAATTTCGATCAGAAACAAACCAGGCAAATGGCGCAACCCTGCCAGTTCGACCGACTTGCCGATGAGCGAGCAAACCGGTTGAACTTGCATCTCCAACAGGTACTCTCGCCGTTGCTCGCCCAATTGTTCGATCATGTCCGTGCGGTTTGGCAACAGACGCGGAGCAAATAGGAACAGAAACGCCGAACCCACCAACGCGCAAGGCAAGCCGACTCGACCGATTTCGAAGAGCGTCATTGGCGAGCTTGCTGCAGTGAATCGACGATGACGCGCCAGTTCCTGGGGATCGACTGTGGGATCGCCTGCTAGCGAAGCGTCCTCCAATTGGCGCTGCTGAAATTCGCTATCCAGAATCGCGTTGGCGACCAGCGTTGTGCTGGTTCCGACCAGCGTGCAAGTGCCGCCAAGGATCGCCAAATAGCTGACCGGCAGCAGTAATCGTGAAGGCGAGATCCGACGACGACGGCACCAGTCCACAACCACCGGTGCCATCATTGCCACGACAGCTGTGTTCAACATGAAGGATGAAGTCGTGACGAGGGCAGCTAACAGGCGTACAAGCGCACCGCGTTCTGTTTGGATCGATCCCAACAATTGGCGCCCCACCCAATCCAACACTCCCGTACGCCGCAATCCCTCGGCGACCACCAGCAACGCACCAATCGTGACAACGGCCGGATTGGCAAGTCCTCGAAAAGCCTCCTCCGGCGTGATGATGCCCACGGCAGTCACGAAGGCCGCACCGAGAATGAACAAGAGATCGGTAGGAACTCCACGACCCGTTTGGAGGCCGAGAAATACCACAACCGCTGTGGCAATCGCAATCCATGGGAAAAGAGGTTCCAAGATCACCATGAGGCACGACTGTTTGGGTTGGTTTTCTTGGGATCTAACGGGGGAGTGTATTACCTATCGTCCGGATTCTACTGCCCTGAGGATTATATGTCACTAACATCAGTATAATAGTAAACTATCTATTGAGTGACCGTTGCGTTTGGCATGAACGTCATGGTCGAAAATTGCGTTAGCGTTTTCCTCAATTCGCTCGTCGCACGAATTCACATGCAAGCTACCCAGTTTTTTTATTTCACGGATTTCACCTATCAATCCCAAGCGAAAGACTCCGATACGAACTGTGAACGCGGCAAGCTTTCCCCAGCCCGCTTTGTACCCGTGCCATGACGCTTCGGTTGTATCTCAATAGTGGACCATCCGGTTCAGGAGGAACGTTCTATGAATCGCCCGTGCTTCTCTCTCGGTGTCCTGCTTTCTTCCCTCGCAGTTTGCCTGTTCGCCGTTGGTTCGGCCAACAGTCAGACGGGGCTCGACCTGCATACACCACCTTGTCTCATGTGCCCTTACGCTGGCCCCCCTTTTGCTCACCAGACCTTCTCGGTTGCCGCCGAACCGACGGACGATCCGGCTGCAGTTATCGCCCTCCCCACCGAAACGACGCCCAACGACGGTTTATCTTGTGAGCCGAACGTTGAAGTGGACGGTACCGACTGCGACTTGGATTACAAAGCTGACTACGATTACAGCGAATATGATGACACGGACGTCACCGAGGCAGATTACGACTACTCGGAGTATGATGACTCGGACTACAAAGGCACCTACGACTACGGCTACGAAGGTGACCACACAGACGCTGACACAGAAGCCAACGCGGATCTGAACTCCGGCGATTCCGAGTACGACTACTCCGACTACGACTACTCGGAATACGAAAGCGGCTACGATTACGAAGGCGACTACACGCACGCTGACACAGAAGCCGACGCGGATCTGAACGTCGACGACTCGGACGATTCCGAGTACGACTACTCAGAGTATGACTACTCGGAATATGAAAGCGGCTATGACTACGGCTACGATTACGAAGGCGACTACACAGACGCTGACACAGAAGCCAACGCGGATCTGAACGCCAACGACTCGGACGATTCCGAGTACCACTACTCCGACTACGACTACTCGGAATATGAAAGCGGCTACGAGTACGAAAGCGACGACTCAGAATACGACGACGCGGACTACGGCGATTTCTACGAAGAAGAGAACACGGACGCACCCGTACCCGCCGTTGTGGTTCCATCGAACGAATCGACTCCGGCCGTGACGGGCGAACACGACAAGTTCGACAATTACGACTACGAGGACTACTTCGCCGAAGTCGACGGGACCGATGAAGAAGTGATCGAGGCGGGGTCAGCCGAAGCGCCCGAAGATGAAGCTTCGGTCATCTCCAATGAAGACGTCGAGGCTTTCGACTATTTTGATGAGGACGTCTATGGTCCGGCGGCGACCGAACAAGATCCCTCCATCGGCGATGATGGTTTTTACGAGAACTTCAAGGGATACGAGTCGGAAGACGACCACACCGAGATGATCGAGATGATCGAGGAGGCTCAAGCGGACGACATCACCACCCCGATGATCGACGCCGTCGAACTCGAAGCGGAAGTCTCGGCAGATGCTGATGTTTCGCAAGGAGTGAACGAATCGGCCGATTCGCTCTACGACCTGCGGACCACCTATGACCCCGCTTACGACGAAGTGATGGCACCGGCGACGGAAACACCGTCTGCCCAACATCATGATCTGGGCAGTACTGATCACTGCTTTGGTGGGTATTTCGACCCGTATCGATCCGAGTATCGGTGTGATCTCGCCGATCAATATCAAGTCGAACCATATCAGTCGATCGTCACGGTTCCGCCTGCGCTTTCACTGATGGTAGAGTCCTACATCGCGCTGGTCATGGAGAGGGCTGGGCAGGCGTATCAACAGTTTTCGCTGGAAGCAATTGCCTCCAAAGCGGCGAATCAAGTGGTAAAATTGCCGCGAGCTCTTTCAGCAAGCGAACCGGAAGGAAGTCAGAAAACGTCGCTCGCAGACAACATCGACTGCCATGTCGATGCCGCAGGCTGTGAAACGGACTGGCGCGAAATTGACTGTTTCGCGCCTTGGGAGCCGACGCGCCCCGTGGGATCGGGCGTCAAGAGCTCGGATAATTCGTCTCTGGAGTTGACCGACCAGGAAGCGGAAGCGGTCGATACAACGGCACTGGATGCCGCCAAAGCGTCGATCCGCGATCTGAACAGCCGCCTGAATGCAGCCCGGCGGTCACCACCGCTCCGCTGACGGATTGCCACCGAAGCGTCTTAGCAAGTCCTTTACTGGAACCGATTTCCGCAACGGCCGTTGGTCAGAAATCTGACCGGCGGCCGTTTTTTCGTTGCTGTCGAGTGATCTACTCACCCCTGAAAATCACGCCACGGAGGGGCCTTATGTTTGCAACCGAGGCCCGTTGGCAAACTGCAACCACGAGATTCGCCAACAAGTTTTGCTTTCTTGACAAAGGCAACCATACTGGATATTGGTCGCTTTGGCAGTTTTTCAGTGGCGGCCGAATCGGCCCCTGAATAGAATAAGTGGATTCAGGAACGTAGTTTGCGCCTGTTACCTACTCGGGCAAGGCAGGGTCGACTTTCCCATTCGAAAGAGCCCTTTGTGCATATCGCTTTGGTTGGAGACTTACCATGTTGAAACGCAGTAGCTTACTGCGAGTGATCTCGCCAATCCTCACCATCTTGCTGGCTGTTGGATCGTCGGGCTTGTTGGCCCACGCCGCCGACGGACCCCGACTGGCGACCTACGACAATGCCGCGGGCGACACGTTCTTCGCGCTCAGCCTCACGGCCGGGGGCGATGTCCCGACGGCGTCATCAAATGACGTCGTGGTTTTATTCGACACCTCAGCCAGCCAGACAGGCATCTACCGCGATGACGCGTTGTTGTCATTGACGACCATGTTGAGTTCTCTGGGTGAAACAGACCGCGTTAGTCTAGTGGCTTGCGATTTGAATGCGATCCCGATGACGGATGGCTTTGTTTCTCCGCAAGGGCCCGCCATGAAGGCTGCCTTGGAAAAGCTTCGTCGTCGAGCACCATTGGGGTCAACGGATTTGCACGGCGCATTGACATCGGTCGCAGCCAGTTTTGACACAAAAACGAATCACGGCCGGTCGGTAGTTTACATCGGTGACGGCATGAGTCGAGGCGGACTGCTGAAACAAGAGCGGTTTGGCGACTTGGTCACGAAGTTGACAGATGCTCGCGTAGCGGTATCCAGTTTGGCGATTGGGCCACAGCGTAACGCGCACACCTTAGCGACGATCGCTAACCATACGGGCGGCGTCGTCTACATGGACTCGGATGAGGTTTCCCCCCAGCAAGTGGGCATGATGTTGACCCGCACTGTGGACGCGACGGTTCTTTGGCCGGTCAAGACAAGCCTGCCTGCCTCGATGCGCGAAGCTTATCCAAAAACCATGCCCCCTCTGCGTACCGATCGTGACAGCATCATGATTGGGTTGCTGGCTGATCGCGATGCCGGCGAAGTCCGCGTGCAGTATGAAGCCAATGGAAAAGCGATTGAAAAGTCCTGGCGTGTGGTTGCTGAAGCATCAAGCCCGGACTTTGGCTTCTTGCCTCAGCTGATCGAAACAGCTCGCCAAGACATGGGCCTTAGCCTTCCGACCGCGGGTTCTGAAGCGTTGCGAGAAGCCGCACGCGTCATGAATACCGGCGCAAGTCAACTTGCGGAACTTGGTGGCCATGCTTTGCGTACGGGCGATCTGGCCGGAGCCCGCACGGCCGCAGCTGCAGCCATCGCGCGTGATCCGGCGAATCCTCAAGCGGTCGCGTTGCAGGGTGCCGTCGAACGTGTCGCCGGTGGCGGCTCGGCAGCCGACGCCGACTTGCGTCTGATCAATTTGCAAGCTGACGCTCAGCAAGAGGGTTCAGAGGGTTCACTGCTCGACGAGTATGACGGCTCCGCGGGGAGCTTTCTCGATGCCGTCGAAAAGAACAAGAAAATTCAGTCGCAGTTGATTCAAACCGAGGTCGAGCAGGGACTGAACAAGGCCCGGCAAAGGATGGCCAACAATCCGGAGAGGGCCACGGAGGATCTCAAGATCTTACTGGAGCAGTTGAATCGCGCCACGGATCTAGATTCGGACATTCGTGCCCAGTTGCGTGACCGGATTTCAACGGCGATTCGCCGTTCGGAAAGCCAACAGATTCAGTTTGAAAACCACCTTGCTAGCGTGGAAGAAAACAAAGCAGCAGCCCGCGAAGCAGATATGCTCGTTCAAGCAACTCAACGCAATCGTCAGAAGATTAAGCAGTTGCTATCACGTTTCGGTTCGTTATTGGATGAAGGCAAGTACCTGACGGCCGAGATAGATATTGCCGAGCAGGTTCGAGAATTGGATCCCCGTTCGTCCGTACCGCTCGTCGCGTTGTGGAACGCCCGCAATATTAAGAATGTCCGAGCGATGGAACGGTTCCGAGATTTACGGCACCGCAACTTTGTGGATACGATGTACCAGGTTGAACTATCTGCGATGCCCTTTCCCGACGAACCGCCCATCCTTTACCCTTCCCCGGACGTCTGGGAGCAGATCACCTACAGCCGCAAGAAGTACGCGGCCGTCGATTTGGCAGGCGGAGGCGGCGGGTCGGAAGAACGGATTGTCCAGGAATTGGACAAAGAAACAAAGTTTGATTATCTCGACACGCCACTCAAGGATGTGATCGACGAAATCGCCTTGCGGCACGAAATTCCGATCATCATCAATACGACGGCGCTGGAAGACTTTGGAATTGGTACCGACACGCCTGTCAACATCAGCTTGAATGGCGTTACATTGCGTTCGGCGATGCGACTGATGCTTCGCGAACTGGATCTGACGTACATCATCAAAGACGAGGTGATGCAGATCACAACTCCCGAAGAAGCAGAAGCCCAACTGATCACGAAAGTCTATCCGGTTGGCGACTTGGTCATCCCGATCATCTCCGGTGGTGGCCAATTTGGTGCCGGCGGCCAGGGTGGCTTCGGCGGCCAGGGCGGCTTCGGTGGCGGTGGCGGCCAGGGCGGCGGTGGTGGCGGATTCGGTGGCGGCGGTGGCGGATTCGGTGGCGGTGGTGGCGGTGGCTTCGGCGGCGGTGGTGGCTTTGCCATTGACGATGACCTGACGCTGGGTGCCAAGAAATCCACGACACCGACGCTGACGTCAGAAAAAAAAACGACTGACCCGATAACCGTTCCGCGAAAGGCCACACGTATCAAGCTGCAGCGTCAAGCTGCGGAGACGCTCGAAGTGGCCTGGGACCGGCACTTCCAAGAGCACCGTCAAGACACTGCTGCGCAACGTGCTCGTCACCAACGCAACGTGCGCGAGACCGTTCGCCAGCTTCGGCGCGAAGCACAGAGCCATCTCGCAAGCCAGGATGCCAAAGAGACTGCCCAGAACGCCAAAGCGGCAGAGAAGTCTGCAATGGCCGCAAAGGCCAAGTTGGAAGAGATCGTCATTCTGACGCAGGCGGCCGTTCGAAACAGCCAGCCACAACCTTGGATGTACGAGGCGATGACCCTGGCGATGCTGGCTACTGGTGCCCCCACCGAAGAAGTCGAACGCGCGCTGATGTCCGCTGTGGACTTCAGTAACAATATCGAGGAAGTGCTGCATGTCGCCACGTTCATGACGCACCTCGAACTGGACAAGCGTGCTCTCAAGCTATATCAGGAGGTCGCGGATTTAGCCCCACATCGTCCCGAGCCGTTCGTCAAAGGTTTGGCCGCGGCGCAGCGATTGAAGGATGAAGACGGCATTCGCTGGGCCTGTTTGGGGATCTTGAGCCAGGAATGGCAAGAGAGTCAGCGGCACATCCCCGAACATGCGTGGCACGTTGCCGAAGCGTCGTGGATGAAAATGATAGACGCGGGCCAGAAGACCGAAGCCGACTCGCTGAGTGCAGCGGTTCGAAAAGCGCAGTCGCGTGATTGTGTTGTCCGAGTCACCTGGACGGGCAATGCGGACATCGATCTGATCATCGAAGAACCAAGTGCGACCGTTTGCTCGATGCGAAATCCGCGCACACCGTCCGGTGGCATTCTGTTGGGTGATACATTTGCCGCCAATAATGCCGCAAAGACGCTGGATGGATTCTCTGAAGTCTATGTCTGCCCGCAAGGATACACTGGCGTCTACCGAGCTTATTTACGACGTGTTTGGGGTGAGGTTTCCGCCGGCAAAGTTACGGTCGAAATCTGGACTCATTTTCGTACGCCACAACAGACCTACGGCAAGCAGCAAATTCCGCTTGGCGAAAAGGATGCCGTGGTGAATTTTGCAATCGAAGATGGTCGACGACAGCAACCCGTGGCTGAGGAGAAAATTGCCAACTTGCAACGTGTTCGCCAGGATATGGGTCGTCAGATTCTGGCCCAACAGTACCGTGATGTCGAGGATTCGAGTGCGGCCCGCGATTATGCATTGGCCATGCGCCGCGGCATCGCCAGTGGGGCCATTGACCGGCGCCTGTTTGGCCGACGTGGCCGAGTTGGTTTCCGGCCGCAGATTCAGGTCTTCCCTGAAGGCAACCAAATGAACGCGATGGCGATCATCTCCGCAGATCGTCGCTATGTACGTTTCTCATTGCTCGGCTCGGCACCGATTTCGTCCGGCATCACGGACGTCCAGACATTTAGCTTTGCCGGCGGTACCGGAAACCAGCAAGGCGGCCAAGGCGGCGGCGGCTTTGGTGGTGGTGGCGGCGGCTTTGGCGGCGGTGGCGGCGGCTTTGGTGGTGGCGGTCAGCTTTAAGCGTCAAAGCGATTTGAACACCGCAACGATCAAGATCATTTCGTCGTCCCAACCGCTTGACGTACGTGTCGGACCAATCCTGGCTGGATGTCCAACTCCAGCGACTCGACACAGCCTGCCTTGAGTTTCTCAAAGGCGATGGCACCCATCACGGCGTTGTCGGTGCATAACTCCAACGGCGCGATTTCCAGTGTGACGCCACGCCCCCGCGCCATTTCGGCAACGCGTTCGCGAAACCTTCGATTGGCGGCAACACCGCCTCCCACGCACAGCGTCGTAAGACCGGTTCGCTCAATCGCCAATTCCGCTTTGCCGACCAGGCAATCAACCACGGCTTCCTGAAAACTGGCAGCGATGTCCGCGACTTGCGACGTGGAAAGCAGGCAATTCTGAAAATCGACTTTGCCGGGCCCGGCGATCAAGTATCGCACGGCGGTCTTCAGCCCACTGAAACTAAAATCGAGCCGGCTCTTGTCCTTCAGCAAGGCACGGGGAAAGCGATGCGCACGAGCGTTGCCATGTTCCGCCGCTTTCGAAATCGATGGTCCACCGGGATAAGGCAGGCCGAGCATACTGGCGACCTTATCAAACGCCTCGCCGACAGCGTCGTCGATCGTACCACCGAGTGGTTCAAAATCGACGGCGGTCTTGCAATGGTAAAGGCTTGAATGCCCACCACTGACGATCAATCCGATACAGGGAAAGACCTCGCGCCCGCTAGCAACTTTACAGGCATAGATATGCGCGTGCAGATGGTTCACCGCGACCAGTGGTTTGCCCGTCGCCATACAGAGGGCTTTAGCTGCCATCAGTCCAACGACCAACGAACCGGCCAAACCGGGTGTGTTGGCAACCGCGATGGCATCCAAGTCTTCCAACTGTAGTTTCGCTCGTTTCAACGTCCGATCGATGACAGGAAGAATTCGCTCGACGTGTGCTCGAGCGGCAATCTCCGGAACAACACCGCCAAACTGCTGATGCAGCTCTTCCTGGGAGGCCACAACGGATGCCAACACTTCCAACTGGTCCGTGACGATGGCGGCTGCCGTTTCATCGCAGGTCGATTCCACGGCCAACAACTTCATACGCAACTCACCTTTTTCCATTTTGGAATCCGGTTCATGAGGATCGAGCCGGCGAGGAACACCACGGGAGGATTTGGCTCAATCGGGACCGAGGCCACAGAAAACAACGCAGCCAGTACTATAAACAGCAGACTTCAACATGCTATTGGGGCGTCTCGGCGTCGCTGTCTTCATTCTTCTCGTTGACGTCGCCCGCCACGGCTGCTGGCTTGTCCTCAAGCAATTTCGTCAGGTGGGAGCGAGCCTTGTCTAGTACCTTGTCGGCAACGGCGTCCGGCTCCTTGCTGTCCGTCCCCGCACGAATCACGTCCCGCGCGCGCCGCGATTCCGCCAATTCCACGGTTTCGGCCCGAGATTGTTCGACGTCCCAACCTGGACTGGGCGAAACCCCCCATTCATCATCTTCGGTCGCTCCCTTGAACCGGTGGATGTTCTTGCCATTGGGCCGCAGGTACTGGGCGGTGGTCAATTTCAGGGCACTGCGGCCCTGTTCCAATTCGATGATATTCTGCACGCTACCCTTGCCGTAGGTGCGTTGCCCAACGACGATCGCCCGGTCGTGGTCTTGCAGACAGGCGGCAACAATTTCGCTTGCGCTGGCGCTATAGTTGTTGACCAGCACGACCATCGGAAAGTCGGAAAACGTGCCACGTTGATGAGCGTCCCATTTCTTGTCTTCGACGTTTCTTCCAGAAGTACTGACGATTCGACCTTCCTCGACAAACATGTCCGAAATCTGAATCGCCGCGGATAGTAAACCGCCGGGATTGCTCCTCAGATCCAAAATCAACCCATGCATTTCCTGCGACTTCAGTTTCACCAAGACCTTCCGCAATGCAGCGGTCGTGTGCCTGGCAAATGCGGTGACACGGACGTAAGCGATCTTCTTTTCATCATCGAGCATGAAATCCCACGAGGCGTCGGCTTTCCGCCCGTCACCCAGCACGGTTTCCACACGAACGATTTGTCGCTCGACATCGATCTCTTCCGATGTGCCATCCAAATGCCGAACCGTGATCCTCACCTCAGTTCCCAGCTTGCCTTTGATGCGACTGACAGCCTCCTTCATTTCCAGTTCGTTGGTGGCGGAATCCCCGATGTGCGAAATCACATCACCCGCCAAAATCCCGGCACGATAGGCAGGACTACCCGCAATTGGACTGAGCACACGCAACCAGGCATCCTTGCTGGGTTTCGAAACATGAATTCCGATCCCCCCAAACTCCGACTCTACATCAGTCCGAAATCCTTCCAAGTCACCCGGTGCAATGTAATCTGAGTGCTGGTCGAGTTTCGAGATCACACCTTGGATTGCCGCCTCCATCAGTTCGCGGCGACTAATATCTTTAACGTAGTTGCGTTCAACCTGATCGAGTGTGTCGGCGAACAGCCGGAAAAGTTCGTAGAACTCTTCGTCTTTCTTGGCCTTCTTGATTGCTTCGTCGCTTTCGACGGCCGTCTTGTCTGCGACGACCGGCGCCGGAACAAACGCCACTGCCACGGCAATGTACGAAAACAGAAGCAACAACAGACAATTGCGGTGTTTCATGGCAAACTCTCGCGCGAAAGAGATCAACACGCACTCCGAAACCACGACATAAAATGCTGGCGTGAAACGAGTTACAGAATTATAGCCAACACCCGGTGTGACAGCAAGCGCATCGCGCGGCAGGGCGGTGTCGCAGCCGATCAAAAATCGTACCAAAGGCCGAAGCCGATCTGCTGTTCAAAACGATCGAAGAACGAGTATTGGTTACTCTCGCCGTTGTAATAGTGCACCCCCGCCCGCAGCATTTTACCGGTATCGCCAACCCACGCCCAACCGAGTTGAGCCGTCAGGGCACCACCAAATTTGACTTCCTCACGGACGTGTCCATTGATCGCAAGAAACGGAGCGCCGTGAATTCCAGTCGGGCCATACGGTGCATAGTCGAAACCGACCTGAAACTCCCAGGGCTGACTGATATCGGAGATGAACGCATAGCCAACTTCGCCATAGATCTTGAGCTGGTCGGTGAGGTAAAAAGAATGTCCTAAGATGAAGACGTCTCGTGAGAAATTCAAACGGACAAATCCCGGGTTCTCGGTCAAGAACTCGTCTTGCACGTGCGAACTGAGGTGATAGTAACCCAGTTTCGTTCGGTGTCGCCCGTAGCCGTAGGAGAGGGGAAGACCGCCACGAAAGTCCGCTGCATCAACGATTGAACCGTCTGCGAGATCGATGCGTACGTGAGCAACTCCTTCCGCGTCGACTTGAAACCCCTCCGGGCGAATTGAATCTGTCGTTCCGTACCGTAACAACGGTACACGCGTGCCAAGAAACCCCTCAAAGTGAAGGCCTTCCGAGTTGATATCGATTATTTGCAACGCAAACCGTGACTCCTGCGTTCCAGCAAGGTACGACTTGTAAACCATACCTTCGGGTAACAATTGCCAAATCGCAACATTCGCCTCGCCATAGGCCTGCTGCATGGCAAGAATGTCAGGCGGCGTGGTGAACTGAACTGGAGTCGCTTCGGTTTGGCCGCGACTGGCCAGGTAGGCGTCGTAGTCGAGATGTGTCGCGGTCGGCACCCTGGCGGCTGGGGGTGGCAGCCTGTATACAGAGTCGGAAGTTCGTTCAACGCCCGTTCCTTGGGCGAACCAGTCGACCGACTGCGCGCTGCCCCAGTGTGAGATCACCAGCGCAAGGCCGATCGACCCGATCCCGATCACTAGAAATCGTAGATTGGAAAACACGTATTCAGACTCCGTCGGATTTGGTCTGCCTAGCGCGCGACCTCAGCCACTGCCGGTCCTTCCCCGAAACGGCGTTGCAACGGCACTATCTGGCCGCGTATAGTCTACTGGCAAAAAGGACACGCACGTAGGCTGGAATTGAGTCGTCGTAAAAACAGACAATGCCTCAACTTACGGAAACGGATTCAATTGATTTGAAGATTTCTGGTGAGGACAGCGCGTTGCTGACTGGATTGAGCACATTTGGAGTGGCATATAGGTGCCATCAGGTGGGAGAGACAAAGCCGCCGGTCATCACGGTTACGCGAATTACTCGGCAGAATCTGCCTCTATGGAATGTATCGGCTGGATGGCTAGCGAATGTGACCAGAAACTTCCCTCAAGACCAGGGAACTCGGCCGGCTACCTCCGGCCCGCCAGTTGACCACTTATTCAACTGGGCAAAAGATTGGTAGTGTCAACGATCCGGCTGCAGAGGTCACCGACTTTGATCAAAAGCCGGCCGGTTGTCACCAACACAAACAGGATACTATGCAGCACGCTCAAGTCATCATTGTGGGAGGCGGGGTCGTCGGCCTGGCCACTGCGTATCAGTTGTCGCAACGGTACCCGGATCGTTCGGTGCTCGTTCTGGAGAAAGAGTCCGCCGTAGGGCAACATCAGACCGGCCACAACTCGGGCGTGTTGCACTCGGGAATCTACTACAAGCCAGGATCTTTGAGGGCTCAGAACGGACGCTCGGGAAGAGAGGCGATGGAGCGGTTTTGTGAGCGAGAAGGCATTCCATACGACATCTGTGGGAAAGTAATCGTCGCGGTTACCGACGACGAAGTTCCGCGGCTCGAACGGATCTTTCAGCGAGGTCAGCAAAATGGTGTCCGTTGCGAGATGATTGGCCCTGAGCGTTTACAGGAACTCGAGCCGCACGCTGCGGGCGTGCAAGCCATTCATGTTCCCGAGGCCGGAATCGCCAACTTTCGCCACGTTACGGAACGACTATCAGAACTGGTTTCATCTGGGAACGGAGAAGTTGTTTGCGGCGCGCGTGTGACGCGAGTGACTCACAAGAGCGACGCGGTTGTGGTTCATTCAACGCAAGGTGAGTACACGGCGGACTTTTTGGTGAACTGCGGCGGATTACATTGCGATCGAGTTGCACGCATGACGGGACAAACTCCGAATTCGAAGATCGTGCCTTTTCGTGGCGAATTCTACGAACTGAAACCTGAAGTTCATCATCTTTGCCGCAACTTGATCTATCCCGTCCCCGATCCGGCCTTTCCGTTTCTGGGTGTGCATTTCACGCGCATGATCGATGGCGGAATTGAATGTGGTCCCAATGCCGTCCTGGCGTTCGCGCGTGAGGGCTATCGTAAGACCGATATCAGCTTTGTGGACCTTGCCGAATCACTTTGCTACGGCGGCTTTCTCAAGCTGGCCGCAAAATACTGGCGCGTCGGTGCCGGGGAAATGTGGCGATCGTTCAGCAAAGCAGCCTTCGTTAAAGCCTTACAGCGCCTGATGCCGGAGATTCAGAGCGAGCATCTGCGTCCCGCTCGATCCGGAGTTCGAGCACAAGCGATCGCCCCCGACGGATCGATCGTCGACGATTTTTGCATCCTCGAGAGTGATCGTGTTGTGAATGTCGAGAATGCGCCATCGCCGGCGGCCACGTCGTCCTTGAATATCGGAAAACTCATTGTGGACCGACTCGAAACGCACTTTGGTTAGCCCCCGATGCGGTGACCAGGAACCTCCCTCTACCGTCGCCCTACTGAGTCGCTCTATAATCGTCTGTTTCTCCCACTCGCTGTCGAACCTCTTCGATCCAAACCATGACTGCACTCGTATTTCACAGCGTCGTCGATTCCCTGAGAAAAGTCGTGGGTGCAGACGCCGTGCTGTCGGCGCGATCTGACTTGTTGGTGTATGAATGCGACGGATTTACGATTGAGAAGAACAGCCCTGATGTCGTTGTTTTTCCCTCCACAAGCGAGCAAGTTTCGGAAATCGTGGCGATCTGCAACGAGGCTGACGTGCCGTTTCTACCTCGCGGCGCAGGCACAAGTTTGGCCGGTGGATGCCTGCCGGTCGGCGGTGGTGTGATGATCGTGATGACGCGGATGAAACAGATTGAAGAGATCAACCTCCGCGATCGATATGCCGTCGTGCAACCGGGCGTCGTCAACATCTGGCTGACCCAGGCATTAAAGGGATCTGGCTATCACTACGCGCCGGATCCATCGAGCCAGGGGGCTTGCACAATTGGCGGCAATGTTGCCACGAATTCCGGCGGCCCACACACGCTCAAGTACGGTGTCACCGTGAACCACGTCTTGGGGGTCGAAGCGGTCATGGCCAATGGCGACATCGTGAAGATCGGTGGCCCGGCCGAAGACCCGCCTGGTCTGGACTTGGTGGGCGCGTTGGTTGGTAGCGAAGGGACGCTGGCCATCATCACCAAAGTCTGGGTCCGCCTGACGCGAAATCCAGCAGGATACCGCACAATGCTCGGCGTGTTCGAATCTGTCGAAGACGCCACCAATGCGATCAGCGCCATCATTGGTGCCGGCATCGTGCCAGCCGCGCTCGAAATGATGGACCAAGGTATCCTGGCTGCTCTCGAAGACGCATTTCATTTTGGTTTTCCTTTGGATGCCCAGGCCATTTTGTTGATTGAAGTTGATGGCTTGGAAGCCGGCCTGGACGAACAACGAGATCAGATCGTCCGCTTGTGTGAAGCCGAGAAAGCTCGCGAAGTGCGGATGGCGGACGGCGATCAGGAACGTCAAAGATTATGGAAATGTCGCAAGCAGGCCTTTGGAGCCATCGGACGGCTCAGCCCCAGTTACTGCACACAAGACGGCGTGGTCCCGCGGACACAATTGCCGCATATTCTGCGACACATCAAAGAAATCGGTAGCAAATACGGCATCCGCATCGTCAACGTTTTTCATGCGGGCGACGGCAACATCCATCCGATTCTGTTGTTCGATGAACGCGATTCAAAGCAGGTCGAACAGGTCTTAAAGGCCAGCGGCGAGATCCTTGACGAGTGCCTGGCATGCGGCGGCAGCGTCACGGGTGAACACGGCATTGGCGTCGAAAAAGTGCACTTTATGAAGAAGATGTTCACCGAAGATGACTTGACCGTCATGGCCAATCTGCGGCAAGCCTTGAACCCCACCAATCGCCTTAGCCCGAACAAGATGTTACCAACGGCCGGGGCGTGCGGAATTGAACAGAAGCATCCAGGGCGCCGCGCGGCACTCTGACGAATCCTAACTCCAATCAGCCCCCTACGTCGGTAGTCGCACAAGCAGGAGATCCCTTGAGTAGTACGGCCACAGATATCCTCCCGATCAGCGAGATCTTGACTCCCGTGACACAAGCGGCATTGGTCGACGCCGTTTGTGATTGCTATGCAACAGACGTGGCAATCTATCCGATCGGTGGCGGAACGAGCCTCGATTTCGGCTTGCCACCGAAGCAAGATGGCGTGGGTCTGGCGCTGAGCCAGCTGGACCGTGTCGTTGAGTTCCCTGTGCGTGACTTGACAATCACCGTGGAAGCGGGAATCACGATGCAGACGTTGTCTGACACGCTTGCGCAAGAGAACCTGCGTCTGCCCATCGACGTCCCGGAGCCGAGCATTGGCACCCTCGGCGGCGTGGTGACGACGAACTTCAACGGCCCGCGACGATTCGGACAAGGAACCGTGCGCGACTACGTCATCGGCATCAGCGCGGTCGATGGTCGCGGTACACCTTTCAAGGGTGGAGGCCGTGTCGTCAAGAACGTGGCAGGATACGACCTTTGCAAGCTGCTCACCGGCTCGCTGGGGACGCTCGGTGTGATCACGCAAGTAACGTTGAAGCTGAAACCGATCCCCTCGGCGCACCGCATCGTCGCCTCCTCGCCACCTGACCTGGAAGCTGTTGAATGCCTGTTGGCGGCGCTTGTCGAATCGGACTCCACACCCACCGCGATCGAGTTGTTGGCTGGCCCTGATTGGTCCCAAGACGCCTTTGTCGGCGCTTTGAGCCGCGAGAATTCACGCCCTGTGTTGGCCATCTCGTTTGAAGGAACGGCGCAAGAGGTCGACTGGTCGGTCGGTCAACTCAAGCAAGAGTTGGCAGGCCAGGAAATCGCGGAAACCAGCGTCATCTCAGGCGATGAAGCCGATCACTGGCTGCAGATGCTCGCCGAGTTCCCACGCAGCGGTTTTCCCAGCAGCCCAGACGCCCCGTTGGTTCTGAAAGCAAATGTCGTCCCGAGCGGCACGACGAGATTTGTCGCGCAAGTTCAGTCGGTCGCCCCGTCCGCCATGATTCAGGCTCATGCCGGCAATGGAACTGTGATCGTTCGCTTTGCCGAACTTCCGGGCGGCGGTATCGCTCGCGATTTGGTCGGCAACCTGGACGCCGTGGCGGCTGGACTGCAAGGCAACGTAATCATGATTGCAAATCCGTCCCGTGCCGAGATGACCCATCAGAGCGTATGGGGTGGAATCGACGCTCCATTTCGCCTGATGGAAGCCATCAAGCGCGAGTTCGACCCCAAGAACCTGTTGAACCCGGGGCGATTCATTTATCAATTCTAGGCTTTGTTTGCTTTAGTCATCCGTTCTCCGTCGCCTGGCGACGAGCACCATCGAGTCAACCATGAGTTCCGCCGATCCGCAAACTTCCATGTCAACCGCCACGGCTGTGCCCACGACCGTTCCAAATGTCAAACATAATCCGGGGGCTGGGATCGACTATGGACTGTTCCTGGACTGCGTGCATTGTGGCTTGTGCACCGCATCGTGTCCGACTTACGCAGAACTGGGCAATGAGAACGACAGCCCCCGCGGTCGGATCTACTTGATGCGCGCGGTGGCCGACGAGCGGCTGGAGGTGAATCGTGAAGTTCGTCGCCATCTCGAACTCTGCCTGGACTGTCGTGCCTGCGAGACCGCCTGCCCGTCGGGCGTGCAATATGGCAAGCTGATCGAACCGTTTCGCGTCGCCATGGAGCAGACGGGGGACGACGAACGGAAAACAGATGATTGGTTTCACCGCTGGATTCTGTTCGGATTGTTTCCCAACCGCGAGAGGTTACGGCTATCGTTGATACCAGCACGGATCGCCCAGACGCTGCGACTCGATCGTTTGTTGCTCGGAACGGGACTTTGGAAACTCCTCCCACCTCGCTTGGGTCGCCTGATGACGATGTTGCCCAAGCTGCAAAAAGAGCCGCCACCGCTACCGAACGTGTTGCCCGCCAAGGGCGAGCAGCGGGCACGCGTCGCGATGTTCATTGGTTGCGTCGCGGATGTGATGTTCCGCCACACACATTGGGCTACCGCTCGCGTTCTCCAAGAGAATGGCTGCGAAGTTGTGATCAATTCGACGCAGGTCTGCTGCGGCGCCATTCACCTCCACGCCGGGTCCGCAGAGCCCGCTCGCGAGTTAGCGGACACCAACACAACGGCGTTCAATGCGGACGAGGTGGATGCCATCATCGTCAACGTGGCGGGATGTGCCGCGATGTTGAAAGACTATGGCCATCATTGGGACGACGACAACCAAGACGAGCGGGCTAGGTTCGCAGCCAAAATCAAGGATGTCAACGAATTCTTGGACGAACTTGGGATGATCCCACCCACCGGTGCGTTGAACGTCACCGCGACCTACCACGATGCATGCCACCTGGCGCATGCGCAGCAAATTCGCCAGCAGCCACGTGATCTGCTCGCGCAGATCCCAGGTCTCAACTTGGTCGAGCTGCCTGAATCAGAGTTTTGTTGTGGCGCAGCAGGGACTTACAACTTAACTGAACCCGGCATGGCCGGGCGGCTGAGCCGCCGAAAAATGAGCAACATCCTGGGGACGGGCGCGAGAGTGGTCGTTACGGCGAATGCCGGCTGCCTGATGCAGATCGCCTGCGAAGCGCGAATGCAAGGCGAAGTACTCAAGATCATGCATCCAATGGAGTTGCTTGACCTAAGCTATCAAGGCAAGAAGGTCGAGTTCTGATCTTTCGTAACCGCCTGACTCCACGGCGCTCCAACAGCAGAGTCTGCATTACGGGGCCATGCGACTATGTTGCAGCGGATTCAATCCGTCGATCAGCTGGAATGTGCAAGGCGTGGTGTCGAGAACTTGCGAAGTTCACACTCGATCACATTGAGCTTCTTGGTACCCCGAGCGATGACGATCCCGTCACGGTCCAATAAAAAAGCTTCGTTAGAAGAATCTGTGGGTGAAGTTGGGTTCCGGGAGCGCGCCGAGATTGTGATAGAGCGCGGTCTCGTAGGCTTCTTGGGTACGAAATCCGTAGGATTTTCTGGTGATCAGTTTTAGTTTGTTGTTGAA
>PVBE012767542.1_pt1 | contig 32476 bp, 31 predicted proteins | sample 1631181 | NCBI WGS metagenome assembly PVBE01 (sample SAMN08397723, study PRJNA350692) | Marine metagenome, whole genome shotgun sequencing project. | isolation source: water | place: Pacific Ocean | collected 2012-04
CATCGGCGGTGTCGAAGAAGTTGATGCCGGCATCGAGGGCCTGGTTCATGATGCGGCAGGCGGTCTGCTCGTCGCAGCCGACTTCGTGGAACATCGAGCTTTCATCGGGCTCGCCGAACGTCAAGGCGCCAAGACACAGCCTCGAGACCTTGACGCCGCTTGCGCCCAGATTACGGTATTCCACGAATTCCCCCCTCCCGCGATTTCGCCCTCAACCTAATCGGTGCCGAGTCCGATCGCTAGGCCAATGTTGGGATGGGGTAGTATGCCGGCCGCATGTGCGGCCGCTATTCCCTTACCACTCCCGCCGAATCGGTGCGCCGGCTGTTCGACTACGGGGATCGACCCAACCTGCGCTCGCGCTACAACATCGCGCCGACGGACGAGGTGCCGGTGGTGCGGCTGGCGCGCGATGGAGGCGCGCGCGAGCTGGTGATGATGCGCTGGGGACTGGTGCCGTGGTGGGCCGAGGACACCAAGATCGGCGCCAAGACCATCAACGCGCGCGCCGAGACCCTCGCGCGCAAGCCGGCATTTCGCGATGCCTTTCGCGAGCGCCGCTGCCTGGTGGCCGCGGACGGCTTTTACGAATGGCGCAAAGAGGGCAAGCTGCGCCGACCCTTTCGCATTACCCGCCGAGACCACGGGCCGTTCGCGTTTGCCGGGTTGTGGAATCACTTCACCCCGGCCGAGGGCGCGCCCATCGTCTCGTTCACCATCATCACCACCGAGGCCAACGCGCTGCTGCGCCCGCTGCACGGGCGCATGCCGGTGATCGTGGGCGCCGACGATCACCGCACCTGGCTCAGCCCCGGTGCCGGCGCCCCGGCCCTGCAGGCCCTGCTGCGCCCGTTTCCCGACGACGAGCTCAGCTTCTTCGAGGTCAGCCCGCGGGTGAACAAGGTCGCCAACGACGACGCTTCGCTGATCGAGCCAGTCGCGGACAGCCGCCTGCTCTAGGGCCATGAGCAACAACCTCGTCCTCTATGCCCTGACGGTGGTGTTCTGGGGCACCTCGTGGATCGCCATCACCTTCCAGCTCGGCGTGGTCGAGCCCGAGGTCTCGGTGGTCTACCGCTTCGCGCTCGCCTCGGTGGTGCTGATCGGATGGTGCTGGTTCAAGGGCCTGCCGATGCGCTTCGGATTGCGCGCCCACGGGATCATGGTGGCCCAAGGGGCGCTGCTGTTCTCGCTCAACTACATCTTGTTCTATTTCGCGGTCGGCTACATCTCAAGCGGTCTCGCCTCGGTCACCTTCTCGACCATCGTCGGCTGGAACATCTTTTTTGCGGCAGTGTTTTTCGGTACGCCGATTCGCCGCCGTGTCGTGGTCAGCGCCGTGTGCGGTCTGATCGGAATGGCCATGGTGTTCTGGGAGGACGTGTTCGCACTCGACCTGGCGGCGGGCGGATTGATCGGGTTCGCGTTAGCGCTGCCGGCGACGGTGATCGTCTCGCTCGGCAACATGGTCTCGGCGAAGCTCCAACGGAGCGGCTTGCCGGTGGTGCAAACCACCGCCTACGGCGTGTTCTACGGCGGCTTGCTCACCACCATCTTCGCGCTTGCCCGCGGGCTCCCCTTCACCTTCGAGCACACCGCGTTGTACGCAGGTACGCTGGTCTTCCTCGCGGTCTTTCCCACGGTGCTTGGCTTCGTCTTCTATCTCACGCTTTTGGGGCGTCTGGGCACCGACCGCGCGGCCTACGCGACGGTGCTGTTTCCGATCGTCGCGCTGACGCTTTCGACGTTTTTCGAGGGCTTCGAGTTTACCGCGCTCTCGCTCGCCGGGGTGGTGGTAGTGCTGCTCGGCAACGTGATCGTCCTGGGCCAGGCCTGGTGGCGCCGGCCGGCCGCCGCCAGCACGTGAGGCGCGGGTTGCGCGCCTTCGACCTCGCCCGGCCACTCTTGCATGCCCTCGAGCCCGAGGCGGCCCATCGCCTGACGCTGTGGGCGCTGGGGCGCGGCCTGGTACCGGCGGCCCGAGGTGGCGACGATAGATCGCTCGGGTGCCGGTTGTGGGACCTCGATTTTCCCAACCCGGTAGGGCTTGCCGCCGGCTTCGACAAGAACGCCGAGGTCGCCGAGCGCATGCTCGACCTCGGATTCGGCTTCGTCGAAGTGGGCACCATCACGCCCGAGCCGCAAGCCGGCAACCCGCAGCCGCGGGTATTCCGGCTGGCCGAGGACGGTGCCGTCATCAACCGGCTGGGTTTCAACAACCAGGGGCTCGAACGCGTCGCCAGGCGGCTGTCGCGGCGCCGGCACCGCGGCATCATCGGCGCCAACCTAGGCGCGGGCCGCCAAAGCCGCGAGCCCATCGCCGATTACGCGACCGGGCTCAAGGCGGTTGCCGGATTGGTCGATTATGTGGCGATCAACGTCTCCTCGCCGAACACACCGGGGCTTCGGGCGCTACAGGGCCGCGAGGCGTTGGACGCGTTGTGCGAGGCGGTGCTGGCCGCCCGCGCCGAGGTGACGCCGGCCGGCGGCCGGGCGGTCCCCGTGCTCGTCAAGATCGCGCCCGACCTCGAGCCCGCCGAGCGCGAGGCCATCGCCGAGGTCGCGCTCGCGCGCCGCATCGATGGGATGATCGTCGCCAATACCACCGTCGGCGCGCGTCAAAACCTCAAGGACCAGCGCCGCGAAGAGACCGGAGGGTTGAGCGGCGCGCCGCTGTTCGCGCCTTCGACGGCGCTGCTGCGCGAGATGTATGGGCTGGTCGGCGCGGCCATGCCGCTGATCGGGATTGGCGGCGTCGATTCCGGGCGCGCGGCGTACGCCAAGATCCGCGCCGGCGCCTCGCTGGTGGCGCTTTACACGGCGCTCGTCTACCAGGGACCGGGCCTCGTGAAGACCATAAAGGGCGAGCTTGTACGTCTCCTCGAACGCGACGGGTTCCGCCACGTGGGGGACGCGGTAGGCGTCGACGCCGGCTGACGGACCGCTCGCGGCCCGCGCCAATGCGCTGGTGTCCAATCCGGTTCTCCTAACCTCGCGCCCCTTTTGGGGCTTGTCGTTGGGTGCGGCCAAGGCCCGGTCCGGGCCGAGCGGCCGCCCCTGTTGGCTATTGCGCCACCACCGCGCATAATATCACGATATTGGCGGGTCGTGGGCGGCGCGTTCGTATTAATCGCGTGCCAAGGCCTTGCGGCTTAGTGTTCGCCGCCGACCCTCGCGGAGACCCGGAATCGCAATGGGAGCGCTCACCCACGCCGCACTGTTGTTCGCCTACGCCGTGATTGCGGCGGCGGTCGCCTTTGGCCTTCCCGACGTCGACCCGACTTTGGAGCCAACGACGGCGTACGCGCTCGGCGCCGTCGTCTTCATCGCCGCGGCGCTGGCCCACGAGATCATCGCCCGTCGCATCGGCCATGCGGCGCTGAGCGAGTCCGTGGAAACGGCGCGGCGACTGAGCCTCGAGGTGATGGACGAACTCGACGACGCGCGCGACGAGATCGCCCAACTGAAGACAGGGGGCGGAGCCGAGGTGAGCGCCGAAGAGATGCGGCTGTTGCGCGGCTTGCTCCAGGATATCGCTCCCAAGGCGAAGTCGGCGCGGCGAGCCGCCGGCGAGGCAGCAGCCGAGCCGGCCGTGCGTCCGGTGAAGCCGGTCGAGAAACCCAAGCCGCGCAAAGTGCTGACGACGGCCAGCGATGCGGAAATCCTGGACATCACGCGGGAGGCGCTGGTCGACAACCGGGTCGATCTCTACCTGCAGCCGGTGGTCCGGCTGCCGCAGCGCAAGGTTCGTTTCTACGAGGCCTTCTCGCGCATTCGCAACGAAGACGGCGACATGATCCTGCCCGAGCAATACATTTCGGTGGCCGCGGAAAGCGGGCTGATCTCGACCATCGACAATCTCTTGCTGTTGCGCTGTGTCCAACTGGTGCGCGCGAAACGGGGTCCGGGCGATCTCGGCTTCTTCTGCAACATCTCCTCGGACAGCCTCAACGACGAGGAGTTCTTCCCCCAATTCATCGAATTCCTGCAGCACAACCGCCGCAAACTTTCCGAGAAGCTGGTGTTCGAGTTTCGCGAGAGCGACCTTGGCGACATGAGCGCCGAAAGCCATCTCGCCGAGCTTGCGGAGCTTGGTTTCGCGTTATCGCTCGACGGCGTGGAGAAGCTCGACGCTGATTTCACCGACCTTTCGGAGCGTAACTTCCGGTTCATCAAGATCGGCGCAGACCGGTTGCTCCCGGAGATCGAGCACGACGGAACGACCATTCGCGCCGCCGACCTCGCCCGCGAGTTGAAGGACGTTGGCATCGAGGTGGTGGCCGAGAAGATCGAAGAGGAGAAGACCCTGATCGACCTTCTCGAATACGAACTTGGCTACGCCCAAGGATATTTGTTCGGCGAGCCGCGTCCGAGCGAAGAGACGGTCTGACCTCGTCCGAGCAATCGCATGCGCGGCCGGGAATGCCGCCCGTGAGCATCCCCCTACTGGACGGCTTCGCCCCGCTGACCTCGCGCTACAACGCCGCTATCGTGGACCTGTGGGGGGTGGTTCACGACGGCACGGCGGTCTATGCCGGCGCCATCGAGTGTCTTGGCAGGATGGGCGATGCCGGGATTCGGCGGGTGCTGCTGTCGAACGCGCCGCGGCGCGCCGAGGCGGTGGCCGACCGCATCGCGGAGATCGGTGTCGCCCCCGTTTGCTACGATGAGATCGTCACCTCGGGCGATCTGACCCGCGCGGCGCTCATCGACGGCGCCGATCCGGCGCGGCCCGGCGAGGCCTACTTTCACCTTGGCCCGGAGCGCGATCGCGGCATTTTCGAGGACCTCGAGTTGCGCCTGGTGAGCGATCTCGCCGGGGCCGGCTTCATCCTCAACACCGGTCTCTTCGACGACGAAACCGAAGACGAATCGCACTATGAGTCGTTTCTTGCCGAGGCCCACGAACGCGATCTCGCCATGATCTGCGCCAACCCCGACCGCGCCGTGATCCGCGGCGGCCAGCTGGTGCCGTGCGCCGGCGTGCTGGCCGCCGCCTACGAGCGGCACGGCGGCCGGGTGATCTATTTCGGCAAGCCCCATCGGGCGGCGTATCGCGCTTGTTTCGAACGTCTTCGGGGCATCGCGAAGCGCCGAATCGTCGCCATCGGCGATGGCCTGCACACCGACATCGCGGGCGCCAACGCGGCCGGCATCGATAGCATCTTCGTCGCCGGCGGACTGCACGCTGCCGAGCTGGCCGCGGGCGATGCGCCCGACCCGGCCCGCATCCAGGCCGCCTGCGCCGCCGCCGGCGTCCGTGCCAACGCCGCCATGGCGGAGCTGCGCTGGTAGCGACCGTAAGGAGAGGCCCATGCCGAGCTTGACCGAGTATGCCGATCATGACGCGGTCGGCCTGGCCGAGCTGGTGCACGGCCGCCAGATTTCGGCCGCCGAGGTCCTGGAAGCCGCGCTCGCCGCCATCGAGGCGCTGAACCCGCAGCTTAACGCCGTCATCAACGTGATGGAGGACGAGGCCCGGGCGCAGGTCGCGGCACTGACCCCGGACGCACCGTTCGCCGGGGTCCCGATGCTGCTCAAGGACCTCACGCTCTCCTACGCCGGGGTGGCGACGAATTGCGGCAGCCGGCTGTTTCAAGGTTGGACCCGCGATTTCGACAGCGAAATCCTGCGGCGCTGGAAGAGCGCCGGCCTGATCGCCGTGGGCAAAACCAACACCCCCGAGCTGGGCCAGGCGGCCACCACCGAACCGCTGACCGAAGGGCCGACCCACAATCCGTGGAAATCCGGATACACGCCCGGCGGATCGAGCGGCGGCTCGGCCGCGGCGGTAGCGGCGGGCATGGTGCCGGTCGCGCACGCCAGCGACGGCGGCGGCTCGATCCGGGGGCCGGCGTCGTGCTGCGGTCTGGTCGGCATCAAGCCGACCCGGGCGCGCAACCCGCTTGGACCGGAGGCCGGTGAGATTCTCGAGGGATTGATCGCCGAGCACGTGGTATCGCGTTCGGTCCGCGACAGCGCCGCGCTGCTCGACGTGAGCGCCGGCCCGGACGCCGGCGATCCCTACGTGGCGCCGCCACCCGAGCGCCCCTTCGCCGAGGAGGTCGGCGCCCCGCCGGGCCGATTGCGCATCGGCTTTTCGACCGGCGCGCCACCCGGCCATCCGGTGGACGCAGAGTGCATTCGCGGGCTCGAGGCGACGGCACAGCTCCTGGAGGAGCTCGGCCACGAGGTCGAGGAGGCGGCGCCGAGCCACGATGTCGAGCTTCTGGGCGAGATTTACATGACGCTGATCGCCGCTCACTCGGCGGCGACCATCGAGAAGGGCGCAGCACAACTGGGGCGCATTCCATCGGCCGACAACCTCGAGCGGGTGAATCTTTATCTTCTGGAGCGCGGCCGGCGGATGCCGGCCACCGAGTTCGTGGGCGCGGTCGAGGCGATCAATGGCGTGGTTCGCCAATTCGCAGACTTCTTTGAGCACCGCGACATCTGGCTAACCCCGACGATGGCCACACTGCCGCCGGAGCTCGGCTACCTCGACGCCAACATGGACGATTCTGAGCTCTACTTCGAGCGGGTCTGGACCTTCAACACCGCCGGCCCGATCTACAACGCTTCGGGCAATCCGGCGGTGTCGCTGCCGCTGCACTGGAGTGCCGAGGGTCTGCCGGTGGGGATGATGTTCGGCGCGCGCTTTGGTGACGAGGCGACCCTGTTCCGCCTCGCGGCCCAACTCGAGCAGGCCACGCCATGGAACGAGCGGCCGCCGCTCAGCGTCTGGGGGCTGGACTAAGTCGGCTGCAGCGCACGGGCCAGCGCCGCCCGAGCGAGCAGACGCGTCGAATCGAGCGTCGGCAGCGAGGACTTGGAGTCCTCGATCATCAGGGGGAGCTCGGTGCAGCCGAGGATCATGGCGTCGCACCCGGCCCGCTTCAGCCGCTCGGTGACACGCTGGAAGTAGGCGACCGAGTCGGGGCTGAAGGTGCCGTAGACCAATTCGTCGTGAATGATGCGGTGGATTTCGTCACACTCGTCGGGTTCGGGGCGCATGAACTCCAAGCCACGCGCGGCAAGCTTGTCGGGGTAGACCCCGCTCTCGACCAGCCAACGCGTTCCGGTCAAGGCCAGGCGTCGAAATCCGCGATCCGCCGCCGCGGCGGCGACCACCTCGGCAATGTGCAGCCAGGGCAGCGGCAAGCGATGTTGCACGAGCGGGAAGGCCATGTGGACCGTGTTGTCGGGGCAGATCAGGAAGTCAGCGCCGAGTCCTGCCAGCTTGTGCGCGGACGCCAACATCAACTCGCCGACGCCGGGCAGATCGCCACCGTCGAGGCAGGCGAGGTAGTCCGAGAGCGATGGCGTGTTGATCGAGACTTCGGGATGGGCGTGCGCGCCGAGGTGTTTCGCTCCCTCGATGCAGATCGTGCGGTAGCAAAGCGCTGCACCTTCGCCCGAGCAGCCAACGATACCGATATGCTGGGCCATCGCGGTTGAGCCTCGCCGCGCCCGGCCTAGTCGGCGCCTTGATCCCCGACCAGCGCGTGCCCGTGGAGCGAGCGGTAGCTCGGGATATCGCCGAGGCTATCGGCGGCCAGCACGGCGCGGCCAATAGCCCGGGCTAGGCAATCGGCGGCGATGGCGCCGATGCGGGCGATTTCGGCCGCGACGTTGTCGGGCATCGGGCGCCCCGCGGTCGCCAGCGCGAACACGGTGTCGCCGTCAAAGGGAGTGTGGGCTGGCGAAATCGCCCGGACGATGCCGGCGTGCGCCATCAGCGCGACGCGGGTTGCCTGAGCCTTGTCGAGGGTGGCGTTGGTGGCGATTGCGGCGATCGTGGTGTTGGCGCTGAGCGGGCCGTCGAAGGCGTAGTCGTGATCGAGCGCATCGAAGGGTTGACCCCGCCGTGCCAATGCCGGCGGCGGCTGGCCACCGAGTTCGCCCTGCTGCTCCAGCGCCCACGCCCACAGCGTAGAGCAGCCCGGCATCACGGCCGAGCCCGCCGGGTTGGCGCCCACCAGAGCGCCCACTTGGAGGCCGTCATCGGTCACCGCGGAGGCGCTGCCCAAGCCGCCCTTGAGCGCGCCCGCGCTGGCGCCCAGCCCGGCGCCAACGTTGCCGAGCGGGAAGTCGACCGCGGCGTTGTGGCAGGCCGCGTGGCCGAGCGCTCGGTAGGGCGGCTCCTCGCCCCAGTCCTTGTCGCCGCCATTGAGTAGGTCGAAGAGTATAGCGCCAGGCACGATCGGTACTCGCGCTCCGCCGACCGGAAGGCCGCGGCCACGGGCCGCCAGCCAGCTCGCGACGCCGGAGGGAGCGTCGAGGCCGAACGCCGAGCCGCCGCTCAGGACCACCGCGTCGACGCGATCGACCAGGCAGCTCGGGTCTAGACCGTCGATGTCGCGGGTGCCTGGCGCACCCCCGCGAACGTCGACGCCGGCGAGCGTCGGCTTGTCGGGCAGCACTACCGTGACCCCGGTGCGCATGTCAGGCTGATCTGCGTTGCCGACGCGGATTCCCTCCACGTCGGTGATCAGGTTGCGCGGGCCGGGCCGGGCCATCGCGCCCTACGCCTCGGGCGCGGCCTGGTGCAGGACCCAGCCGTTGCCGTCGGGATCGCTGAAGGTCGCGAAGGTGCCCCACGGTTGCGCGTCGATCGGCCCAATATCGAGGCCACGCGCGGAGAGCTCGGCGTGGGTCTTGGCGATGTCGTCGGTGCCGATGACGATCCCCTGGACGCTGCCGGCCGGCATCTTGTCGAACCAGTGGACCAACGTGATCGAGGTTTCGCCCTCGGCGGTGACCAGCTCGACCCAACGCTGGTCGGGGCCCATCGGGTTGTCCCGCTTTACCGTGAATCCGAGCTGGTCGACGTAGAAAGCCTTTGACCGCGCCTGGTCGCTGACCGGGATCGAGACGATGTCTATGCGTTTGATCGACATGACGGACCTCGTGCGCAGTCGGGGCGGATGGGGGTGTGATCCATGATATACATGGCGGTCGCATGACCCTTGCTGCCGACTCACACATACCGTAGCGGTGCCGCACATGTCGACTCGCGTTCGCCCCCACGCCCTTCACTCGCTCATCGTTCTGTACGCGATCGGGATCGCAAATTCGCCCGCACTGGCAGGGGAGCCAACTTTGGCCTCGCGGCACATGGTCGCCGCGGCCAACCCCCACGCCGCCGAGGCGGGTCGGACGATCCTGCGCGCCGGCGGCAGCGCCGTCGACGCCGCGATCGCGATGCAGATGGTGCTCAACGTCGTCGAGCCGCAGTCCTCGGGTATCGGCGGCGGCGCGTTCTTGCTGCACCACGACGCCGAGGCGGGCGAGACCACCGCCTACGATGGGCGCGAGACCGCGCCGGCATCGGCGTCCCAGGACCTGTTCCTAGACGCCGCCGGCGAGCCGCAACCGTTCTTCGAGGCGGTGGTGGGCGGCAAGTCGGTCGGGGTGCCGGGGCTGGTGCGAATGCTGGAGGCGGCGCACCGCGACCACGGGCGTCTGCCATGGAAAAACCTGTTCTCCGCGGCAATCCGCCTGGCCAAGGACGGATTCGAGGTTTCGCCCCGGCTCAATGCCTTGATTGCGAACGATCGATTCCTCGACACCTTCGCCGAGGTGCGGGCGCTGTTCTATGAGCCCGGCGGCGCGCCCATCCCCGCGGGCGCGGTCTTGAAGAACCCGGCGCTCGCCGACACCCTGCGACTGATCGCCGCCGAGGGCGCCGAGGGTTTCTACCGCGGCCCGCTTGCCGGCTCGATCGTGGTCGCGGTCCGCGGCGCGAGCCGCAACCCCGGAGGCCTGACGCTGGCCGACCTCGCCGGCTATCGGGCGCCCAAGCGCGAGCCGGTTTGCCGGCCCTATCGAGCGTGGCAGGTGTGCGGCATGCCGCCGCCCACCTCGGGCGGGGTGACCTTGTTGCAGACCCTTGGGATCCTCGGCCATTTTGCGGTTTCGAGCTATCGCCCCGGCAGCGCCGATGCGGTGCATCTGATCTCGGAAGCAAGCCGCCTCGCCTTCGCCGACCGCGCGCGCTATCTCGCCGATCCCGACTTCGTCGATATCCCAGTGGACGCGCTGCTCGATCCCGCGTATCTGCGCCGGCGCGCGGCGCAGATACGGATGTGGATCAGCATGGGCGGGGCCGAGGCGGGCGAGCGAAGCGGCGCGCTGGCTCCCGGCGAAACCTTGGAATCACCCTCGACCACGCACCTCAGCGTGATCGACGGCGCCGGCAACGCGGTCGCCATGACCTCGAGCATCGAAAGCGCGTTTGGTTCGCGCCTCATGGTGCGCGGCTTCTTGTTGAACAATCAGCTTACCGATTTCTCGTTCCGCGCCGAGCGCGATGGTGTCGCCGTCGCCAACCGCGTCGAGCCGGGCAAGCGCCCGCGCAGCTCGATGTCGCCGACGCTGGTCCTCGACCGCGACGGCGGTGTCGTCATGGCGGTGGGATCGCCCGGCGGCAGCCGGATCATCGGCTACGTGGCAAAAACGATTCTCGCGGTGCTCGACTGGCGGCTCGACATTCAGCGGGCGATCGAGCTACCGCATCACGTCAACCGCAACGGCGCCACCGATCTCGAGGCCGGAACCCGGCTGGCGCGGGCCGCCGGGCAGCTCGAGGCACTGGGCCATGAGGTCAAGGTGCGCGACCTCAACAGCGGGCTCCACGGCATCGTCGTCGCCGCGGGGCGTCTGATGGGCGGCGCCGACCCGCGCCGCGAGGGCGTCGCGCTCGGCGATTGAGGGCGGCCGCCCTATTGGTCGACGATATCGCCCTGCATCGAGCCGATCGCGCCGAGCAGCTCGTTCTTTTCCTTGTCGGGGACGCTGAGCTTGTCGAGCGCGCCGGACAGGTGCTCGCCGGTCCAGGCGAATTCTTCGGAGCTGATGTTCATGCCCGCGTGCGAAGTCACCATGTCGCGGCCCGAGTAGGTGCAGGGCCCGCCCGTCGCCTCGCAGATCTACTCGACCAGGAGCGCCTTGAACTCGGCGACGTCGGTATTCACGAAGCGGTGGTTGATGCGGCTGTCCCTGGCTACGCGGATCGCAAACTCGTCGACCACTGCGACGATCGCGCCCTGGCCGCCGAGCCGGTCGTAAAGGCTCTTGTCGGCCATCGACTCGTCTTTTTCCATCATGCCCATCTCGGCGCAGGCGCCGAGGCCGAAGGCGACGACGATGATGCCGGCCAGGTAACTCGGGGTGCGTATTCTCATTGATTCCCTCCTAGGCGTTCCTCTAGTGGCCGAAGGCCTCGGCCGGGACGATGGCGAATCCGCCACCCCAAGGCGGTGACCAGTGCAATTCCAGGACCGAGGTACCCCGCTTCTCGAAGTAGAGGACGTCGATCGCGTACCAGCCGGGCTCGGCAACGTTTACCGACGCGGTCTTGCTGAACCGGGTCGGATGCGGCCGGTCGTCCTTGACCACCCGTTCGCCGCCGATCGTCACTTGCGCGCCGTCGTTGGAACGCACCTTGAACTCGTAGGTGCCGCTCTCGCTCAGGTTGATGAGGCCGACGATGTGGGCGCCGACGCCGTCGTCGAGGGTGCTGGTGAGGACCGTGCCGGAGCCCGAATCATAGTTGATGGCGAGTATCACGGGCCCGACCGCGCCTTCCTTGTATTTCGCCCAATCGGGAATCTCGCGGAGGCGATTGAACGCTTTTGAGTAGTAGGTGACTTCGAGCCCCGGCTCGACGCTCGAGGGCTGCGGCTGGACTCGCTCAAAACCGACTGCCGGCGCCGCCCAGGCGAGGGCCAGAGCCCCAACCGTGAGGGCAGCAATCGGGCAAAAGTTCGCCTTCACCATGGTCCTTCCTCCACCATGGTCCTTCCTCCTTTGGATCGCGCCGCGGCGATGGTTCCACCCCGAGTCCGCGAACACAAACGAAATCTAGCCGCCTCAACTTCCCAAGGGCATGCGTTGCTCGGCGTCGTGCCGAATCGCATCCTCCATCTCGCCGGGCTCGGTGTAGCAACTGACACCGGCAATATTGCGGAAGCAGAAAACCGTCGGAGCGACCGGCAGGGGCACCGGCTCTGGCGGGTCGAGGCAAACCGGCTCGCGCGTGAACAGGCGCTCCAAGGAGCAATCGCGATTCGCGATCTCCGAGGCGGCGCCGTTGAGCGCCGAGACCACCATGGTTTCGCAACCCGTCAAGACGACCATTGCCACGAGCAAGGCCGCCGCCGGCGTGCGGCGGGTGATCCATGCGGTGTATCCCATGTGTTCTACCATTCCATATCGCGTCGCACCTGTCGAGGCGGCGGCACCCACGCCTCAGCCGTCGGGCAGGTCGAGACGGAACGTGGTGCCTTGGGCATCGCTCTTCACCAGTTCAATGTCGCCGCCATGCGCCCGCATCAGGTCGCGCGCGATAGACAGGCCGAGGCCGCCGCCGTCCGAGCGCGCCGAACCGGCGAAGGCCTGGTAGAGGTTGGCGCGCGCGGCCTCGGGCAATCCGGGCCCGTCGTCGGCGACCTCGATGACGGCCATACTGTCGCGGTGGCCCGCGGTTACGGTGATCACACCGCCATCGCGGCCGCCATCAGCATCGATCGCCTCGACGGCGTTGCGGCCGAGATTGAGAAGGACGCGAAACAACTGCTCGCGATCGGCGCTCACAATCAGACCATTGTCGACGGCGTTGCGCCAGGCGACGCGGCTTTCATTCGTCAGCCCCAGAGAGACACCGACCTCGAGGACCATGTCACGAAGCTCGAACGGCACACGCTCGGGCGCCGCCTCTTCGGCACGGCCGTAACGCAGCGTGCGGCTGCACAGGCTGATCGCCCGGTCCACCGCCCGGACGACGACCGAGCTGATGCGCCGAACCTCGGGATCGTCGCTCGCCACCAGTCGATCGGACATCAGTTGCGCGGTCACCAGGATGTTGCGCAGATCGTGGTTGATCTTGCTGACGGCGGCCCCCAGGGCGGCGAGCCGCGTCTTCTCCCTGAGCGCGGCGCGCAGATCGGCCTGCATGTCGGCGAGCTCACGCTCGGCGGTGCCGATCTCATCGGAGCGAAGACTGGGCGACATCGCCACGCGCGCGTCCTCGGGGGTGTCGCGGAAGCGCACCATGCTCTGCGTGATGCGCCGCATCGGCCGAACCATCAGCCAATGTAGGCTGAGGAATACGAGCCCCGCGGCAACCACCGAAATGACGATCGAGAGCAGGAGTATGCGGCCCGAGAAGGCGTACATCTCGGCCCGCATGGCGGTCTCGTCCATGACCACGTCGACCAGCGTGCCTTCTTCGTACTCGGTCGGGCCGATGACGCGGATGGTGCGGCCCGGCTCGGCGTCGAGGGTATCGAAGGCATCGGCGATCAAGGTAAAGGGTCGCGAATCCGGGGTCGGCCCGATGCTGAGATCGTACACGCCGTCGACCTCGGGCGGCATGGCGCTGCCCAGGACCAGGCGGCGCGATTCGGCGCGCTTGAGAACCACGGCGAGGACCTCGGCCTGGGCCAAAAGCCGGGTCTGGAGCTCCTCGCTGATCATGTGATCGGGCGCGGCCTCGAGAGCCAGCGTCGCTATGTGCGAGGCGGCGATTCGCTCTTCGAGATAGGCCAGCCGAAAGCGCGCGATCGAGGGTACATAGATGAAGACCTCCGCCAGCATGACGAAGATTATCGTCAGCACGAGGAGGCGGGCCGAAAGGCTTGTCATGAGCGTACGCACAGACGCCGAGCCAATGTTGCGATTCCGTCCCGTGCCATAGATCGTCGCCGATCCGTGCGCCGTCAACGACGCAGTCAATGGGCACGCGTCAGCCGAAGCGGGCGAGAAAGCGGACGACCGCCTTTGTCCGTTCGCTGAACAGGCGCGGCGCATAATAGCTGCCGGCGGCGCGTTTGCCGACCTCGACGAGAGTCGGATAGGCGACGATGGTTTTTGCCATGGCGCCGATCTTGAGGCGATTGTCGAGCGCCAGGACCCAGGGCTGGATCAGCTCGCCGGCGTGCGGGCCGACGATTCCGGCCCCGAGAATCCGCCCCTTGGCGGTGGTCACGACCTTGATCAGCCCGTCGCTTCGACGTTCGGTGCGGGCACGATCGTTCTCGGAGAACGGCCACCGGAGGACGCGAATCGGGGCGCCGGGACGGGCCGCGCGGACCGCAGATTCGCCGAGGCCGACCTCGGCCAGTTCGGGATCGGTGTAGGTCACCAACGGCACCGCCTGACGGTCGGCCCGCACGGGCAGCCGAAAGAGCGCATTGCGCAAGACGATGCCGGCGTGATGGGCGGCGAGGTGGGTGAACTGCTGTCCGCCGATGACGTCGCCGATCGCGCTGACACGCTTGTTGGCCGTGCGCAGGCGAGAATCGACGCGGATCCCGCGGGCATCGTGCTCGACGCCCGCGGCCTCGAGGCCAAGGCCATCGATGTTCGGCGTCCGCCCGACAGCAACCAATAGGTGCGAGCCGGCGATCTCGCGCGCTTGGCCGGCCTCGTCGAGGCCTACCGTCAACGTGCCGCCGTCATCCCGGGCCGAGGTGACCTTTGCGCCCTCGCAGACCTCGACGCCCTCGCGCAGCAACGCCACGCGCACCACCTCGACCAATTCGGGATCGGCCGCGCCCAGGAGGTGCGCCATTTCGACGACCGTGACCCGGGCGCCGAGGCGGCGGTGGGTCTGTGCGAGTTCGACACCGACCGGACCGCCGCCGATTACGATCAGGTGCTCGGGACAAGTAGGATTGTCGAACACAGTCTCGTTGGTGAGGTAGGGAACCGCGTCGAGCCCGGGGATCGGCGGCACCAGCGGCGAAGACCCGGTCGCGACCACGAAGCGGCGCGCCCTGACCGTGACCTCTCCCGCGGCCACCTCACGCGGGCCGGTGAAGCGCGCCACCGCCGCGATGACGCGGACGCCAAGTCCGGTGAACCGCTCGACCGAATCGGTGGGCGCGATCTCGGCGATCACGCTCTGGACGTGGCGCTGGGCCTGGGCAAAATCGATCTCGGGCGCGGCCGTCACGCCGAACGATGCGCCGCGGCGCACGGTTTCGGCGACGCGGGCGGCGGCAAGCAGCGACTTCGAGGGCACGCAGCCGGCATTCAGACAGTCGCCACCCATGCGGCCTCGCTCGATGAGCACCGTCGCCGCGCCCATCTGGCTGGCGCCCGCGGCAACACTCAGGCCGCCCGAGCCAGCACCGATCACGCAGATATCGGCGTCGATACGCTCGGCCATCGCCTCTATCTCCAGGGCAGGGTAGGCCTGGGTTGACGTCTACTTGTCGGGCAGGTCGTTGAGCGACCAGTCATAGTCCAGCCATTCGATCGTCCGTACCCGGTCTAGCGCCGCGGCAAGGTCGGGAGCCGCGTAGGTCCGAAGATGGGCGAGGATCGCGTCTTTGGAGCCGCCAAAGTCCTTTCGGTACCAGCGGTAGATGCTGGAGAGTCGCAGTCGATCGCCCTCGGCGTGCGCTCCGCGCGGGTGGTTGACGTAGGCCCGCGCACCGTTTTCCAGAAGCGTTCCCAGATTGTCGGCGGTGAAGGCGACCGGGCTCAGGTTGGGACAGCTGATCGAGGCGCAATTGACGGCGTAGTGAATCCGCGGATCGCGCCATCGTGGCCGCAAGATGCGGTGCTCGATGTCGTTGAGGCTGAGACGTTCGCCCTCCACCGTCACCAGCGGTGTCGCCCAGGGGCCGCCAAGCATCATCGAGGCCCAGGTGTCGGCGCGAAACAGCGCCGCCAGACTGGGTCCACGACCGGCGGGGACCTGCCGGATCGAAGCCACGGGGTAATGGTCGAGGACGAGCTTGACGGTATAGGCGTTGTAGAGGTTGATCCAGAACGCCATCTGCGAATCCCGATCGAGCTTCGCGACCGCAATCGCCTGGAGCGCGGTCAGATATCGATCGAGCGCAACCCGGTCGGCGGCGGCGGCCGCGGCGTAGTCGAAACGGTTGACGCCGTCGCCGCCACCCCTCACATAGCGTTGCAGAAGGGCGTCCCACGGCGAATGATCGACCCGGCTCATGGTAATCTCAGTGCTTGCCCCGTGCGCGTCCGGTGCCGCCGCCATCGTCGTGGAAGCGGCAACGGACACACCGAGCGCCGCCGCGATCGCGTGACAGGTGCGCAGCGTGAACCGCGCGATCGGCTCCGGCGCGCTTCGCACCCGCGTCCTCGCGTTCAATTGTTCGGCTCCTTCCGTGTCAGCCCGACTATAGTTGTGGGCAACCGGAAGCCAAAGCCATTCACCAAAGCGTGAGCCCGCCGCCCATGGAAGCAAGCCCGAACCAGGTGCCCAACCGCCGCGGGCAATTGACTCCCCTCGGGCGAGCGCCTATACAGCGGCGCTGTTTCAGCGCGCCCCAGCCGGGCTGGAGAATCCTTCGTGAAGCGAACCTTTCAACCGAGTGTGCTCGTGCGCAAGCGGCGGCACGGGTTCCGCGCGCGCATGGCGACCGCGGCCGGGCGCAGGGTGTTGGCGCGGCGCCGCGCCAAAGGGCGCAAACGCCTCTCGGCTTGAACGCCGCGATTCCGATCGGGCGTCTGAAGCGGCGCGCGGAGTTCTTGCGGGTAGCCAGCGCCGGGACCCGATGTGCGCGGCCGGGATTGGTACTTCAGGCCGCACCGGGCCGCGCGGTTGGCGGCCCCACGCGGGTCGGCTTCACGGTCACCAAAAAGATTGGCGACGCGGTGACCCGCAACCGTGTGCGCCGGCGGTTGCGCGCGGCGGCGGCCCAGGTGCTGCCTCGCCGCGCGGCGCCGGGAACGGATTACGTGCTGGTCGGACGGGCTGCCACGCTGAATCGACGCTACAGCGACCTTGTCGGCGATCTGGAGGCGGCGCTCAAACGTCTTGGGGCGCGGCAGGGCAAGGCCCACAAGTGAGCCCCGTGGCGCTTCTGTTGCGGGCGCCCATCTGGGCCTATCGGGCCCTGGTGTCGCCATTCTTCGCGCCGAGTTGCCGCTATCTTCCGACCTGTTCGGAATACGCGGCCGAGGCTGTGGCCAAGCACGGCGCGGCGCGCGGCGGCTGGCTTGCCGTGCGCCGGCTCGCCCGCTGCCACCCCTGGGGCGGGTCGGGTCTCGATCCGGTTCCGAATCAGATCGGCCATCACCACGCGCACCGGCGGTCGTAAGGCAATGCCAGATCAACGCAACCTCATCCTGGCGATCGCGCTGTCGGTCCTCATATTCCTGGGCTTCGAGCTCTATTTGGTGCTGACCGCGCCGGTACAGCAGCCCGAGCGCGAGCAACAGAGCACAACCGACATGGCGCCGCGGGTGCCGGCGGCCGAGGGTGCGCCGGCGAGTCCGGAGGGGACGCCGGCGGTGGAGGATGTCGCGGCAGGTGCCCCGGCCGAGACCCGCGAGGCGGCGCTGGCGCTGAGCCCGCGCATTCCCATCGTCGCCCCGAAGCTGACCGGCTCGATCGCGCTTCGCGGCGCGCGCATCGACGATCTCACGCTGTCGGATTACCGCGAGACCACCGCCGAGGACAGCCCCAAGATCGTGCTCTTCTCGCCAGCCGAATCGCCGGCCGCCGAGGGCGAGCAGCGCACTTCGTTCTTGCTCCCCCAGGACGCCGTGAACTCGACCGGCCCCTACTTTGCCGATTTTGGCTGGCTGGCCGAGGAAGGCGAGGAGGTGGTGGTCCCCGGACCGGACACCGTATGGCAGGCGGACCGCCGGAAGCTGACGCCACAGACGCCGCTCACGCTCAGCTGGGACAACGGCCAGGGCCTGATCTTTCACCAGGAGGTGGCGATCGACGAGAACTACATGTTCACCGTCACGCGCCGGGTCGAAAACCGCGGCGAGAGGGCGGTCGCCCTGTTCCCGCACGGGCGCGTCAAGCGGACCGGCACGCCCTCGGTCTCGGGCTTTTATATCTTGCACGAAGGAGCGCTCGGGGTCTTCAGCGGTACCCTCGACGAGGTCGACTACGACGACATGCGGGACGATGGTGTGATCAGCCGCGAAAGTACCGGCGGCTGGATCGGCATCACCGACAAGTACTGGCTTACCGCGTTGGTGCCGGACCAGACCGAGCCATTCACAGGCCGCTACGTGCATACGGTGAGCGAGGGGTTCAACCGCTACCAGACCGATTTCTTGCGGGCGGCGCGGACCGTGCCCGCCGGCGGGTCGATCGAGATCGCCGACCGCTTTTTCGCCGGCCCCAAAGTCGTCGACTTGTTGGATGCCTACGAAGACGACGGCATCTCACGCTTCGATTTGGCGGCGGCGTTCCGCTGGCTGTTCTTCCTGGCCAAGCCGCTGTTCTCGCTTTTGGTCTTCATCAACAACGCGGTCGGCAACTTCGGGATCGCCATCTTGCTGGTGACGGTGATGATCAAGATCGTCTTCTTCCCGCTCGCCAACAAGTCCTACCGCTCGATGGCGGCGATGAAGAAGCTGCAGCCCGAGGTCGCCAAGCTCAAGGAGCGCTATCCCAACGACAAGATGAAGATGAACCAGGAGATGATGGCGCTCTACAAGACCGAGGGGGCCAACCCGATGATGGGTTGCCTGCCGATGCTGATTCAGATCCCGGTCTTCTTCGCGCTCTACGAGGTCCTGTTCGTCACCATCGAGATGCGCCACGCGCCGTTCTTCGGCTGGATCGACGATCTCTCGGCGCGCGATCCCTCGAACGTGTTCAATCCCTTCGGCATCATTCCCTTGGAGTACCCCGACTTCCTGCACATCGGCCTGTGGCCGCTGTTGATGGGCTTCAGCATGTGGTTGCAGTTCCGCCTCAACCCGCAGCCCCAAGACTCGATCCAGGCCAAGATCTTCATGATCATGCCGATCTTCTTCACCTTCATCCTGGCCCCCTTCCCAGCCGGGCTGATCATTTATTGGACCTGGAACAACCTTCTGTCGATCGCCCAGCAGTGGGTCATCATGAAGCGTCACGGCGTCGCCCACCCGGCGGCCAAGTAGGGGATGGGGATGTGGCGGACGCCGCAGAGGCCGAGGACCTCGAGCGCGGACGGCTGCTGTTCAGCCAGGCCTGCGAGTTCATGGTGGGAGCCCCGGGGGTGGGCTCGCTGCCGCCGCCGGGTTTGCCCGAAGTCGCCTTTGCGGGCCGCTCCAACGTCGGCAAGTCCAGCCTGATCAACGCCTTGACGGGACGCCGGGCGCTGGCGCGTACCTCGCGGACGCCGGGGCGTACACGACAGATAAACGTATTTCGATTGGGCGGGCGCATCATGCTTGTGGACTTGCCCGGGCTCGGCTATGCGCAGGCGCCCAAGCAGCTGGTTACGGCGTGGACGCGCGCCATCGAGCGTTACCTATACGAACGGGCGAGCCTGAGGCGGGTCTACCATCTGATTGATTGCCGTCACGGGACGGGCGCCGCGGACGAGGCCCTGATGCGGCTTTGCGCCGGCGCCGCGGTATCATTCCACGCGGTCTTGACCAAGGCGGACAAGGCTCGCGACATCGAGGCCCGGCAGGTGGCGCTGGCGGCGCGGCTCAAGACCAACCGGGCGGCCTATCCCGAGGTCGCGGCGGTCTCGGCGCGCAACGGCGCGGGCATTACGGAGCTGCGGGCGGCGGTGGCGGCGCTGGCGGCGGCGGGCTGATTGGTCTACAAACCCAGCCCATGCCGGGCCTCACGAAACCACTCATCAAGCGCTATTTACAGACCGCCAAGACGCTCTCGGAGGCGCTGCCATACTTGCGCCGATTCGCCGGCGAGACCTTCGTCATCAAGTACGGCGGCCACGCCATGGGCGATGCCGAGCTGGGCGATCACTTCGCGCGCGACGTGGTGTTGATGAAACAGATCGGCATCAACCCGATCGTCGTGCACGGCGGCGGCCCCCAGATCGGCGAGATGCTGAGCCGGCTCGGCATTGAGAGCGACTTCGTCGACGGTCTGCGAGTGACCGACCGCCACACCGTCGAGGTCGTCGAGATGGTGCTCTCGGGCACCATCAACAAGCACATCGTCACCACCATCAACGCCGCCGGCGGCACCGCGGTCGGGCTCTCGGGCAAGGACGGCGGCCTGATCGAGGCCCGCAAGCTCGAGCGCACACGGCGCGATCCGGACTCGAACATCGAGAAGGTGCTCGATCTCGGCTTCGTCGGCGAGCCGGTACGAATCAATCCCGACCTCTTGGGCTCGTTCGCGGGCATCGACGTGGTGCCGGTGATCGCACCGATCGGCCTGGGCCCGGGCGGCGAGACCTACAACATCAACGCCGATTCGGTGGCCGGCGCGGTGGCCGCCGCGGTTCGTGCGAAGAAGCTATTGATGCTGACCGACGTGGCCGGCGTGCTCGACCAGGCGGGCGAGCTGGTCTCCAGCTTGACCCCCGACGAGGCGCAGGCGCTGATCGAGGATGCCACCGTCACCGGCGGCATGATCCCCAAGATCGAAACCTGCATCTCGGCGGTGCGCGAGGGCACCGAGGCCGCCCACATCCTCGACGGCCGACTGGCCCACGTGTTGCTCCTGGAGGTTTTCACCGAGCAGGGCGTCGGCACGATGATCCGCCCGGACTAGGCGGCCGCAGAGACCTCGGCAAGGCGCGCGGCGGCGTCCCAGATGTCGACGTAGCGTAGGTAGAGCGGCGCGAGGCCGAAGCGCATCACGTCGGGGGGGCGGTAATCGGCGATCACACGGCGCTCCGCCAAGCCCTCGACGAGCGCCGCCGCCTGTGAATGGCGGAACGAAACGTGGCTCCCGCGGATCGCCGAATCGCGGGGTGAGGCGAGGTCGAAACCGGCACACTTGGTTTCCACAAGCGCGATAAAAAGCTCGCTGAGCGCAACGCTCTTGGCCCGGACCTGGGCGATGTCGACATCGCGCCAGATTTCCAGCGCAACCTCTAGCGCGGCCATGCCGAGAACCGCCGGGGTGCTGGTGAGCAGCGGCGCAATGCCGGCGCCGGGCGCATAGACCTCGGCAAAGTCGAACGGCGCGCGATGGCCCATCCAGCCGGTCAGCCCCGGCCGCAGTTCAGCGTGGTGGGTCTGGCGGACATAGGCGAAGGCCGGCGCCCCGGGGCCCCCGTTGAGGTACTTGTAGGTGCAGCCGACCGCGAGATCGACGCCGGCGCCGCCCATGTCGAGCGGCACCGCGCCGACCGAGTGTGATAGGTCCCACAGGACCAGCGCGCCGCCCGCGTGCGCGGCCCCGGTGAGCGCCGCCAGGTCGTGCATGAAGCCGGTTCGGAAATCGACGTGAGTCAGGGTCAGGACCGCGGTATCGGAATCGACGGCGCCGGTGATCTCTTCGCGGGCGACGCGGCGCACCTCGCAGCCCTCGACCAGCCCGCTTAGCCCTTGCGCGACGTAGAGATCGGTCGGGAAGTTGCCGGTCTCGGTGAGGATGGTGCGGCGGCCGGGGCGCGCGTGGAGCGCCGCGGCAAGGAGCTTGAAGAGGTTGACCGAGGTCGAATCGCCGACCACCACCTCGCCCGGCGCGGCGCCGATCAGCGGCGCGATGGCCTCGCCGAGGCCGCGCGGCTGGTCGATCCAGCCGGCCTCGAACCAGCTTGCGATCAGACCGGCGCCCCATTCGTGGCGCAGCACCCGCTGGAGCCGCGCCGGCGCGGCGGCGGGAAGCGCGCCCAGCGAGTTGCCGTCGAGGTAGATCAAGCCCTGGGGCAGGGCGAAGCGTGCGCGCATGTCGCTGAGCGGGTCGGCGGCATCGAGCTCCGCGCAACGCTCTCGGTCGATCGCGGCCATGCCGGGCTCAGCCGAGGTGGGGCGCGGCAAGGTAGGCCTCGGACTGCATTTCCTCGAGCCTGGACACGGTGCGGGCGAAGGCAGGCGGCGCCTTGGCGCCGTCGTAGAGGCCGCCGGGCACGGCCTCGGCGCCGCACAGCAGGTTGACCCGGTGCTCGTAGAGCAGGTCGATGAGGTTGATGAAGCGCCGCGCCTCGTCGTTGCGCTCGGCCCCCAACATCGGCACCCCGGCCAGCACCACGGTATGGAACTGGCGCGCCACTTCGAGGTAATCGGCGGCACCCAAGGCGTCGCCACACAGCGTCTCGAAGGTGGACCGGGCGATGCCGCCCGCCGCGGCGAGTTCGAGCGCGCGACCCTGGGCCTCGATCGCAGCCGGCTCGGCGGGCGCGCCGTCGGCGAGCCGGGCGAAGGCCACATCAAGTGCGGCGTCGGTGTCGGCGCCGAGCGGCGCGAAATAGACCGGAGCGCCGCGCAGCCGGTCGAGCCGGTAATCGCGCGCGCCGTCGAAGCTCATCACCTCAAGGCCTTCGTTTACCAGTTCGATGAAGGGCACGAACAACTCGCGGTTGAGGCCGCCGGCGTAGAGGTTCTCGGGCGCGGTGTTCGAGGTCGTCACCACCACCACCCCGTTCTGGAAGAGCTTGGCGAACAGGCGGCGGAGGATCATCGCGTCGGCCACGTCGTTGACCTGCAGCTCGTCGAGACACAACAACGTCGCCTCGTCGGCGAGCGCCTTGGCCACCGGCTTGATCGGCTCATCATCGGCGCGGGCTCGCGCATCGAGCTGGCGCCAAGCGTGAATGCGGGCGTGGACATCGAGCATGAAGGCGTGGAAGTGGGCGCGGCGCTTGTTGGCCACAGGCGCGGTGGCGTGGAAGAGGTCCATCAGTACGGATTTTCCGCGGCCCACCCCGCCATGGAGATATAGACCCTCGGGCGGGGGCTCACGGCGGTCGCGGCGCAAGCGCTCGAGCCAGGTCGCGCCCTTGACGGCGCGATAGGTGCGCAGCCGGTTGTGCAGGGTCTGGAGCTTCTCGACCGCCAGCTCCTGGGCCGGATCGGGCGCCCAGTCGCCGGCGCTAAGCCGCGCCCGGTAGGCGAAGATGGGCCCCTCGGCGCTCATCGCGAACCCGCGGCAAGGTCCTCGCCGGCCAGGGCGGCGGCGATCAGGGCCACGGTCTCGGGCAGGCCGTAAAGGGCGATGAACGAGCCCATGCGCGGGCCCTGGGTCTGGCCCAGCAGCACCTCGTACAGCGCCCCGAACCACTCGCGCAGGTTGGTGAAGCCGTGGCGCTTGCCGACCTCGTAGACCTGGTACTGGATGTCCTCGGCCAGGGCATCGGGGGGCAGGGCTTCGAGGGTCGCGGAGAGGTCCTCGAGCGCCGCCCGCTCGGGCTCGCTGGGGGCGCGGTAGGCTTTGGCCGGCTTGACGAAATCGCGGTAGGTAGTGAGCGCGTAGCCGGCGAGCTCGTCGAGGATCGGCGCGGTGGCCGGGCTAACCCCGGGGGCGTAGCGGGCGATGAAGCCCCAGAGCACCGCCTTGTCCTCGGCGTTGCAGACGCTCGCGAGATTGAGCAGGACGGCGAAGCTGAGCGGTACCGCCTCGGCGGGCGGAGCGCCGGCGTGGATGTGCCAGACCGGGTTCGCCAAGCGCGCCTCGGGCGTCTCGCCGGCGTAGGCCTCGAGCCTTGAAAGATAATCGTCGACGGTGCGGGGGATGATGTCGAAGTAGAGGCGCTTGGCCTTGCGCGGCGAGTGATACATGAACTGGGCCAGGCTCTCCTTCGAGCCGTAGCGCAGCCACTGCTCGATGGTAAGTCCGTTGCCGCGGGACTTCGAGATCTTCTCGCGGTTCTCGTCGAGGAACAGCTCGTAGGTGAAGCCGGCGGGCGGAACCCGGCCGAGAAGCCGGCAGACCAGGCTCGACAACTTGACCGAATCGATCAGGTCCTTGCCCGACATCTCGTAATCGACGCCCAACGCCACCCAACGCATTCCCCAATCGATCCGCCACGCGAGCTTGCAATGGCCACCCGTCACCGGCGTCTCGAAGCGCTTTCCGGCGGCATCGCGAAAGACGATGGTGCCGTTTGCGGGCGATGTCTCCTCGGCCGGGACGTGGAGGTATTTTCCGCTGCTCGGGCTGAGCGGCAGGAAGGGGCAGTAGGTCTGGCGCCGCTCGGGCCCGATGGTCGGCCGCACCAAATCGACGATCTCGTCGTGGCGCTCGAGAACGCTGAGCAGCGTCGCGTCGAACACCCCGCCCTGGTAGCACTCGGTGGCGCTGGTGAACTCGTAGTCGAAGCCGAACTCGTCGAGGAAGCTGCGCAGCATCGCGTTGTTGTGGGCACCGAAGCTTTCGTGGGTACCGAAAGGATCGGGGACCGCGCTGAGCGGGGTCCCGCCGTGCGGCTCCTCGGCGAGGTAGGGCTCGAGGACTTCGGGATTGGGTATGTTGTCGGGCGCACTGCGGAGCCCGTCCATGTCGTCGGAAAAGGCGATCAGCCGGGTCGGCGCGGCGCTCAGTTCGGCGAATGCGCGGCGCACCATGGTAGTGCGCAGGACCTCGGCGAAGGTGCCGATGTGGGGCAGGCCGGAAGGTCCGTAGCCGGTCTCGAACACCACCGCCTGGTTCGGATCGGCAGCCTCGCCCAGCCGCTCGAGGAGCTTGCGCGCCTCGACGAACGGCCACGCCTTGCTCGCGCCCGCGATCTCTGCTTTTTCCACCATCGCCGAGCGAAGCTAGGCAGTCGTACCGAGGCCGTCAACGGCGCGGGATTGCCGATATACTGAACGCGATGAACCAGGCCCCCGCCGCGCCCGCCCCCACGGTGTCGTTCCCCAGCGCGCCAGCGCTCGCCGCGGGGCCGAGCGGCGCGGTGTGGATCTCGGGGGACGGCGAGATCGAGGAGATCTCGCATGGCGAGGCCGCGCGGCGGGCCGGCGCCGAGGCGCCGATCGTCTGCCACTCGCCCGCGCTCGCTCGCCGGCTGGGAACGGCGCGGTTCGCCGCCTATGACGTGCTCGAGCTGTTCGGGTTCGTGCGCCCGGCCAGCTTCTGTTTGCCCACGGCACGCGGGCTGGCCGCGGCGTTGTCGCTTCCGACCCCCAGCGGTCTTGCCGCCGAGACAGCGGTGCTGCGCGACGCGGCACTGGCGCTGCTGGCCGAACTCGCGAGCGCGGTGGCCTCGGAGGAGGACCGTGACGCCGCGAGCGTGGCCGCGGTCATGGCCCACGGCGGATGGTCGTGGGGACCGGCGGTGGTAGCCGCGACCGGCCCGGCGAAGCCCGGGCTGAACGCATGGGACCGCGTGCCCAAATGGCGCGAGGGCGCCCCCGAGCCAGCGCCGGGCCATACCCCGGTCACGGGCGAGGAGGCGCGGGAGCGGCTCAAGTCGCTGCTGCGCGAGGATGCCGAGCCGCGCCCCGAGCAGGCCGAGTATGCGGCCGAAGCCGCCCACGCGTTTGCCCCCAGGGACGAGGCCGGCGCGCCCCATGTGGTTTTGGCCGAAGCTGGCACCGGGACCGGCAAGACGCTCGCCTACATCGCGCCGGCCAGCCTGTGGGCGCGGCGCAACCGCGGACCGGTGTGGCTCAGCACCTTCACCAAGAACCTACAGCGCCAGATCGACCAGGAGCTCGACCGCCTGTACCCCGACCCCCGGATCAAGGCGCAGAAGGCGGTGATCCGCAAGGGCCGCGAGAACTACCTTTGTCTCTTGAATTTCGAGGACGCGGCGCGGGGCGCGCTGGGCGCGGCGCCGACGCTGGAGGGCGTGGCGGCGGATCGCGAGAGCCCGGCGTTGGTCGCGCTCGGCCTTTTGGCCCGCTGGGTTAGCGCGACCCGCGATGGCGATCTGCTGGGCGGCGACTTCCCGGCCTGGCTGATCGAGATCCTGGGCCGGCGCCGCACCCTGGCGCTCACCGATCATCGGGGCGAGTGCATCTACAGCGCCTGCAGCCATTACCGCCGGTGCTTCATCGAACGCGCGGTGCGCAAGGCCAGGCGTGCCGAGATCGTGGTCGCCAACCACGCGCTGGTGATGGTCAACGCCGCCAGCGGCAGGCACGAAACCCACCTGCCGAGCCGCTACGTCTTCGACGAGAGCCATCATTTGTTCGAGGCCGCCGACAGCGCCTTCTCGGCCCGGCTTTCGGGCGCCGAGACGGTGGAGCTTCGCCACTGGCTGCGCGGCGACGACCGGGGGCGGCGCAGCCATCTCAAGGGGCTGAAGCGCCGGCTGGGCGACCTGGTCTCCGGCGCGGCGGGGGCGGAGGCGGCGCTCGACCGCGTGATGCGGGCGGCGGCGGCGCTACCTGGGCCAGGCTGGATGGGCCGCGTCCAGGCGGGAGCCTCGGCGGGGCCGGCCGAGGCCTTCCTCGAGCACTGCCGCGTGCAGGTCCATGCGCGCAACACCGGAGCCGACAACGGGTACGGGCTGGAGGCCGGGATCGATGAGCCGGTGCCCGGGCTGATCGAAGCGGCGGCGGCGCTGGAGGCCGCGCTTGGCCGAGTGGCCGAGCCGATCAAAGTCCTGGGCGAGGGCTTGGCCGAGATTATGGACGAGGGAGCCGCCGAGCTTGAGACCGAGTCGCGCATCCGGATCGAATCGGCCCGCCGCGGCCTTGATCGCCGCGCCCGCCAGGTCGAGGTATGGCGCGCCATGCTGCGCGACCTGCGGCGGGGCGGCGCGCCCGAGCTGTTCGTCGACTGGCTGTCGGTCGAGCGTCGCGCGGGACGCGAGTTCGACGTCGCGCTCAACCGCCACTGGATCGACCCCACCGTGCCGTTCGCCGAGGAAGTGCTCGCGCGCGCCCACGGAGCGCTCGTCACATCGGCCACCATGCGCGACCGCACCGACGAGGCGGGCGATGACTGGGCTAGCGCCGAAATACGCACCGGCGCCCACCATTTGGCGCTACCGGCGCGGCGGGCGAGCGTGCCCTCGCCATTCGACTATCCGGCCAAGACGCGAGTCATGGTGATCACCGACGTGCGGCGCGAGGACCCGCGCCAAGTGGCCGCGGCCTATCGCGAGCTGTTCGTGGCTTCGGGCGGAGGCGCGCTGGGGCTGTTCACCTCGATCGCCCGGCTCCGCGGAGTGCACCGGCACATCGCCGGGGTGCTGGACGAGGCGGGTATTTCACTTCTCGCCCAGCACGTCGACGGCATCGACACCGCGACCCTGGTCGACATCTTCCGCGCCGAGCCCGATTCGTGCCTCTTGGGTACCGATGCGGTGCGCGACGGGGTCGACGTGCCGGGCCGGTCCTTGAGGCTGATCGTGTTTGATCGCGTGCCCTGGCCGCGCCCCGACATCCTGCACCGCGCGCGCAAGGCGGCGTTCGGCGGTCCGCGGTACGACGACATGATTACCCGGCTCAGGCTCAAACAGGCGTATGGACGCCTGGTGCGAAACGCCGATGACGAGGGCGCCTTCGTGATCGTCGACCCGAGGATACCTTCCCGCCTGGCCGGCGCGTTTCCCGATGGCGTCGAGATCAACCGCCTGGGCCTTAAGGAGGCGGTCGCCGAGACCGCCCGCTTCCTTGGCCGCGAATAGGCCTTGCCGCGCCACAGGCCAATCCTATGTTCCGGCGCATCGAAACTCGATCGCCGAGGCAGCCTGCGATGACCGAACATACCGCGCTCATTTACATCATGGTCGTAATGGCCGCCGCGGATTCGGACATGACCGACAACGAGATCATGACGATCGGCCACATCATCCGAAGCCTGCCGATCTTTCGCGACTACGACGAGGACCAGCTGCCCAAAGCCGCCGAGGCCTGCGCCGAGATTCTGTCCGAAGACGGCGGGCTCGACACCATCGTCGGCCTCGCCCGCGAGGCCCTGCCCGAGGGCAGCCTGCGCGAGACCGCCTATGTGCTCGCCTGCGACGTGGCCGCCGCCGACGGCAAGGTCAGCCAAGAGGAAATCCGCTTGCTCGAGATCCTGCGCCACGGATTGAGCGTCGGCCGGTTGCCGGCGGCCGCCATCGAGCGCGCGGCGCGGGCCCGCTTCGCCACCGGCTGAGCGTCGGGCTTGCGGCTACGCCGGGGCGCGATCCAGCCAGTGCGGCAGGAAACGGCGAAGCCAGTATCGGATGCCCGGCTCGTGACGGCTAATCTGCGACAGCTGGGTTTGGCGCCGTTGGGCGCCCCGGTCCTTTAGCCGGTGGGCACCGGCGGTGGTCCAGAAATCGACGGTCTTGGCGGTGACCTCGGGATGGAACTGGATCGCGTAGGCGGCGCGGCCATAGCGAAAGGCCTGGTTCGCGAAGGTCTCGCCACGGGCCAGCAGCTCGGCGCCATGGGGAAGACCGAAGCCGTAGCTGTGCCACTGGTAGACATGGAGCCCGGCGTCGAATAGCGCCGCGCCGGCGGGCGCGGGGTGGATCGGGAAGTAGCCGATCTCGTGCATCCCTTTGGGGTGCAAACGCACGCGCGCGCCGAGGACCTTGGCCAGCATCTGGGCCCCGAGACAGACGCCGAGGAACGGCTTGGCGGAACCGAGTGCGACCGGGATCCAGTCCATTTCGGTCCGCAGGTAGGGATGCTCCCTGGTCTGATTCACGTTCATCGGTCCACCGAATACGACCGCGCCGTCGTGGTCGTCCATGGTGGCGGGAAGCGCGTCGCCAAGCGCCGGGCGGCGGATGTCGAGGTCGTAGCCCAGGCCGCGAAGCGCGCGGCCGACGCGGCCCGGGGTCGAATGCGCCTGGTGGACGATGACCAGGACACGGTCGGGCATGCGATGCGATCCGGGCGCTGGCGGACTAGCGTGGATGGACCCAGCTTTCGGACCAGGCCAGGCACGAGGTGCTGGAGGGATGACCGTCCATGTCCTCGGGGTAGGGGTCGCCCCCGGGGGTCCGACCGAGGATCGAGGCCTGCCCCGCTGCCGCCGGCATGAGGCAGCTATAGACGCCCCACGAGCCGGTCATCTCGCTGCCCGGCGGGATGGCGATCTGGAAGGGTTCGCCGAGGTCGCGCCAGGTAACCTGGATCCGCCCCTCGGCCGATTCCGCGATCTCGGAATAGGCGCTGCGATAGTCGCCCTCGCGCGAGAAGACGGCCTCGACGATGGGCAACTCCGGCGCCGCGAAGAAGGGGCGGAACAAGGCTTCGATTTGCTGGACGAAGCGCACCAGTTTGGGGTTGTCCGAGAAGACCTTGACCTGGTCGTCGATGGCCCTGGACTGGACAAACAGGGCGTGTCCGCCACCGGCCGGAGAATAAAGACAACGCCAATGGGCACAGACCGTGGTGTCGGGGCCTGCCGCGCTGTCCTTGAGGCGAAGGAACGAGTTTTCGCCGATGAACCGGACTTGGTTTGGATCGACGAGTGAATTCATGTGGCGATTCCTTGGCTTGCGGCCGGTCGGCGGGCCGGGGGGGCGAGACTACCAAGCCCGGCCGGCGCTGGCCATGATCCACGACGGGGTTCGGTTTACGCGAGGCGGTGGCCTTTGCTAACGTGGCGCGAGCACTTGGATAGGGAGGATACCAGCATGCTTCGGACAAATGTGGGGGTGGCGGTTGCGGCCGCCGCTCTTATGGCTATTGGCTCTGGCGCGGCGCTCGGCGGCGACGCCGATGAGATCGCGGTGGAGGCGGCCAAGAAGTACGCCGGCACCGAGCTCACGCTCTTTCTCGAGGCCGGCCTTTCCGAGCTCGGGTTCGAGCTTTCCGCGACCAAGCGGTGGGAAGAGCTGACCGGCATCAAGATCAACATGAACGGTGCGCCCACCAACGAGATGTATGCCAAGATCGTGATCGAGCACGAGGGCCGCACCGGCGCCTTCGACATCGTCGACGTGCAGCCGCAATGGATGCCCGACCTGGTCGAGATCGGCGCCCTGGAGCCGCTCGACGATTTCATCGCGCAATACGACTACGCCGATGAAATCATGGACATCGCGCCGTTCTACCGCGAGGCCTGGAACAAGTACCATGGAACGACGTACGCCTTCGCCGACGACGGCGACGTGCTGTTGCTGTACTACCGCAAGGACTTGTTCGAGGACGCCGACAACCAGAAGATGTTCAAGGACGAGTACGGCTACGACTTGGCGCCGCCGGCGGACTGGAAGGAATTCGACGAGATCGCCAAGTTCTTCACCGACCACTACGCGCCCGATCTATACGGCGCGTCGTTGGTGCGCAGCCGAGGGCTGACCCTGTTCTTCTGGTCGCAGCAGTTCCGGATCGCCGGCGGCAAGTTCTTCGACGAAGCCACGATGAAGGCGACCGTCAATTCGGATATCGGCGTGCAAACCTTGCAGGCACTGGTCGACCGCACCAATCACATGCCGCCGGGCAACGCGACCTGGGGCTTCGTCGAGAAGCTGAGCGCATGGCTCGCCGGCCAAGTGGCGATGACCGTCTCGTGGCCCGCGATCGGCCGCTGGTCCGAGGGCCTGGGCACCGATATCGACGCCATGTCGTGGATCCCCAAGACCACGGTCGCCGACAAGGTGGGCTATGCCATCGTCGGCACGCATCCCGGGATCGCACCCGGCTTCGCGCTCGCGGTTTCGTCGGGCAGCAAGAACAAGGAGGCCGCGTATCTGTTCATCCAGTGGGCGAACAGCGCCGACGTGAGCGTCACGCGCTCCGAGCTCCCCTACTCGATCCGCGATCCCTTCCGCCTCTCGCACTACGCGAGTCCGCTCCTGCGCAACCAGTGGCCCAATGCCGCGGCGTTCCAGGACACGCTTAGGGACGGTGGCGAACAGGGTATCCTGGAGCTTACGCTGCGTAATACCGCGGCCTACCAGGATGCGATGAGCACCGCGATCCAGGCGGCGATCGGCGGCCAAGATCCGCAGGAGGCGCTCGATCAGATGGCCAAGGATTGGGACGAGCTCACCGAGCAAGTGGGCGTCGACAAGCAACGTGATGCGTACAAGGCGTTCGTCGCCGGGCGGGGCTATCCGCCTGAGTCCTAAGGTCGTCGGGCGGGGGTGCAAGCGCGCCCCGCCCCTTTTTTCGATGCGCATCTAGGGGATGGCGGCGGCCGAGGGTTGGCCGCCTATGGGCATGAGTGAATGACGACGAGCGGCGAGTTCGGCGTGCGCCAGGGATTGCTCGCCGAGCGCAACTTCAAGTACGTCGTCATCGCGCCCGCGGTGTTCGTCATTCTCTTCATCGGCCTTTATCCGGTCCTTTATTCGCTGGTCGTCAGCTTCCAGAACGTCTCGGTGCTGGCGAAGGACTACTCGTTCGTCGGGTTCTTGAACTATGGCCGGCTGTTCGAGGATGCGCGGCTGTGGCAGTCGATCCTCCACACCGCCATCATCACCGTCATCGCGCTTCCCCTGGAACTGATCTTCGGGCTGTTGCTCGCGCTTTTGTTCCTCAACAAGATGCCGCTCAGGCGCGTCTTCGTCAGCCTCATCATCATTCCCGCGGTGCTCTCGCCGATCGTCGTCGGTTCGACCTGGCGGCTGATGTTCGACGACCGCTTCGGACCGATCAACGCGATCATCCGCATGCTGTTCGACGAGCGCTTCAGCTTGCCCTGGGTGATCAATCCGACCTGGGTCTATCCGGCGCTTCTTATCACCGAGGTGTGGGAGTGGACGCCGTTCATGTTCCTGATGCTGTACGCCGCGCTCTCGAACGTGGATCAAAGCCTGCAGGAGGCGGCCGAGATCGACGGCGCCGGCTATTGGACGGTGTTCTTTCGGATCTCGCTGCCGGCGATCTGGCCGGTGATGGCGATCGCATTGATCATCCGGGCGCTCGACCTGGTGCGGCTCTTCGACATCGTCTGGATTCTGACCCGTGGCGGACCGGGGACGCTGACCGAGACCACTTCGATCTACATCTACCAGCGCGGCTTCCAGCAGTTTCAGACCAGCTACACCGGCGCCATGGTGTTCCTGATCGTGATCTTGCTGTCGGTCATCATCATCACCGCGCTGCGCCGCATGAAGGTGGCGCGATGAGCCGCGAGGAGCGCTCGAAATGGCTGCGCTTCGTCGTCGCGCTCATGGTCCTGGTGATCGTCACGTTCCCGGTCTATTGGCTTTTCATAAAGGCGTTCAAGACCCCCGAGGAGGTCTTCGCCTTTCCGCCGGTATGGATCCCCGGCTCGTTCTACCTCGACAACTTTCGCGCGATGGCCCGCACCGACGACCTGGTGCCGGTGTGGAACAGCCTGGTCATCACCTCGATCAGTACCGCGATCTCGATGTTTCTCGGCACCATCTGCGCCTATTCGATGGCGCGGTTTCGCACCGGCGGCGACAACCTGGCGATCTGGATTCTGTCGCAGCGCATGCTGCCGCCGGTGGCCATCGCATTTCCGATGTTCCTCGCCTTCGCCTTCCTGGGTTGGGTCGATACCTTGCAGGGGATGATCGTCGTCTACACCGCCTTCAACCTCCCGTTCGTGATCTGGATGATGCGCGGGTACATCCAGGACGTGCCGATCGAGCTCGAGGAAAGCGCTCTTGTTGATGGCTGTACGCGCTGGCAGGTACTCGTCAAGGTGGTCTTTCCCATGGTGCGTACGGGTCTTTTCGCCACCGGGGTGTTCACATTCATCTTCGCGTGGAACGAGTTCGGCTTCGCCCTGGTGCTGACCCGCGAGAGCGTGCTGACCTTTCCGGTCCACGTCTCGCACTATTTCGGCGCGCTTTCGACGTACTGGGGAAAGGTCGGCGTGATCTCGATCATCGGGACGCTGCCGGTGTTCTTCGCCGTCGCCTTCCTGCAGCGCTACCTGGTGCGCGGCATGAGCATGGGGGCGCTCAAGGGTTGACGGAGCGCCACCCGTAGGGCAGGGTTTGAGCAACTATCACCATGG
>PVBE012218718.1_pt1 | contig 32473 bp, 27 predicted proteins | sample 1631181 | NCBI WGS metagenome assembly PVBE01 (sample SAMN08397723, study PRJNA350692) | Marine metagenome, whole genome shotgun sequencing project. | isolation source: water | place: Pacific Ocean | collected 2012-04
AATTCCAGGCGCCCTTGAGGTTGACCTCAAGTACCCGGTCGAAGTCCTCCTCGCTCATGCGCATGAGGATCTGGTCTCGGGTGATGCCAGCGTTGTTGACGAGAATGTGAGGTCCGGCCGGCTGCCCCACATCCATGCTGGCACTGATCTCCTTCACCAGCGCCGCGACGGCGGCGGTGTCGGAGACATCCACACCAAAGGCTCGCGCGCCGGGAGTGATTGCCGAGCAGGCATCTGCGATAGGTTGGGCGTTTTCCTGGCTCGTGGCCACGCAAGCGACCTGGGCTCCCTCCTGGGCGAGGCGCAGGGCAATGGCATGGCCAATGCCACGGCTGGCGCCAGTGACAAGTGCCAGTTGTCCAGCCAGAGGGGCGGCTGCGGAGTCCGTGGAGGGCGGGGGGGGCATTGAGGCGGAATCGCGTTACGCGTAGGGAGACTCTAGCGGCGGGCGCAGGCCCCTTCAACGGCTGCGGCGGGGGTGGAGGCGATCAGGCCTGGGTTCCAGAGGTCAGATCGGCGGGGGTGGCGGTAGAGCGCACCACGGCCTCAGGGTCGATTTTGCGCATCAAGCCACCGAGAACGGTCCCCGGACCGGGCTCAAGGAAGTGGCGGACACCCTGTTCGAGAGCCAGGCTCATGGATTGCTCCCAGAGCACTGAAGAGCAAACCTGGCGGGCCAGGTTGGACCGGATCTGTTCGGGCTCGGTAGCCCAGCCACCATCCACGTTGGAGATCACGGGTATCTGCGGTGTCGCGATGGCCGTCTGGGCCAGAGCAGCCTCCAAACGGTCCGCAGCGGGTCGCATGCACTCGGAGTGGAAGCCACCGGCTACAACGAGGCGCCGCACCCTGCGCACGCCGTGCTCCTTGGCTGCGGCCTCCACGGCATCCAGGGCTGCGAGCTCGCCAGAGAGGATGATCTGGCCGGGAGCGTTGACGTTGGCCACCTGGCAGATCCCCTCCTGGGAGCCCACCAAGGCAAGCGCCTCGGCCTTTTCCAGGTCGGCCCCGACGAGGGAGGCCATACCGCTGGGGGTAGCCTCGGCGGCATCCTGCATCGCCTCCCCTCTGAGTCTCACCAGGCGTAGGCCGTCCTCGAATGACAGGGCACCCGACAGCCACAGGGCGCTGTACTCCCCCAGGGAGAGGCCTGCGGTGAGGGGGATGTCCACCGGCGCCTGGCCCAGGCTGCGCAGGGTGCGCAAAATGGCCACGCTGGTCGTGAAGATCCCGGGCTGGGCAACGTCGGTCCTGTTCACATCCTCCCCCTCCGTCCAGCAGGTCTGGCGCAGAGGGAAGCCGAGTATCTCATCGGCCTGCTCGAAGGTCTCGCGGGCCACGGCATGAGCCTCGGCCCAGTCCTTGCCCATGCCGGCGAACTGGGCCCCTTGCCCCGGGAAAAGAATGGCCTCACTCATGATGGTGTGTGCAGGTGCAGGTTTGCGGCTACCAGCGGACGAGGGCGCCGCCCCAGGTCAGGCCCGCGCCAAAGGCCACCAGTACAGCCAGATCGCCACTCTTGAGCCGACCCTCGCGGCAGGCCTCATCCAGTGCAATGGGGACGCTGGCCGCTGAAGTGTTTCCGTACTTGTCGATGTTCACGACGCATCTGTCGGCGTCCCATTCGAGCTTGGTCAGGGCGCTTTCGATGATGCGCTGGTTGACCTGATGCGGCACGAGCAGTGCGATCTCATCACGATCATAACCCTCACACATGGCCTCAATGACCTCGGTCATTTTGTTCACGGCAAACCGATACACATCCCGACCACGGAGCATGATGTTGTCCAATGCGGGGTCGTAGTCGTCGTCCGAAGGGCGAACCCGATACCCTCCGTGGGGTGCCTGGATGTACTCGAAGCCAGAACCGTCGGCCCCCAGGCAGGAATTCAGGATCTCACCGCGGCCGCATACATCGTGCGGCTGAAGGATCGCTGCGCCTGCCCCGTCGCCGAACAGGATGCACGAGCCGCGATCCTCCATGTTGATCCAGCGGGAGAGGGTCTCTGCACCGATGACCAGCGCATTGGTGGCGCGGCCGGTGGCGATGAAGCTGGCCGCTGTGTCGAGGGCCACCATGAAGCCGGAGCAGGCCGCGCCCACATCGAAGGCCGTGGCTTTGGGAGCGCCCAGTAGCTCCTGCAGTTGGCAGCTGACGGTAGGCAGGTGCTGGTCGGGCGTGACGGTCCCCACGACAATCAGGTCCAGGTCTGCAGCTTCAATACCGGCGTCCTTCAAGGCCAGCTTGGCGGCCTCGTAGGAGAGGTCGGAGGTGCACTCCCCATCGGCGACAAAGCGTCGTTCCCGAATTCCGGTGCGCTGGGCGATCCACTCGTCGGAGGTGTCGATGATCCGGGCAAAGTCATCGTTGCTCATGACACGTTCGGGAACATGGGAGCCGGTTCCGGAGATGCCTACTTTGATGATGGAGGTCATTATCGGGCGGGGAGGGTTGGACGGGCCAATTGCGCTTGGGAGAGACGCTGCGGGACGTCAGAGATTCTAGCGGTTTCGTGGGGGCGACTTCGAATCCCTCTTTGGGACGATCTGGCGGCCCCAAGGAGGGGGGTCAAGAGGTCTTGGGGGCGAGGGCCCTGACAATGTCTGCGTTGACGTCCACATCCAGGGCCCGCGCAGCCTGCCGGATCGCGTTGGCCACGGCCCGCTCATCGGACCGGCCGTGGCCAATGATGACCACTCCATTGACCCCCAGGAGCAGAGCTCCACCATATTCAGAGTAGTCCACGTGGTGCCGCAGGTCCGCCAGGACTTCACCTCCCCAGCCGGCCTGGTGGGCGTCAAGCTGTTCGGTGACCTGGGTGAGCATGAAGGCTGACAGTCCTTCGAGAGTCTTGAGAAAGACATTGCCGGTGAAGCCATCGGTGACCACAACGTCGACGTCCTCCCCGAATATCTCCCCGGCCTCGACGTTTCCAACGAAATTGAGGGGGCTCTCGGTGAGCAGTTCATGGGCGGCACGCAACAGATCGGTGCCCTTGCTGGACTCCTCGCCGATGTTGAGGAGCCCAACCCTCGGGCTCTCAATGCCATCGACGTCACTGGCTAGGGTGCTACCCATGAGGGCGTAGTGAAGGAGGTGAGCGGGCTTGGGGACAACGTTGGCACCCATGTCGAGGATGGTCACCGGACGGCCGGTCATGTGCGTAGTGATGGCGATCCCGGGGCGCCGAATGCCCTCAAGGGTTCCAAGCCCCAAGGTTGCGGCCCCCACGACGGCGCCGGTGTTGCCCATACTGATGAAGGCCCCGGCTTCCCCGGCTCGTACACAACCGACGCCAATAGGGATGGATGCTCCCGGTTTGGCGCGTAAGGCCACTCCGGGTTTCTCGTCCATTCCGATGACCTCGGCGGCGTGCTGAACGGCGACGCTGGAGGTGCAAGCTCGGGTTCGGAGGCCCTCACGTGTCACGGTCTCGTCCCCTACCAGGATCAGTCGGGAGGGATCAACGTGGAGTTCACTCTCAGGATTGCAGACGAGCGCAACGCCATCCAGCACCACGTCCGGCGCATGGTCGCCGCCCATCACATCGATAACAATGCGGTCGTTGGCCATGGGTGCAATCTACGCCTTTGGATGTGCTATCCGCTTGGACGGAAGCGGGAAAAGCAGGTGCTCCCGGAGGAAGGGGGGAGGTAGCCGCTTATCAGAAATCTTCGCGCTCGAAGACTTCCGATCCACCCTCGCCACCCTTTGAAAAACCGTAGTGAGTGGACTCTTTCTCGTTGATGCGGTGCGGGCGGGTCAGGGCACCGGACCGCGGGTCCCGCTGCACGGGCTGGCCCGTCAGGGCCAGATGGGAGCGGCGCTTGCGCTTTTGGGTTTTGGAGATGCGTCGCTTGGGGTGTGCCATGGAATCGAAGGGGTGGGCCGGGTGGCGTGGTGCGCTTCAGACGGTATTCGAGGGCAAGAGGCTAGTGCGGCACCCTTGGGCTGTCAACGCAGCCCTGCGGGTCCTAGGCCCCCTGGGAGCCCAGGGCGCTGGCGAAGGCCGAGCGGAGCTGCTCGCAGGCGACGGAGACCTGATCCTGGTCCATTCCCTGACCCTGAGCGGAGGCCGGCTTCCCGCCCCCCCCACCGCCAAGAACGGGTTTGAGGCCACGGGCCAGATCGCCGGCTGCGAGCCCCGCAGCCAGGGCCTTGCCCTGGCAGAGGATGAGAAAAGGAACGGCCTGCTCATGTCGTCCGAACAGGGCCAGAGCCAGATCGGGACTGTGCCCGCGGGCCCGGTCCCCGAGATCTCGAAGGGCATCGCCATCCAGGTCAGGTAGGTCGACCACGGCCCACTCGACGCCGCCTTGTTCGCTCAGCTCGCCTTTCAGGTTTGAGAATGCCTGGGCCTGGTCAGCACCCGAGGTCTGCTTGGCTTGCTTGCGGGCCGCCTTGACATCGGCTTGCAAGGCAGCGACGCGCTCAGCCAGTTCGGAAGGCTGAACCTTGAGGGCGCGTGCGGCTGTCTCGAGACAGCGACGCTGCTCCTGCAGGTGTTCAATGGCCCCTGCACCCACGACAGCCTCGATGCGGCGGACCCCAGCCTGGATGGCGCGTTCCTGCTGGATGACGAAGGTCCCTATCTGTCCAGAGGATTCAACGTGGGTTCCACCACAGAGCTCAATGGAGTCCTCGCCTACCGCCACAACCCGCACGGTCTCTCCATACTTCTCGCCGAACAGAGCCATGACGCCTCGCGCCTTGGCCTCCTCGGGCTTCTCGATTGTGGTGGCCACGGTGGTTCCCTTGGCGACAGCGGCGTTCACGAGGCGCTCCACCTTGGCCAGGTCCTCGGCGCTGACTCCCTTGGGGTTGGAGAAGTCAAACCGCAGGCGATCAGGGCCGACGTAGGAGCCTTGTTGGGTGACGTGATCCCCGAGCACCTGCCTCAGGGCAGCGTGCAACAAGTGGGTCGCGGTGTGGTGGGCGCGCGTGCTCTGCCGTGCTTGGGCATCCACCTCACAGGTGACTGTGTCGCCGATGGAGAGGGCGCCGGTAGCCTTCCCGATATGCACCACGATGGCTCCCGCCTTTTGGGTGGCGCTCACCTGGAATGATCCGCCTTGCCCGTTGATGGTCCCAACGTCTCCAACCTGGCCGCCGCCCTCTGGGTAGAAGGGGCTCTGGTCGAGAACCAATCGATCTTCGAGTTCTTCGCCCTGGAAGAGGCCCGCCACACGGGCTTCACCTACGGTGGAGGCCGCTTCAGGTTCGTGATAGGTGGAGCGGGTCTCTTTCAACCCTGACATCTGCTCGGGCGTCAGCACCTGCTGGAAAGAGCCCGTCGAGCGACTGACGTCGCTGTGAGCCTGCCGGGCTGTGTTCCAGCCCTCCTCGTCCAGAACCAGGCCGCGCTCGCGCGCCATGAGGCTCACGAGGTCTTCGGGGAATCCGTAGGTGGCATAGAGTTCGTAGGCTTGGCCGCCATCGAGGGGGCTGCCAGGTGAGAGGTCGGTCGTCAGCCGATCAAACTGCACGATGCCACGCTGCAGGGTCTTGCGAAAGGACTCCTCCTCGGCCCGAATGACGAGCTGGATGTGCTCGACGCGCTCGGCGACTTCAGGGAAAGCTCCGCCCAGGATGCTTGCCGCCGCAGGTACAAGATCGAACAGGAACGGTTCTTCCATACCCAGGGTCTGCAAGCCGTACCTCGAAGCGCGCCGGATCAACCGTCGCAGGACATAGCCCCTGCCTTCATTGGATGGCAGCGCACCATCGGCCAGTGCCGAAGAAACGGCGCGGACGTGGTCAGCGCAGACGCGGAAGGCCACGTCCTTCTCCTCGTTTTCCGCCCCGCCTGCATACGAGTGGCCCGTCTGACCCTCGAGGGCTACAAAGAGGGGAGTAAACAGATCTGTATCGTAGTTTGAGTGGCAACCCTGAAGGACTGAGAGGACACGCTCGAATCCCATTCCCGTATCCACGTGCTGTGCGGGGAGAGGCACGAGGCTCCCGTCGTCCTGACGGTTGTATTGGATGAACACCAGGTTCCAGAGCTCGATGAATCGCTCGTTACCAGCGTTGACGCCATTCTCCCGATCGGCACCATCGGAGGCGTCGGTGTCCGCGCCCCCACGGTCGATGTGGATCTCGGTGCATGGGCCGCAGGGGCCGGTGGGCCCCATCTCCCAGAAGTTGTCGGTCTTGTCGAAATCGAGGACGTGGGTCGGGTCGATGTCCGTGCTCTCGAGCCAGAGCCGCTTCGCCTCGTGGTCCGCTTCAAGGCCCTCGCCTGCATCCCCATCGAAGACGGTGACCCAGAGGCGGTCCTTGGGCAGGCCCCAGACTTCAGTGAGCAGCTCCCAGGCCCAAGCAATCGCCTCAGCCTTGAAGTAGTCCCCGAAGGACCAGTTGCCCATCATCTCGAAGAAGGTGTGGTGGTAGGTGTCCACCCCCACCTCTTCCAGGTCATTGTGCTTGCCCTGGACACGGATGCACTTCTGGGTGTCTACGGCTCTGGAGTAGTTCCGGGAGCCGCTGCCCAGGAAGACGTCCTTGAACTGGTTCATGCCCGCGTTGGTGAACAACAGGGTCGGGTCATCCTGGGGGAAGACGGGTCCCGAGGGCACCACCGTGTGCTCCTTGGAGGCGAAGAAGTCCAAGAAGCTCTGGCGCGTCACGCTTGCCGTCCAAAGGGAGGCCTGCGAACTCGTGGATGAGGGGGGCGTATCAGGCATGATCTGGGATGGCTGTCGGCAAGCGGTTGGTTGGGCAGATCATGGCCCCCGAGCACCCATCTGTGAAGGGATTCACGCCCTCAGTAGGGAAGTGCTGCCGAAAACCATGGCGCTCCCCCGATCCGAAGGTCGGAGGAGCGCCACCTTGGTGCAGCGGGCTGCTAGGCCCCGGCCGCTGCCTTCGAGTCTGCTTCCCGGGGGGGCTGGCTGGCGGTCTCGGCCTTCGCCGGACCTTTCACCGTCGCAGGAGCCTTCCCTCCGGAGTCGCCCTCGCCGGGTGCCGACTCCGGCATCTCGGGCTCCGCGGATTTGGGCATGAGTTCGGCGCGCACGGCATCCTCGACCACCTTGGCGATGTCTGGGTTGTCGATGAGGAACTGACGGGTGCGCTCCATGCCTTGGCCCAGGCGGATCTCGCCGTCGGTGGGATGCTTCATGGAGTACCAGGTCCCCGACTTCACCACGATGCCAGCCTGCTGGCCAAGGTCGACCAATTCGCCTTCCTTGCTGATGCCGCGATTGAACAGGATGTCAAACTCAACCTTGCGGAAGGGCGGGGCAATCTTGTTCTTGACCACGGTCACCTTCGTGCGGTTGCCGACCACAAGATCGCCGTCCTTCAATTGGCCGATTCGGCGTATGTCCAGTCGCACGGAGGAATAGAATTTCAACGCCCGGCCGCCGGTCGTGGTCTCAGGGGAGCCGAACATGACCCCGATCTTCTCGCGGATCTGGTTGATGAAGATCACCAGGCACTTGGAGCGTGCGATGGCTCCTGTCAGCTTGCGCATGCCCTGACTCATCAGGCGCGCATGCAAGCCCACGAAGCTGTCACCCATCTCACCTTCGATCTCGGCGCGGGGGACGAGGGCGGCTACCGAGTCAATGATCACCACGTCCACGGCATTCGAACGAACGAGGGTCTCGGTGATCTCAAGGCCCTGCTCACCGGTATCCGGCTGGCTGACGAGCAAGTCATCGAGGCGCACGCCCAACTTGCGGGCGTACCCCGGATCCAGGGCGTGCTCCGCATCCACGAAGGCGCAGATACCGCCCTCGCGTTGGGCCGCAGCAGCCACATGTAGGGCCAGGGTCGTCTTGCCGGAACTCTCCGGCCCGTAGATCTCCACAACACGGCCCTTCGGCAATCCCTTGCCTCCCAGGGCAAGGTCCAGGTTGATGGAGCCGGTCTGGATGCCTTCGATTTCGGCGATCAGACCGCCCGATGCACCAAGCCGCATGATCGAACCCTTGCCGTAGCTGCGTTCGATGTCCTCCATGGCAGCCATGACCGCTTTGTCGCGGGCGGCGGAATTGGCGGGCCGTTCGGCAGAATTTCTTTGTGTGCTGGCCTTGGACGGCGCAGCCTTCGAGCCTTTCTTTCTCATTGTCCTACTCACTTCAGGGGTTTTGGGGCCGTGTGCCTGCACGGCCCCAGGTCTCGTAAGGCCTTCTGAAGCAGAGCATAGCGCTCGACCCGGGCCGGTGGAAGGACGCGCCCCGAACGCGGCGGTATCCCTACTTCCGCACGACCGGATTCCCAAAAGAGGGAATGGTCGGCCTGCTCAAAAGGTCAAACCGTGCAAATGGAACGAAGCTGCTCGTAGCGAGCCTGCAGGTCATCGGCCCCACGCTGTCCGAGGTCCTCGATGGAGAAGCCCTGGACACAGAAGCTGGCCGTGACCGTCCCGTGCAGCATGGCCCTCTTCAGGACGTCATGGTCAATGCTGTCCGCCTGGGCGATGGCTCCCATGAAGCCGCCGGCGAAGGAGTCCCCTGCACCGGTGGGGTCGACAACCTCGGTAACCGGAAAGGCGGGCAGGGCAAAATGCAGTCCCTCGCCCAGAAGAAACGCACCGTGCTCCCCCTTCTTGAGGATGACGTAACGGGGTCCCATCTCGAGCACCTTCTCGGCCGCCAGGTGGAGGTTGTCGAGCCCCGTGAGCATGCGGGCTTCCTCATCATTGAGGATCAGTCCGTCCACATGCCCCAAGAGCTCCACCAGCTCGTCCCGTGCAATGTCAATCCAGAGGTTCATCGTGTCGGCGACCGCAAATCGTTTGCCGGTCACCTGCTTCAGCCCCTTGAGTTGGATGGCCGGATGGGCATTGGCCAGGAAGACAAATGGTGAGTCCGTGAAGCTCTCAGGCACCTTGGGGTCAAAGTGCTCAAACACGTTCAGGTCGGTGAAGGTCGTGTGGCGTGTGTTCCAATCAGGCTCGTAGCGTCCGCCCCAGGCAAAGGTCTTGCCTTCGGCCCTCTCCACTCCGGAGCAGTCCACGCCCCGGCTGGTCAGGTCGTCCAGGTGCTCCTGCTGGAAGTCGTCGCCTACGACACCGACAAGTCGTGGCTGACAGGACGTGGCGGCAGCAACAGCGAAGTAGACGGCCGAACCGCCCAGGGCTCGGTCTCTGGACGCATGCGCTGTTTCGACCGTGTCGTAGGCCAGGGTGCCGATAACGAGGAGGGACATGGGTTGGGTGGCGGAGAGCAGAGGGGTAGTCGGACCAGGAGGTGAACAGGGGCGCGCCAAGGCACCGCGGACCGCAGGCATTGGAACCTCGCGGCCCGGGTGGGTCAATCACCGTGGGCCTTGGCGGCGCGCTGGCCCGCTCGGAAGTCGGCGAGCAGGGAGTTTCCTCCAGGCAATACCAGGGCCAATCCCCCAAGGAGTCCGGCAGCCATCATGACCAGGCGATAGGTGAAACTGCTGGCCACCCCGAGCATGTAGAGCGACCCCGCCACCTCAAAGAGACTCCCGAAGAGGACCTCGCCAACGCCCAGTCCGCCGGGGGAGATGGGTATAGCGGTCAGGGTGTTGGCTACGGTGCACACGCAGAGGAAGTCATGGAATGTAAGGTCTGCACCGAAGGCCCGGCCCAGCGAATAGATGGCGGCTGTAGCAAAGAGGTGGTTGGCGAAGGAGAGGATCAGGGCCAGAGCCAGTTCCCCCGGGTGTTTCAGGATGCCCCGAACGTTTGAGTCGAGATCCAGCAGGCGCCGGGCCTGGGGCAACCTCCTGAGGATCTGCTCGACATGCAGCAACCGCCTCACCCCCTCGTGTGCGATGGCAAGCAGGCCCACGGCCAGGGCAATCGCTACCCCCAGGGTCCAAGGTAGGAGGAACGAGAAGCGCTCATCGGCCGTGGCGACTGCGGCGCTGGCGAGGAGGGTCATGGCCAGGAGCCCCAGCAGGCGATCCATGACGACGGATACAAGGGCCCCGGCGCGTCGTTCAGGGTGGTCCCGCACGACGACGTAGGCACGAGCGATGTCTCCGCCCGTGGATCCGGGCAAGACGGTATTGAAGAACAGTCCCACAAAGGTGAGCCGCACGCAGGCCAGCCAAGGGGTGGCGCAGTCGGTCAGGGAGAGCAAGCGCCACCAACGCGTCACGACGGACAAGACGCAAAGGAGGATAAACCCGAAGGCGCCGGCGATAGGGCCCGGTTCGAGCCGCCTGAAGGCACTGGGCATTCCCGGTCTGAGGGTTACCTCTGCAGCCAAGGAGGCCTTGTCCGGAGGGGTGGCCGGGGAGTGCGGATCCAGTTCGGCCAAGCCGTGACGGTTGACGTAGAGAGGGCCGCCGTCCCTCAGGGCATTCTCGAGGATCGAGGCGCCGAAGGGGGAGTCGGGGGCCAAGGACCCGGGCTGGAAACGGAAGACGACCCAGGTGCCTCGCCAGTCCCCAATGAGGTCTCCAGAAAACGAGGCCGGGGCTACCACACCTTCAGTTCCCCCTACGATGAGCTCGTCACTCCAGGGGACTCGGGAAGCGGCCAGCCACAGCAGCGAGCCCGCGACAATCAGGCCCAGTACGCGCAAGCCACGGCCGATTCCAGCGGATCCTTGCTCGCCCGGGCCCGTGGTCACAGCTACCGGTTCTCCCCGTCACGGCGTGCGGCTTCCGCAACCCACCACTCCTCCCAAGCTTCTTTGCGCAAGCCGATCTTCTCATTACCGGTGACGACGCCAAGAGCCTGCATGGCGCTGGTCCTGGAACGTTCGCCATAGGCGCTGAAGTCGTGAGCCACTTGTAGCAGGACGAAGAGTTGGCTGCCCCTCAGGGCATCCGCATCCGTCCCGGGAAGGTCTGAGGGGAGACCATGGCCGCGCACCAGCTCGAACACCTTCAGGAATACAGGTTCGTCGACAGCCTGCTGCGCCGGGATGCCATGGCGCTGGGTTCGGGCCACCTGTCCTTCACGGGTCAGCGCGGGCATCACCAGGGAGACAAGGGCTTCGGCGAGAAATGGTGCTCCGTAGGCCGCATGGCAGGCCCCCCATGCGGCGGCCCTGGCCAGCGGAGAGGGGTCGCTTATTCCGTACGTCAGGCTCAGGGACAGTAGGTGGCGTTGAAGGGCGAGCGAGAGGCCCCGAAGCTCTGCCAGGCCCGGGGAGGCCTGAGGGGTGTGCTCCACCAAACGTGTGACAAGATCGAGAAGGCGCCACCCACCATGGATGTCGAGGTTGAGTTTCAAGCAGGCTGCGCAGGCATCGGCGTAAGCAGCCTGGAGCTCCACGGGGACCGATCCGTTCTCTGCAGTGATACGGTGCAACCGAACCAATTCGGTCAGCGCGGTTCCGACCTGGTCGGGGGTGGCTGGGTTGGGGGCGATCGCTATGGGAGCTTCAACGCCCAAACGCTCCGCATGTGCTGCGAGCTCAATAAAGCACCGTTCGCGCGCCAATTCTGAAGGACACAAGATGGCGTAGCGAGCAAACTGGCGGACCTGGGTGGCCCCTATCCAGGGCCGGGCCGGGTGGCTATCAGCCTCGGCGAGGGCCAGCAGATACTCCATGGTCAACTCGGTGGGACTCTCGATGGGCTCGGGCCCCTCTGTAGACGCGGCTGTCTTGAGCCAGTCGTTGCCCACCATCTGGTCAAGGTGGTACTCCAGATTCCCCTGGATGGCAGCCACATAGTGGAAGCCCCCATCGGGCCGCAGGAGCTGATCCAAGTTATGGCTGGCCACCTCGGGGCCGGCGCAGCCAGTCAACGTGGTGCCGCCAATCAGCCAGCCGGCCAGGCGCAGCGGGAGGGAACCGGGGTGGGTTTGCATGCCCAAGAGGATAGCGGCCACGCGATCCAAGAAACATCAAGACCCTTCCAGATCCGGACCATGCGGCGGAACGGGTAAGAGAAGGTGGTGGAGGCGGGGGGAGTCGAACCCCCGTCCCGGAGCCGCCAGGCGTCGGGCGTCTACGTGCGTAGTCTGCGGATAGTGTCTCGTCCCGCCGCCACCCGCGGACACGCAGGCATTGGGACCAGCCTCGGTAAAGTCTCGTCGGAGCACCCCGAGGCGCAATTTTCCGACCAGCCCGCTGTTGGCGTCCCCCCCCGGCCGCGGGCACTCCGCGAGGGGACGGCTACCTATTTAACTAGGCAGCAAGAGAAAAGTTGTTGGCAATTGAAGTTGCCTTCCCGAGAGGATTTCAGGGTGACTCGGGGTCCCAGGCACGCAGCCCGGCGTCGGTCGAAACCGGTCGAAACCAGTGCGCCCCCACCAAGGTGCTGAGCATGAATCATATCTCAGCCAGGGGCAGTCTGCCACTTGTAGGCCGGGCGCCCCCCTAGCGGCGTCTCCCGCGGGCCCGGTCCATTTCACGCTTGGCGTCCAGCTCTCGCTGCTTCGAGCGCTTGTCGTGGACCTTCTTGCCGCGGGCCAGGGCGATGTTGGCCTTGATGAGGGAGCCCTTGAAGTAGAGGTCCAGGGGCACGATGGTGACCCCCTTCTCGCGGACGGCCTTCGTCCAGCGCTCAATCTGCCGGCGCTGAGCGAGCAGCTTGCGCTCCCGAGTCGGCGCATGGTTGGATCGGTTTCCGAATGCGTACTCAGGGATATGGGCTCCCACCAGCCACAGCTCTCCACCGCGGATGCGCACGTAGGCCTCCTGCAGTGAGCACTGGCCTCCGCGCAGGGACTTCACCTCTGTCCCCTCGAGCTCCACCCCCACCTCCAGTTCATCAAGCAGGTTGTAGAGGTGTCGCGCCTTGCGGTTGGCCACGATCGGGCGAATGGGATCGTCGGAGGACATAGGTGGCATTCTAGATGAGCGGAGACCCGGGGCCTAGGTGTGCAGGAGTGCATACAAGCCCCGGTGTCGGGACGCCTCGATGCAGGCGGATATGGAGATCGACCCCAGCCCTCTTTGCCGGGAACCTGTTCGACTCCTGCCCAAGCCGTCCTCTCGCATCTTGGCCGGAATGGTTATGGGTTCGGCCTTCTCAGCAGGGGCGAAGGTGGTTGGCGGGGCCGTCACCGCGGGCTGAGCGTGGCCAACAGGAGGTAGGGGTTGACCCGGGAGCCCGGGCTCCCGTACCTTCCCCGCCCTCGCACCCGGCCCGGGTGGCGGAATTGGTAGACGCGCATGGTTCAGGTCCATGTTCCCGCTAAGGGAGTGGGGGTTCGACTCCCCCCTCGGGCACCATCCCCTGTCTTGGGGATCGGGAGAGGCGCAGCGATAATGACTACGATGCCGCACACGCCGGTTCCTGATGCCGACGAGGCCCCTGGAGTCAGTCAGCCGGAGCCGGCTCCCCTGGGGACGCTGCTCCTTGTCAACCTGCGGTTACTGCTGGTTGTCGCGGTTCTGGGTGCAGCGGCGTTTGCCCTATGGAGGGGGCTGGCAGCCTTGTTTCCCGAGATCGACTGGCTGCAATACCCGGCTTGAGACTCGTCTAGTAGCCGGCGCCACCAGGGGCGCGGTACACGAGGATCGCGCGGGCCCCCATCTCGTCGGGAAGTTCGTGCTCCCAGACGGTATCGAGGTGGAAGCCCAGGCGTTCGGTTTCCCTTTCCGCGGCACGCACCTCCCGGGACCAGGACTTGCCCTTGAGCATGACGAAGTCCTGAAAAGTCTGCCGCACCTTGCGTACGGTGCGCACGTTCTCGCGCACCGAACTCACAGCGCGGGCCATGACGATGTCCACTTTCTCTTCGGCGAGGTGATCCTCTGCCCTGGCCCACACGGCTCTCGCGTTGGGAATCTGCAGCTTGTCTATACACATCTGCAGGAAGTCCACCTTCTTGCGGGTGGAATCCACGAGAATCACCGAACAGTTCGGCTCGGCGAGAGCGATAGGGATACCCGGAAAGCCGGCCCCCGTACCCAGGTCCAGTAGCCGTTTGGCAATCATGGGAACCAGGCGCGTTACCCGCCAGCAGTCGAGGTAGTGCTTGGCGGCCACCTCTTTGGGTGACTGGATGGCAGTGAGGTTGAGTGTCTTGTTCGTCTCGAGCAGCAGGCGAGCGTGATCCGCGTACTTCTCCAGCAGCTCCTCACTGACCCCTTCCTCGTCCTGGAAGGCCCACTGCAAGGCCCCCAGCATGGTCTTCTTCCCAGGCACCTTGGTGGCGGGATCCCCAGGCTCTCCCTCATCATCAATGCTCGTACTGCTGCGCCGGGTGGACTTGCCACCCTTGGGCTTGGGGGAGGCGTCCGCGGGGCTCTCCTCGCCACCATCAGCCTCTTCTTCTTCGGCCCCGTCAGTATCTTCGGAGTCTTCATCGAACTCGTCAGCCACGTCGTCGGGGTCCAGGGCGGATTCGAGGATATCCGGATCCAGGTCGTCGACGTCCGGTTCTCCGGGGGTGGCGGGTTGCGCCTCCAGGTTGGGGTCGTCGGTTGCACCAGCCTCCTCCCCTTCGCGGCCATCCTCCCGACCGGACCGGTCGTCGATGGCGTCGTGGTCGTGGGCGGTCATGGTGTGTGAAGGGCGTGGCAGGGCAGCAGGGACTCGAACCCCGATCCTACTGATTTGGAATCAGTCGCTCTAACCAATTGGAGCTACTGCCCTTCTGCCGCGAAGAGTACGGACTGGGGCAGGGGAAGGGAAGAGATGGCTAGGGGGGGTGGGCAGGGGAGGCTAGAGTGTTCCCCACTCAGCCAGTCTTTCCCGCTCTACCACTCCCCTTCGCCCCTCTCCCCCGCGTCCCCCTTGGTACCTCCGTCCAAACGTCGTCCTGCAAGCTCTGAAGGTCGGGGGTCCCGGTCCGGGGGGGGCAAGCGGAAAGGGAAGAAGAAGGGCACCTCCCGTGGGGCTGGACCCAGAAAGCCCAGGGCCTCCGCAAGGAAACCCGAGGAATCGAACGCGGGCCCTACAGCTGAGGTAGTCGACTCGAAAGAGCCTGAGCGCCTGGCGGCTGAGGTGATTCATCCGAGCAGCCTCGACAAGGATGCGCTGAGGGTCGTTGGTCGCCTACAGGAGCGAGGGTTCGAGGCCTACTTTGTCGGAGGGTGTGTGCGTGATCTACTTATCGGGCGCCGCCCCAAGGACTATGACGTCGCGACGAGCGCGCGGCCGGGACAGGTCAAGCGCCTGTTCAAGAACGGTCGCATTATCGGGCGCCGCTTTCGACTGGTTCATGTGACCTTTGGGCACAAGATCATTGAGACAGCCACCTTCCGCCAGGCGCCCAAGGCGCAAGGTACGGGCGATCTCCTCATTACCGAGGACAACGAATACGGCACGGCCAACGAAGATGCCCAGCGCCGTGACTTCACGGTCAACGGGCTCTTTCTGGAGCCTCGCGAGCACGAAGTCATCGACTACGTAGAGGGCCTGCAGGATCTTGAGGATCGGGTTCTCCGAACCATCGGAACGCCGAAGCTGCGGCTACTTGAGGACCCGGTACGCATCATGCGTGCGGTGAAGTTCGCCACACGCCTCGATTTTCGGATTGAGGACGAGACCTGGGACGCTATGTGTTCGGTCGCCCCGGAGTTGGAACGCTCGGCCCCGCCACGGGTGTTCGAAGAGGTCCTGCGCCTGATGCGCTCTGGCACCGCCATGGGTGCGTTCAAGATGCTACGGGCCTGTGGGGCTCTGCGCTCTATTCTGCCGGCCCAGGACATCCACCTGGGGGCCCGACGTGGTGGACCTGAAGAGGACCATCTTCGCGCGGAGCTCTTCTGGCGCCTGCTTGAAGCGCTGGATAGTGAAGTCCACCAGGGGTACGAACCAACGGTGGCCGTCGTCATTGCAGTGCTCTTCAACGAATTGGTTGAGCGAGAGGTGGACCCACAGACCCGGACCAGGCGGGGTGAACCAGGAGACCGCATGAGTGTTTGCCGCGCGGTCATGGACCCCCTGTTTGAGGCGACGCGCCTCAACCGCCGGGAATTCGGGCGTGCACAGCGACTGATAGCCTCCCAGAGCCGGTTCCAGGCCCTCACCAATCCGAGCTTCAGCCCCCTGCTCTTCGCGCGCCAGGAGGACTTCCCCGAGGCACTCGACCTCTTCGGGCTCCGCGAGAAGGCCCGCGGGGTGGGCTGGGACATCTTCGAGGCGTGGCAGGAGATCGGGAAAAGAGCCCAGGTTGCCAGTGAGGATGAGTTGGAAATGGAACGCCGCAGAGTCCGCAGGAGACCCAAGCGGGGTCGTCGCAGAAGGCGGAAGTGACCCATTACGATACGTCATTACTGTCCTGTATGGCCGTAAGGGGGGCTACGCACAGGAAGTTGTAAATTACACAGGGGAATGGGTGGCGTCCCCTTCCGGCAGGGTAATCTTGCTCAAGTGCGGTGAGACGCCAGACAGACGGGGGCTTTCTTGACCCCATCCCCCCCTCACCCGTGTGAACGAACTTTGCGGTGATTGTCACACGGGCGGGGTCGGGAAGCCGCCCGCGCGGGAAACCTGGTGTCTCAAACGTGCGCTTAGGCGCCGTTTCGGCGTGCGGGGGTTCGCCTTCGCCCCGACCAACCTCCGGGCCGGCCCTCCTCCTAGGGCCGGCCCACTTTCATTTCGGGTCCTTGGGCGGGCCCTGGCCTGTGGAGCTTGTGCCGGGGACAGGCCTTACCTATGGGTGAATGTCCCGATACTTGGCACCATGCTCCCATGGGTATGTCGTCAGTCATTTCGCAGGCCCTTGGGCTATTGGCCCTGATGGCCCCTTCGCTGGCGCAAGGGCCGGTACCGAGCAATGCCAAATTGGAGGCCGCCTGGGAGAAGCTGCCCCAAGAAGCCCGCCAGGAGGTGATCCAGTGGTATCAGGCAGAGCTTGTAGCAGTCAGGACCTACCAGGGTCAATTGGTGACCTATGTCCTGGAGGCGGTCGATCACGACCCGAGGGACTGGCCCGCGGCCACAGCAGACCCTCCGCTCTACCGAGCCGAAGTCCATGCACCAGCACAGGTCATTCCCCGCAAGTTCGTAGCAAAGCCCACCCGTAGTCAGCGGGCCTGGATCGAGAGGGTCTTCCGGGCAAGGGCGAGCGAGCCCACTCCACCCGCCTGGATCTACGACTACGCCCGAGGGACAGTTGTGGGCCTGAGCTCCGAGGCGCTGGGGAGTACGGCCCTCACCCATGTCTTTCGGTTGGCCCTGGCCGGCCGCGTGCCGGATTCAGATCTGGCCCAGGCCATCGTGGCAAGCCGGTTGGACAAGGGGGGGCAGCGAGTGGCTCACCGGGCCTTTTCCCATGCCTACTCCGATCGTGCAGGCAAAGCCCTGCGTGAGGTCACCCTCTACGACGTCTGGGGCTCAGGGCTCGAAATGGAAATGCCGGACGTGGAGTGCCTTGGGATAGTGCACGAGGTTCTCGGGGACTGGAAGAGTTGGATCGCCCCGGTTCCGCCTACGCAGCATGATGCTCTGTATGAACGCATTGGTGAGGTCTTTGTCGATCTGCGAGCAGAGCGTGAGTTGGGCCAGGCACTGGCGGCCACCTACTTTCAGGCCGAGCCTCCATTGGCGGCAACCTACCAAGCCCACAGGGATCGGATGCACGCTCTATGGGCCCAGGTGGGTTGCGACCCCTCGGTTCTGGTGGCGGACCTCCCAACCACCGATAAAGACCTTGAGACGTTCTGGACCACCCGCGGCAAGGCGCTCGATTCCGACCTCGACCTGTGGCAGGCCGGAGGGGTCAGGCGCGCGGCGTTGGCAGCCGATGCCACCAAGGTCAGGGAGACCCTGGTTTGGGTCATGCGGCAACTGGAGCTACTTCCCGGCGATTGAAAGCGCCGCGGCTCTCCCCGCCAAGAAGCCCGTGGAGAAGGCGGCCTGGAAGTTCAGGCCCCCGATCGGGCCGTCGAGATCGAGGAGCTCCCCACAAACGAACAGGTTCGGATGGTCATGGGTCTGCATGGTGCGAGAATCGAGGGCGGAGAGTGATAAACCGCCGGCGGTCACCTCTGCCTGGTCGTAGCCCAGGGTGCCCCCCACGGGCAGAGGCAGGCGCTTGAGAGCCTCGACCAGGGCGTGCCGCTGCGCCCGGGACAGGGCGGCCGCAGGCAGATCGATCGGAAGCTGGCAGGCCGCAAAAACTGGTCCCACAAGTCTCTTGGGGAGCTTTCCCTTGAGGAGCTTGGCCGTGCTGGGCCGCCCGGGTTGGGCAGCCAATGAGAGGAGCTCATCACGCAGGGACTCCCGGTCGATGTCGGGGAGCAGGTCTGCGCGAAGATCCACCTGGGGGTTCTCCCCCATCGCCGAGATCCGACCCGAGAGATCCATGGGGCCAGGCCCCGACAAACCACGGTGGGTGAAGAGCATGGGCCGTCTACGGCGCACGATCTGTTGGCCGTCCGCGCCCTGAAGGAGGAGCTCGCAATCCTGAAGCGAAACGCCCGCCAGGTCCTGAACCCACTTCGCGCTTGAGCGCAGGGGGACAAGCGATGGCCTGGGTTGGGTCAGCGGCAGGCCCAGCCCCTGAAGCCAGCCATAGCCATCCCCCGTTGTTCCCGTACGTGGATAGCTCTTGCCCCCTGAAGCAAGGATGACGGCCTTGCTCTCAAGGACCTCGCCGTCGGCGCACTGAAGGGTCCAGGTGGACCCGCCATCTTCCGGAGCAGCGAGATTCTGTAGGGGGGTGTCGTAGCGCACCTCGGCCCCGGCCGCTGTGGTCACCCGAAGCAGCGCGTCACGCACATCGCGCGCACGACCGCTGACAGGAAAGACCTTCTCAAGGGGCGCTGTCATGGTCGGCACGCCCCACTCAGAAAAGGACTGTCTCAGGGCTTGTGGGGAGAGAGCCTGGAAGGGGCCACGCAGGAATCGTTCACCTTGCTTCCCAAAGAGGCGCGCCGCCAATCTGGGCTCGAGGGTCGTTGTCAGGTTGCAGCGGGTGCCACCGCTGGCGAGGATCTTGGTCCCAGCACGGGGGGTCTTTTCAATGACCAGGACCCTGGCGCCCCCCAGGGCCGCTTCCAGGGCCGCCATCAACCCAGCGGCCCCGGCTCCCACCACGATGACCTCGTGCGCGACCATCAGCCTGCGCCGAGGGCCTTCTCCCAGGCCCGGATCTCATCCGCGGTATGGGGCCCCTTGGGCGGGGTGTCGTCGTCGCGGTCGTCGAGGTAGCCCTCGGGCAACTTGACTCTCTGGGTGCGTCCCCCCTTGGCCCTGGAAGCGCGCAGGGCTTGACGCGGGAAGGCCTGCTCCAGCCCGAGTGTGGAGATCAGAGGCCGCATCTCGTCAAAGGTCCCCAGGCGCGATAGTTGCGCGCGCACACCTGCTGCCCCTCTGAACCCCCGCAGGTACCAGGAGGTCCACTTGCGCATCTGCCGCACACCGAGCTCTTCGCCGAAGAGTTCGGTGAGGCGTCGACCGTGCTCTTCCATGACCTCAAGCACACCCCCAAGGTTGGGCGGGGGCGCAGGCTCCTGGCCGGAGAACACCGCTACGAATTCACCGAAGAGCCAGGGACGTCCCAGGCATCCCCTGCCGACAATGACCCCATCACAGTGGGTCTCGCGCATCATGCGCAAGGCGTCCCAGCACTCAAAAATATCCCCGTTGCCGAGGACCGGGACCTGCAGCGCACTCTTGAGTTGGCCGATGGCCTCCCAGTCGGCATCGCCTGAGTAGAGTTGGGCTGCCGTACGGGCGTGCAGGCCCACGGCTGCGGCGCCCTCTTCCTGGGCGGCTCGGCCGGCTTCCATGTGAGTCAGGGTCTGGGCGTCTATGCCGATGCGCATCTTGACGGTTACAGGGACATCCTGAGCATGGGCCACCATGGCGCGTACCAGCCGAGCCAGCAGACGCGGCTTGGCGGGAATGGCACTGCCTCCCCCTTGGCGTGTCACCTTTGGAACCGGGCATCCGAAGTTGATGTCGATGTGATCGATACCCTCATCCACGAGTCGCGCCACCATCTGCCCGAGGTCTTTGGGGTCGGAACCATAGATCTGGATGGAGCGTGGATGCTCGCCAGGATGAACCGCGGCCAACTTTGTGGTGAGCTTGTTCCCAAGCAGGAAGCCGCGTGCGGTGATCATCTCGGAGACAAACAGGCCCGCGCCGTAATCCCGGCAGAGGCTGCGAAAAGGGTAGTTGGTCACGCCGGCCATCGGGGCCAGGACAACGGGTGTCTCGAGGCTCAGCGAGCCGATCCTCAAGGGCTGAAACTCGCCCGCCTGGGCAGGGGGCACGCCAGAATTCTGGGGCGTACAGATCCTCTCGGAGGGTCCCATGGGCTTAGTCGCCGTCGGGCCCTTCAACCGGGTTGTCCTCACCACCCTCAAGGTCCTCTTGGGGCGCAAAGACCCGTTCAGGGGGAGGGGCCAACCCGGGCCCACCGAAGGTCTGGATCTCGCTCAGATCCAACTCGGTGATACCGCTGCCCACTCGGCGCTGGAAAGCCACAGGGATGCCCTTCGAGTCCAAGGCCAGGGCCATTCTCCCGGCACGGGTTGCCACGTGCAGGCCGTTGTCCTGCTCGTGCGACCGCATTTGCCACTGCTCCACCCCCGGTGCCAGCTCAGGCCCCGCAAGATCAAGCACGAAGAAAGGCCCAAGGGGGGCAAACTGTCCCAAGATCAGTGCATTCAGGATGTCCGAACCATCGACCAGGGTGAGTGACTCCTGAGCGGTTTGCGTATCCATGATGCCCGAGGCATTTCGGCGCCGAATGGCCATGCGGGTCGTACTGCCCACACGCAGTCCCTCAGCCAGAATCCCCTGGTCTTCGCCAGATCGTTGTGCATGCCGGACCTGGAAGGACTGCAATTGGCCCTGCCGGAAAACCTGGGTGATGTGGACGTCGGCTCCGGGTGCACCATCTGCGCCAGGTACAACCTGATGGGAGGAGAAGGTGACTCCCCCATCGTAAGTTCGAACCACGCTGAACCGCTCGGCCTGGATCCGATCTTTGTAGGCGATCGTGCGGGCGAACCCGGTAAGGACCACATCGCCGTCTGGGACCTCCGGCGCGGTGACCTCGAAGGGTTGGGCCAATCGTGTTCTGATTCGTGTCTGCCTGTCGCGCAGCTGGGTCCGCATGGCCTGGAGTGCCTCACTGTCGAGGTGTCTTCCACGCAAGACGATCCCGGCCGGACTCTTGAGGGTGGCAAGCCCCTTGGCCGGATCGGCCGAGAGGATGGCGAGGTCGGCGATCTGGCCAATGGCTATCCTGCCCCGGTCGAGGTCGAGTTGATATGCCGACCCGGCGGTGGCCAACTTGAGCACCTCCAGGGGTGGGATGCCGGCCCGCACCCACTGCTGCAGTTCGTGGACAAGCCCCACTCCAGGGGGGATCCAGGGGTTGGGGCTGGCACTGCCGGGGACGAGCGCGACACCTCCCCGCCACAGCTCCAGGAGAGCTCGACGCTGGGAGGCCAATGCCCGCATTGTGAGGGAGTTGAGTTGGCTCTCTTCGCGCTGCACTGTCCAGATAAGCCCCTCTTGTCTCCAAAGGCGCTCATAGGTGGGCGACAGAAGGTCCAACCCGAGCGCCTGCTCCCCAGGGGCTTCGAGGTTCTGCAGCATCCGGGCGAAGACTCCCAAGAGAGGCATGATGCGTAGCTGACCCCGGGTCACCTCCTTCAGAGCAGGCTCCAAGCCTTCCTGCGTCACGTCGTGCCACCCCTTCCCTTCTGGTAGCAGAAGGTGCAAACCGATGACCCCGTCCTGACCACTCGTGAGAACTTCCGCCCGGGTAATGCCCTGTGGGACGGGCCCCCACACCTGAAGGCCTGGGCTGCCATGGGCCACGTCGATCAGTGCCCGCCAAGCTTCGGGCTGCAGCCCCCGATGAAAACAAAGGAAGTCCGGCCGCATGACCGACTTGTCCACGCCCAAGGAGGCGGCGCGCGCATCCATCGTGGCAAACAGAGAGGTCAGGTGCTTGCGCGCCGTTGGGCCATCGGTAAGCACCAGGGCCTGGCCGGAAGATGCTGTGGAGCTATCGATGATCGGGCCAGCGATCAAGAGCGCGGGCCCGGGAGCCATCTCCCTCGCAGGCGGGAGACGTTCGATCAGGACACGCGCCACATCGTTGCCCGTATCGCGGACCGTGGTGACGGAAGAGGTTACGTAGAGGGGGTCATGGTCGGGGTCATGGCTGACCGCGCCGTCAATCAGCCCGGGCACCACGAACAGTCCGGTTATATCGATGATGCGCGCATCCCCAGGAAGTTCCTGAGGTTTGCCCTCGGGATCAGCGGGGATGATGGCCTCGATCCTGCCGCCCCTCACCAGGACTGTGGCGGGCGCATGTTCCAGATCCCCATCCATCCTGTACACCTGGCCCCCCACCAGGGCGATGGGGCCAGGGACGGGAACCTCCATTTCTGTCTGGACCTGCTGGGCGGGTGGCACCGAGAGGACATCCTGGGCAGCTGTGGGCCAGCAGGTGCCAGCCAGGCCGAGCAAGGTCGGCACGAGCCACCTCCTCCCCCGGTGGATGATCGACAGGACGAAGCTGAGGGGGGAGATGAGATTCATGGAGCCTGTAGGGGGCGCGTAGGGCGCAACAGAGTAGCCTCTCCGGCTCGCAACCGTAGGGGTTGCGTTGGGCACTCGCCCCAAATCCGCATGTCCTACCCCAGCATCCGAATCGACACCGACAACCTGCCCGGGGGACCCTGGATCTTTGGCCGGCAGGTGCCCGCTCAGGAGACCCCCGAGGACGGCGCTCTTGTTGAGGTCATCGATCCCCGCGGCAGGTTTGTGGGTCATGGCCTCTACAATGGCGCCTCGGATATCCGTATCCGACTCCTGTCGCGTGGCAAGAGGTCCGACCTGAGGCGACCGCGGGAGTTCCTTCAGCGGCGTATTTCCAGCGCCCTCCGACTGCGGCACAGGGTTCTGCGCCTACCGGAAACCACCGACGCCTATCGGGTGGTGCACGCCGAGGGTGACGACCTCTCGGGGCTTATCATTGACCGGCTAGGCCCCCTCTTTGTTTGCGAGTACCACTGCCTGGGCTTCTGGTCCATGCGCGAGGAGATCGAGTGGGTCCTTCGTCAGGCGGATCCGGAGGCGGAGGTCGTCCACCGCATTCCCAAGTCAGCAGCCAGACTGGAGGGGATGCAACATACGGAACCTCCGGAGGGCCCGGACATTTGGATCAAGGAGAATGGCATCGACTTCCCCATCACTCCGGGGCGTGGGCACAAGACCGGGTGGTTCTGTGATCAGCGGGACAATCGGCAGCGTGTCGCCACGCTTGCCTTGGGCCGCGATGTGCTGGACCTGTGCTGTAATGCGGGCGGGTTTGCTGTTCCGGCCGCCGCACATGGAGCTCGCCGGGTACGGGCCGTAGATCTTGACGAGGATGCCCTGCGCCGTGGAGCACTGGCCGCCGGCCAGGCCGGGGTAGACGTCGACTTCATCCACCGCGACGCCTTCAACGTTCTGCGTAGCGCGTGCGAGGAGGCGCGCCGGCCCGATCTGCTGATCGTGGATCCCCACAAGCTCATTTCAGGGCGTGCGCGCATGGAAGAGGGCAAGCGCAAGTACCTCGACCTCAACGCACTGGCATTCCAGGCTGCTGCCCCGGGAGCCCTCGTAGCCACCTTCTCCTGCTCGGGGGCCCTCGACCTCGCTCAGTTTCTGGGCATCTGTTTCCAGGCGGCACGCAGAGCGGAGAGAGGGATCAAGGTCCTGGAGATCATGGGTGCCGGACCCGACCACCCGCAGAGGCCTGAATTCCCCCGCTCCCGATACCTCAAGGGGGCTCTGCTGGCCCTGGACGGCTAGAGTTTGCCCCGCTTGGGGCTCTCCTGGGGTGGAAGTTTCAGCCCGTAGAGCGCATACTGCTGAGCAGTACGCCTCCGGGGGGAACGAACCGTGTTCGTCCCTGGAGGCGCATTCATGCCCGGGCAAATCTTTCACTTTCGCCGGGTCTGTTCAAATCCCTCTAGCGCTTAGGTCGGCACCCATGAAGCTCCCCATTCTCGTAAGTCAGGAGAAGTGGCAGGAATTCGATGAAGGTTGGCAGGAATTGATCGGCTCCGGTGAACCCATTGCAGACCTGCTGGACGCCATACGGTTGGCCGGCACCAAGAAGCGCATGGCCAGTCGCACCAAGCAGGCCCATGACCACGCGGTCGCCCTCGCCGGCGAAGGTCACCACGCCGATGCAGCACGCTTGGCAGGAACGGCGCTTGTGGCCGGTGGAAACCCTGCGGACCTGGCGGGTATCCTGATGGATGCGGCAGGCAGCGCCTGGTCAGAAGAGGAGTGGTATGAGCCCTATTGTGAGCTCACCGGACTGCGTGCCGGCAGTGCGGACCTACGCGGGCCGTGGAGGTTCTTTGCCAAGCTGTGCGCCTTCCAGCCAGGCTCCCTCGTCTATCACCCGGGCGGCTGGGGGGCCGGTGAGATTCTCGACGTAACCCCTCTGCGTCTTGAGATGAAGGTTCGCTTCTGGAACAAACGCGAGGACATCTTCCCGCTACACGCCGCTGTCGAGATATTTGACCCCCTGCGCGATGAAGACCTGCGCGGGCGCTATTTCCGGGATCCCGAGGGCGTTCGCAAGGATGCCAAGAAGGAGCCTCTGGATGCTCTCAAGGTGATTACGGCAACCCACAATGGACGCGCTACTACAGCGGCGGTTCGCAATGCCATGATGGGTATCGGGATCGAGGGGAGCGCCTGGTCGGCATGGTGGCGCAAGGCTCGCAAGCTGGCTGAGAACTCGGAGTGGTTTGAGGTGACGGGGACGCCCCAGAAATCGATCATTTCCCTCTTGCTCACGGCGAAGGACCCCATGGATTCCCTACGCAGGACCCTGGAGCGCTCTTCGGGACTGGAGCAAGCCCACTCCAAGGTGCGCGACCTCCTTACCGGCGGAACAACCAATCAGGACCTGGTCGAGATGGCCCTTGGTGTTCTTGAGGAGCACGCGCAGGTTGAGAGTGAGCCGCTTGAAGAGCGGGTCGCGGTTTGGCTTCTCTTGCGGGCCCAGCGTGAGGCCTCGCCCCCCCAACTGATTGAGGCATTGGAGCCGCTTGTGGCGGCCGAGGCTCCAGCTGATCCCGCCACCCCGCCGGCCCTCTGGCAACTCTTCCAAGACCTTCCCGGCGTGAAGGATCAGGAGCGGGCCATTGATCTACTCCCGGAGCTGCTGGGCGATGCCTGGCTGGACGAGGTTTGTACCCACCTCCCCCATGCAGGGACGGGCCAGGTGCGCCATCTTGTCGATCGCCTGCTCAAAGAAAAGCGCGAGGAGGCCATGTCCAAGCACTACGCCGGTCTCCTTGCGCGCCCCCGTCGAGCCCCCTCACTCCTGGTGTCCCTGGCCGCGATCTTTGAGCGCCAAGAGCTGGACGATAGCTTCCCCACAAAGCCCCAACGGGCGCACGCGCTGCTGAACCTGGCTACCCACCTGCACCGTAGCAAGCGCGGCAACCCCCAGCTGACACGAGTCTGTGGTCGCCTCACCGAGCTACTTGCGGGGGGGGAAGAGCCCATCCTGCGACACCTCCTGGCGGAAGCTGACGATAGCACCCTGCGGGGCATGAACACCCTGTTGCAGCGGGGAGTGGAGTCTGAGATCGACCACATGGTGACGGATATCTGCATCAGCCGCGATCGCCACTTCTACGCCGGACAGAGTGGCCCCTTCTGGGAAGGTGAGACCATCTGGACGACCAAGGCTGGTCTGGAGCGTCGCTCTGCTGAGCTGCGCCTCCTGGTGGACGAGAAGATTCCGGCCAACCAGGAGGCCATCGGGCGCGCCGCCTCCTTCGGTGACCTTTCTGAGAACTCTGAGTGGGAGGCCGCCATCGCCGAGCAGCGCACCCTCACCGGCCGCGCCATGGAGATCGAGGAGGAGCTGCGTCTCGCGGGGCTCCTTGAAGAGGTCGCCATGCCTCCTGATACGATTTGTCCCGGCTCTATTGTTCGCTACCGCGAAGTGGAGAGCGGGAACGAGGAGCGCATCGTGATCCTGGGTCCCTGGGACGGCGAGCAATGGGAGGGCATCCAGGTCGTCTCCTATCGGGCCCCGCTGGCCGCAGGCCTGCTTGGTTTGCAGGTGGGCGCCGTGGAGAGCATCGACCTCCCTGCTGGTGAGATCGAGATCCAGGTCCTCGAGCAGGAGACACCCTCGCTCTAGGCCGCGCACCGACCAGAATATATCCCCCAGAACATATCCCCCAGACATAACCCTGACAGACCTACAAGCCATGACTTCCTCCTCCCCCAGCAGCGTGCAGAACTTCAAAGTACAGGACCTCTCGTTGGCAGACTTCGGCCGTAAGGAGATCGTCCTTGCGGAACATGAGATGCCAGGTCTGATGGCCTTGCGAGAAGAGTACCGGGGCAAGACGCCTCTCAAGGGAGCACGCATTACCGGCTCTCTGCACATGACCATTCAGACCGCGGTCCTGATCGAGACCTTGGTTGAGTTGGGAGCCGAGGTGCGTTGGGCCAGCTGCAACATTTTCTCCACCCAGGACCACGCTGCTGCGGCCGTTGCAGTGGGCGTGGACGGAACCGTGGAGGCCCCAGCGGGGGTGCCCGTGTTCGCGTGGAAGGGTGAGACGCTTGAGGAGTACTGGTGGTGTACGGAACAGGCCCTGACCTGGCCGGACGGCAGCGCGCCGAACATGATCCTGGATGATGGTGGCGACGCCACCATGCTCGTCCACAAGGGCCGCGACTACGAGATGGCGGGCTCGGTCCCCGATGACTCACCGGGCGACTCAGAAGAGTGGAGCGTCTTCCTGGCACTCCTGCGCAAGAGCGTAGAGGCCAGCCCGGGCAAGTGGACGGCCTTGGCAGCTGAGATCAAGGGCGTTAGCGAAGAGACGACGACCGGCGTGCACCGCCTGTACCAGATGGTCGAGCGGGGCGAGCTGTTGTTCCCGGCCATGAACGTCAATGACTCGGTCACCAAGTCCAAGTTCGACAACCTATACGGGTGCCGCCACAGCCTTGTGGACGGGATCTGCCGGGCGACCGACGTCATGCTCTCCGGAAAGATCGCAGTTGTCTGCGGATACGGCGACGTGGGCAAGGGCTGCGCCCAGTCCCTCGCAGGCCAAGGTGCGCGGGTCGTGATCACCGAGATTGATCCCATCTGCGCGCTACAGGCCGCCATGGAGGGCTACCAGGTCGCACGCGTTGAGGATGTCGTTGGAGAGGCGGATCTCTTCATCACCACAACAGGCAACAAGGACATCATCACTGCCGCGCACATGGCCGCCATGAAGCACAACGCCATCGTGGGCAACATTGGCCACTTTGACAACGAGATCGACATCGCCGGCTTGACCGCCTTCGAGGGTATTGAGCGCATGAACATCAAGAACACCTCCGAGCACGGCAATCAGGTCGACCAGTGGACCTTCCCCGATGGGCACGCCGTCATCATCCTGGCTGAGGGACGCCTCTTGAACCTGGGGTGCGCCACGGGCCACCCGAGCTTTGTGATGTCCAACTCGTTCACCAACCAGGTCATGGCGCAGGTTGAGCTCTTCCAGAATGCCAACCTGTACGAGAACAAGGTCTACACCCTGCCCAAGCACCTGGACGAGCGTGTGGCTCGCTTGCACTTGGAGAAGTTGGGCGTGCAACTGACCGTCATGAGCGACGAGCAGGCCGAGTACTTGGGCATCCCCAAGGACGGGCCCTACAAGCCAGAGCGCTACCGCTACTAGGACAGCGCCCTTGCGCGGCCGCCTCGCCCCCAGCCCCAGTGGTGACCTGCACCTGGGTCACGCTTGGTCCTTTCTATTGGCCTGGTGGCAGGCGCGTGCTTTGGGCGGGGAGATCGTCCTGCGACTGGAGGACGTGGACACGGAGCGCTGCGTTCCCGGTTCCGAGGCTTCCATTCTGGACGACCTCACGTGGCTGGGCCTGGACTGGGATGGTCCCGTGGTGCGCCAATCCGATCGTGGCCATCTCTACCAATCGGCCCTGGAAACCCTGCGCGCCGCGGACCTCCTGTACCCCTGCGTTTGCACGCGCAAGGAGCTCGCCAACGCCGCGCACGCCCCGCACGCGGATGAACATGAACAGGGGGCCTACCCCGGAACCTGCCGTGGCCTCTTCACCGACCGCGAACAGGCCCTGGTCGCCAGCGGCAAGCCTGCCGCCTGGCGCGTGACAGTTCCTTCGGGCAGGCTTGCATTCGAGGACGGTTGCGCCGGGTCGTGGTCTGAAGACCTCTCGCACACCTGCGGGGACTTCCCCGTAACGCGTAAGGATGGTCAGGTGGCGTACCAATTGGCGGTGGTTGTTGACGATGCAGAGATGGGCATAACCCACGTCCTGCGCGGCTCGGACCTGCGCTCCTCAACCCTGCGCCAGAAGCTCTTACAGGACAACCTGGGCCTTCCGCATCCGGCCTGGTTTCACGTGCCGTTGGTGGTGGACGCCGAGGGGCAACGGTTGGCAAAGCGGGACCCTTGTCTCGCCCTGCGGGCCCTGCGGGACAAGGGTTGGAAAGCCACGGAGGTCATTGACTGGGTTGCCGCCAGTGCAGGCCAGAAAGGGACACCCGGCCGCAGCGCCAAGGAGTGGATCCGCGACTTCGACCCTGCGGAACTGCCCCCGGGCGATGTAAGCGCTCCTGTGATCCAGGGCCACTGACAAATCCAGGCCCCAGGTACTCCATAGGGCAGGGCTGCCGGCAGTCTGCGCCTTGCGCCGCCACGGACTGGCCTTTCGTGGTGCCCCCCCCCATTCCTCGAACCCCGCCCAGGATCGAGGCTGGCCCAGGGGGCAAGCTTCGGAAGCCCCCCGGCCCACCTTGACAGGCCACCTCCCCGAGGTACCTTGGTTCTGTATTCCCCGATAGCTCAGTTGGTAGAGCAACCGGCTGTTAACCGGTTTGTCGCAAGTTCGAGTCTTGCTCGGGGAGCCACCTACCGGCATCAGGTGCATAGTGTGGGCCGGAGCAGGAAACTGCGCACCGCGTCCACCAGGGTGCTGCCAGTCGGGGCTTGTCCTCTGGCAGCGGAGTTGGGATCATCTCGCCCCATCCACCCATGCTGCGCCTCCTCCCCCCCATGCTCGTTCTCGTTCTGGCCTGGGCCCTCTGGTCCGGGCACGGCGAGCCCCTGATTGTTGCCTTTGGGGCCTTCTCCTGCTTGGCCGTTTTCGGGATCTCCCTGCGCATGGATCGCGTGATTGGAGCAGAACCGCTGGACTACGGCCTGGCCGTTCGAAGCCTGGTCTACCTGCCCTGGCTACTCCTTGAAATCGTCAAGGCCAACCTGGCCATCGCTGGCCTGATCCTGCAATCCAAGCTGCCTGATTCTTCGCACCTGATTCGGGCCAAAGCCGGACAATCCACCGAACTGGGACGCGTGATCTATGCCAACTCGATCACTTTGACCCCGGGAACGATCACCCTCGATCTGCGCGGGGAGGATCTTCTCGTACACGCCCTGACAAAGGCGGCTGCGGAAGGTGTTCAGGGGGGAGAAATGGACCGCAGGGTATCCCGGTTGGAGGGCCAGGGGTGATGTTCACCGCGGCGCTCATAGGGATCCTGATCACGATGTGCCTGGCCCTGGCCCGAGGGGCTCTTGGCCCGACGGTCTTTGACCGCATCCTCGCCGTAAACGCCATGGGCACCCAGACGGTCTTACTGATCGCTGTGGCCGGCTTCTGGTCGGACAGGCCGGAGTGGCTGGACCTTGCTTTGGTCTATGCGCTCGTTAACTTCGTCGGCACCATCGCCGTACTCAAGTACACGCGGTTCGGGAGCCTCGCTGAGGACCACACGCGAGCGCGGCCATGATGATCCTGGATGCCCTAAGTTGGTTCTTGCTGGTTGGCGGAGCCGTTCTGTGTGTTATTGGCGGTCTGGGCCTGCTGCGTCTCCCGGACGTCTATACCCGGGCCCATGCTGCCGGCATCAACGACACACTTGGGGCCTGGGCGATCCTCCTGGGCCTGATGCTGCAAGCAGGGCTCGGATTGGTCACCATCAAGCTGGCCATGATTGGGCTGTTCATAGCACTCGTAGGTCCTGTTTCCAGCCACGCACTGCTCAAGGCGGCCTACGCTCATGACGTACGCGCGCGTGCGAGTGAAGAGGAGGACCCTCATGTGGATTGAGATCCTGCTCTTCGCCCTGCTGATCATCACGGCCATAACCATCGTCCGCCTGAACGACCTTTTTGCTGCGGCCATGCTGAGTGGCATTTTCAGCGTGCTCTGCGCCAGCCTGTTCACCCTTATGGATGCAGTGGACGTGGCCTTCACCGAGGCCGCTGTGGGCGCGGGGATCTCTACAGTCCTGATGATCGGGGCGCTCGCGTTGACCGGGAGTCGCGAGGACCAGCAACCCACGCGTTTGGGTCCCTTCGTGGTCGTGGTTCTTACAGGGGCCATGCTGATCTACGGGACCCTGGACATGCCAGCTTACGGTGACCCCGGAGCCCCCATCCACCAGCACGTTGCCCCCGAGTACATCGCCGGGACCACCACCGAGTTTGGGATCCCCAATATCGTGACCGCGGTTCTGGGCAGCTACCGGGGTTTCGACACATTGGGCGAGACGGCAGTGATCTTCACAGCGGGAGTCGGCGTCATGGCACTGCTACTCGGACGTCGCAAGCGGCAGGGGCAGGTCGAGTCGACGGATGCTTCGGGGGACGGGAACGGATGAGCGTCAAGCCCCCCATGCGAATGCGCGAGAAGGTGCTCCTGCGGGTGGCGTCCCAGGTGTTCATTCCGCTCATCCTCCTCTTCGGCCTGTACGTTCAGTTCCATGGGGATTTTGGGCCGGGGGGCGGATTTCAGGCGGGCGTCATCTTCGCCGCGGGCTTCGTGCTCTTCGGCTTGATCTTCGGCCTCGAGGCGCTCCAGCGTGTGGTGCCCTTGTCTGTCGTTGAGAGTTGCGTGGCCCTTGGCCTGCTCATCTATGGCGGAGTCGGAGTGAGTTGTCTCCTCCGTGGCGGCCAGTTCCTGGACTATGGGGTATTGGATCACCACAGCTCCATGCACGGCCAGCATCTGGGCATCCTGATTATTGAGTTGGGCGTTGGTCTCACGGTGGCGGCGACCATGCTGGCCATCTTCTACGCGATGGCTGGGCGGGGGCGAACCTGATGGAAGCGCTGGGTATCTGGAACTACTGGGTTGTCGTGCTTTTGATGATGATCGGTCTGTACGCCGTCATTGCGCGCGACCACCTGGTGAAGAAGCTCATAGGCCTGGGGATGTTCCAGGTGGCTGTGATCATGTTCTACGTCTCCATGGGTAAGGTGACTGGTGGTACGGCCCCGATCATCCCCGAGGACGTGCCCGCGGAGGGAGTGCTCTACTCCAATCCGTTGCCCCACGTTCTCATGCTCACCGCCATTGTGGTCGGCGTGGCGACACTGGCCGTTGGCCTGGCACTGGTGGTGCGTATCCGCGAAGCCTACGGCACGGTTGAAGAAGACGAGCTGCAGCGCATGAACGGAGCTGGGTCGTGAGCGAGCACCTGAGCGCCCTCATCGTCGTGCTGCCCCTCCTGGCGGCCCCAGTGTGCTTGCTCCTGAGGCAGCCCACCCTGGTCCGGATCTGGACATCCCTCGTCGCCTGGACATGCCTGATCCTGGCCTGGACGCTCTTGGGGCGCGTTGAGACGGGCGGCACCATCTCCTACTCCATGGGCGGCTGGGACCCCCCGCTGGGCATCGAGTACAGGCTCGACGCTCTGAACGCGTACCTGTTGGTGATCGTGACGGCTATTGCCTCGGTGGTCTTCCCCTCCGGGACCATCCTCACCGGAACGTCCCTCCCCGAGGGCAGGCAACACCTGTACTTCGCTGCACTGCTACTGTGCCTTGCGGGCCTCTTGGGCATCAGCTCCACAGGGGACCTGTTCAACGTCTTCGTCTTCGTTGAGATCACCTCGCTCTCGTCCTACACCCTGATCAGCCTGGGCAAGGACCGGCGCGCCCTGACTGCAGCCTTCTCCTATCTGGTGATGGGCACCATCGGGGGCACCTTTCTGCTCTTGGGTATCGGATTCCTGTACCAGGTCACCGGCACCTTGAACATGCAGGACCTTGCTGTTCGCCTTCCTGATCTCCTTCAGTCCAGAACCGTACTGGCTGGATTTGCCTTCCTCATGGTGGGTGGCAGTATCAAGCTGGCGGTCTTCCCTCTGCATCAGTGGCTGCCCAACGCCTACACACATGCCCCATCGGCCGTCTCCGCCTTCATCGCCGCAACCGCAACCAAAGTCTCCTACTACCTGTTGGCCCGGGTGATCTTCACCATCTTCGGGGCAGCGTTCGTATTTGACGCGCTGCATCTGCACTGGCTCCTGCTCCCCCTTGCTTTGATGGCCATGTTTGCCGGCTCCCTGGCGGCAGTTTTCCAAACGGACCTCAAGCGTCTGCTGGCCTACTCGAGTATCGCTCAGATCGGGTACATGATCCTGGGCTTGTGTATGGCCTCTGAAGCGGGGCTGACGGGCGGGATCGTGCACCTGTTCAACCACGCGTTGATGAAGGGGGGGCTCTTTCTTGCTGTCGCTTCCATCGTCATGCGGACTGGTTCCTCCTCGGTGGCGAGTATCAGCGGGTTGGGCCGCAAGATGCCTATCACGATGGCTGCCATGGTGGTTGGCGGCCTCAGCCTTATCGGTGTCCCGGGGAC
>PVBE010492271.1_pt1 | contig 32453 bp, 30 predicted proteins | sample 1631181 | NCBI WGS metagenome assembly PVBE01 (sample SAMN08397723, study PRJNA350692) | Marine metagenome, whole genome shotgun sequencing project. | isolation source: water | place: Pacific Ocean | collected 2012-04
GGCGATCGCGATGGTCGCTGCAGCGTGTAGTGACGATGGCGACGATGATTCAAGCTCAGCAACCACCGAAGCGACAACCGTAGCCGCAACGGCGGTAGCCGCGACGGTAGCCCCGACAGCGGCCCCGACAGCGGCCCCGACGGAGGTCGCGCCAAACGAGACCCTGAAGATCGGCCTCCTGATGGCCTTCTCCGGCCCGCTGGCCGAGTTCGGACCAGTGATTCAGACCGGCCTTGAGTTGGCAATCCTGCACATCAACCTCGCTGGTGGTGTCCTCGGCAACGATGTCGAGTTCGTCACTGGCGATTCGCAGGTGACCGCGTCAGTGGGCGTTGAAGAGGCGCGCCGCCTCGTTGAGATCGAGGGCGTTCACGCCATCGTCGGTCCGCTCTCAAGCTCGGTGACGCTGGCGGTCTCCGAGAGTGTCACAGCTGATGCTGAGATCCCCCTGATCTCGCCTTCGGCCACGTCACCCGCACTGACCGCTGCCGACGACAACGGCTTCCTCTTCAGGAGCACGACATCGGACGCAGCACAGGGCGTGGTGCTCGCCGACCTCGCGGCTGACGAGGGCTACGACAATGTTGGAGTGCTCTTCCTCAACGATGCATACGGCCAAGGCCTAGCCGAGGCGTTCGAGGGTGCGTTCGGCGGTACCGTTACCTCGGCGTCGTTCGAGCCTGACGCAGTCTCCTACCTCGCCGAGCTCCAGTCGGCGGCTAAGGGTGGCGCGAGTACGCTCGTGGCAATCGGCTTCCCGACGCAAGCGGAGATCTTCATCCGAGAGGCGCTCGAGAACGACCTATTCGACAGCTTCCTCTTTGTCGATGGCACGAAGAGCGAAGACCTGATCGCCGCCATCGGTGCCGAGAACCTCGAAGGCTTCAAGGGCACCGCCCCCGGAGCTGGCCCCGAGTCACCCGCGCTGACGGCGTGGAACTCTGCGTACACGTTCCGATACGGCCCGCTGCCGACCCGCCCGTTCGTGCGTGAAGCGTACGACGCGACGATCGCAATCGCGCTCGCCGCTCAGGCGGCCGGTTCCGTCGATGGCAAGGCGATCCGAGATCAGCTCGCGAACGTCGCTGGCCCCGGCGGCGCGACGTACCTTCCCGGCGTCACTGGCGTCGCGGATGCGTTCAAGGCTCTCGCGGATGGCAGGTGGGTCAATTACGCCGGTTCGGCAACCAGTCTCGACTGGGACGCAAACGGCGATGTGACGACCGGCTATGTGGGCATCTGGCAGTACTCCGACGGTGCAATCGTCGAAGTCGACCAGATTCCGTTCACGCTCGACTAACAGCCAATACTGGCGAACGGAGAAGGGGCGGCCATTCGGCCGCCCCTTCTCCGTGTCTCGACCGAAGCTGCGAAGAGCAGCGGAAGCGACTGCGGTGGCGTAGAACCTCAGGAGGTCGACGCATCGGCCTTTCCGGCCGAGCGCGCGCGGGCTAAGAGGCCTCGTAGGCCACCGCACCGGCTACCCGGCGGAGACGCGACGAAGCGACTGACACGTGGCTGCTCCCTGAGCACGCCCTCCGGTCGCAGCAGCACGAAGATGACGACCAGTAGGCCGATGGCGAACTGGCGCAGCACGAAGACGCGATTGCCCAGCATGTCCGGCAGGTCTTCCTGGATCAGCGGCGTGCCGAACCAGAAGAGGCCGACGAGCAGCGCACCGAGTATTGCCCCTCGATTGTTGCCGCTGCCGCCGACGATCAGCATCGTCCAGACGAGGAACGTACCGAAGAGATCAGGGAACGAGTCCGGCGCAATGGTTCCCATGCGGTGCGCCCAGATTGCACCCGCCAGTCCCATGATCATTCCGCCTAGCACGAAGCTCTGCAGCCGGAACGAGACGGTGTCTTTGCCGGTGGCGCGTGCCGTGTCCTCATTCTCCCGGATCGCACGCAAAACTCGGCCCCACGGTGATGCCGTGGCCTTCGAGACGACGATATAGACCGCGAGCAGCATCGTGAGGGTGATCACCAGTAGCACCCACTTGTAGTCGGCACTGTCGACGATCTGATCGAGCGGGCGAGGAATACCGTTCAACCCGCGTGCGCGGTTTACGAAGCCATCGACGGAGGTGGCCACGCTGCGCAGGATTGCCGCGACCCCGATCGTAGCGATCGCCAGAAAGTCGCGCCGCAGGCGCAGCGTCGGAACGCCGATCAGCAAAGCGAGCGTTCCCCCTGCGACCGTCCCGCCGAGCCAGCCGACGAGAATCGGCAGCCCCCAGCCACCGATGTAGCTCTCGAACTCACCGGGGGGATCGAGCGTGAGCAGCGCGCTGGTGTAGGCACCTACCATGAAGAAGGCAACGATCCCGAAGTTGAAGACGCCCGCGTAGCCCCACTGCAGGTTGAGCGCGAGCGCGAGGATGCCGAAGATCGCCACTGTCGTGAGGAACCCGACGGTCCAGTTCATGCCTCCAATGAACGTGACAAGGAAGACGGGTTCGAACGTCAGCGGCACGCGGCGCTCTTCAAACCGTCGAGCCAAACAGGCCACGAGGACGGACGAGCAGCATCACGATCAAGATCGCAAATGGAACCCCGGGTTTCAGCCCCGAGTTGATCCACTCGGTCGAGACCTCCTGCGAGATGCCGACCACCAGCCCGCCGACAAGCGCACCCCACGGGTTGCCGATCCCGCCGAGGATGACTGCCGCGAACATCGGCAGTAACAGGCCAAAGCCAGCGTCGAAGCGTAGCTGGGTCTGGATCGCCAGCATGATGCCGGCCGTCGCGATCAGCGCACCACCGACGGCCCACGTCGCCTGTCGCACCCGTTCCGTGTCAATGCCAGCAACCGCGGCAAGGTCGGCGTTGTCCGACGTCGCCCGCATAGCCTTGCCGAGGCGCGTGTGGTGCAGCAGCAAGTAAACCGCCAACGCTGCGACGAGCGTCAGGCCGACGATGAAGAATTGGTCAGGCTTCACTTTGAGACCACCGGCGAAGGTGGAGGCACGATGGATTCCGGTCGTGTACCGCTCCGTGCCAGGCCCCCAGATCATCTGGATCACCGCGCGCAGCATGATCGCGATCCCGAGCGAGGCAATTGCCATGGTGATCACGCCGCTGCCGTGTTCACGAAGTGGGCGGAAGACCAGTCGATCAATCGCAATCGTGAACACCGCGACGCCCGCCATCGCGAAGAGTGCCGCGGGTAGAAGCCCCCAACCGAAGGAGAATGGCTGGACCTCAGGCCCGTTTATCCCGAGATTCCCGACCACGATGAAGGCGAGAAACATGCCGAGCGTCATCAGGTCACCATGGGCGAAGTTTGCGAACTTAAAGACGCCGTACGTCAACGTCAGCCCGGTCGCCCCGAGGCCAATGATCGATCCAACCACGATCCCAACGATGGCCAGTTGTACGACGTCCGTAACGAGCTCCTACCCCCTCTCTTGCGGTTCAGTGGCCGCCGGCGCAGCCGGCGAAAGCACCGCGTCGTCGCCCTCGTCACTCTCGTCACGGCCGAGGAAAAGTCGACCTACCTCGGAGTTCTCCAGCATCTCAGCGGCATCTTGCTCAAGCGCGTTCTGGCCGGCGACGAGCACGTACCCGCGGTCGGAGATCGCGAGCGCCTCGGCCGCGTTCTGCTCGATCATCAGCACCGCGACGCCCTCGCCGGCGATCGACGTCACCCGGTCGAAGATAGCCTTGCGCATGATCGGCGAGAGTGCGGCCGAGATTTCGTCGAGCAGCAGCAGGGACGGGTCGAGCATCAAAGCTCGGCCGATCGCGAGCGCCTGCCGTTGGCCGCCAGAGAGGCGGGAAGCGCGCTCGTTCGGACGGGAGGAGAGGTCCGGAAACATGGCGAGAACCTCGGCGACGCGATCACCCACGCCGTGCTTGCGCTGGTAGCCACCCATCTCGAGGTTTTCGCGGATCGAAAGCGAGGGAAAGACGTTCTCCGTTTGCGGCACGAACGAGGCACCAGCCGCGACCATCTTCGGCGAGCCGTACGACGTCACGTCGACGCCATCGAAAGTGACGGAGCCGCTGAATGGGGTGAGTAGGCCGAAGATCGCCTTCAGCAGCGTTGATTTCCCCGCACCGTTGGGTCCGATGATTGAGACGATCTCGCCGCCGTCGATGTTCAGCGTGACGTCGTGGACGATCTCGACTTCGCCGTATCCGGCGGTCAGGCGTTCGACGCTGAGGAGCGGCGTCACCGGTACTGGCTTCCGAGGTACGCGGCCTGCACGTTGCTATCCGCGAGTACCTCGTCCGGATGCCCCTCAGTGAGCACCTGCCCGTTCGTCATCACGACGACGGGATCACACAGGCGGGCGACAAGATCCATGTCGTGTGCGATCACGAGGAAGGTGACGCCCATCTCCTGCTGAATACGGCGGATGTGCGTGACTAGCCGTCGCGCGAGTGTCGGGTTCACGCCCGCTCCGGGCTCATCAAGCAGGATCATCTCGGGATTTGCCATCAGCGCCCGTGCGAGCTCCAGCAGCTTCCGCTGGCCGCCGGAGAGACTACCCGCTCGCTCGTGGGCGAGCGGTTCGAGGTCGACGAGGTCGAGCACCTCATGCGCGGCGGCGCTGATCAGACGTTCTTCGCTCGCGACGCGCCCGGGACGGAACCAGCTTTCCCAGACTCGCTCGCCGATCTGATCGCGGCGAGCCAACATTAGATTTTCCAGCACCGTCATGGCGGAGAGCTCATGCGGAATCTGGAACGTGCGCGTGAGGCGTCGGGCGACGACACGGTGCGGCGCTAGGCCGGTGATGTCGCTGCCATCGAACGTGATGCTACCGGCGTCTGGTCGCTCGAAGCCGGAGATACAGTTGAAGCAGGTCGTCTTGCCGGCACCGTTGGGACCGATCAGGCCCGTGACGGAGCCGCGCTCGACCGCGAAGGCCGCGCCGTCGACAGCGCGGTTGCCACCGAACTGTTTGACGAGCCCATCGACGCGCAGAATCTCGCTCACCGCGCCTCCTTCGCGTGATGCTACCGCACCAACCCACGTTAGCGCGACGTTCCGCAACGCGAACCTGTCGGGAGGCTGACGCGCCTCGCTACTGAGGAGGCGCGTTGGTGCTGTAGACGGGGGTCCACAGCTGCGCGGGCGCGGCGGGGTTCTGCTTGCGAACCTCGACGGCCCAGCGGCGCCGCTCCCGAATCGCAGCACGCAGGCGGATTTGCTGAGCTCCTCACCGACGAAGATCGCACCGGTGTAGCTACCGTCCGGTAGTGACTGGCGGATCACCATCAGGCGCTCCGCACTTCGTCGCGGCCGACGGCACTGAACGCGCTGCTGACAGCTTCGAGCATCACTGTGATGCGTCGCTGGAGGGGCTATCTAGTATCAGGTGTAAATTGTAACGCCAGCGTTCGCGCCGCGATCAGTTCGGAGGCGTTGCGCATCGCAAGCGAGCACGTTTCGGCTAGATGCCGCGCCAGTCGATCTTCACGGGCGCGCGCTCGCGATCCGACGGGGCATCCTCGGCGGGATATCCGAGGAGCACGAAGCCAACGATGCGATCCGCCTCGGCGAGACCAAGGTAGTCCTTGAGGCCCTGGTAGCGGACGGAGCGCCCCGTCCCCCACTTCGTCACCAGCCCCTCGGCGTGGGCGGCGAGCATCAGGTTCTGCACGGCACAGCAGCAGGCGGCGTAATCCTCAAGGTCGCGCACCGCACCGCCCTCGGGATCCGCCGTCTGGCCGACGACGATCATCACCGGCGAGCGCATCGCGGTACCGCTCGCTCGCTGGAGATCCTGTTCGTCTGGAGTCTCGGGATAGCCGTCGCTCTTCAGCCATTCAACGAGCGCCTCGCCCATCTCTGTGCGCGCCGCACCGGCGATCACGTGGAAGCTCCACGGTTCGGTCATGAAGTGGTTCGGGGCCCACACCGCGCAGTCGATCAACTGCTCGATCAGCTCACGCGGCGGAACCTGATCACCGAAGGCGTCAGCGGTGTATCGGCTGCGAATCGCTTCAATCACGTCCATGGCTCGTCCTCCTCTGCATCGTGCCCGCAGTTCGACGTTGGCTACTCGAGACGGGCCGCGCACAGCCTAGCGCGCGCAGGCGCTAGCGGCCGGGCCCCTCGACCAGTCTCGCGCCGAGCCCCGGTTGATCGAGGGGTAGCACCAGCGCGCCATCCTCGATCCGCTCCGGTGGGGCGAGCAGCGCCGGCCGCCATGGAACCTCGCCCCAGGCGAACTCGAGCGGCCCAGCGTGGGGTACTCCCGCCAGTGCCTGCGCACTCGCCAGCGTGCTGACGGGCCCGCTGGGGTTGTGCGGCGTGATCTGCGCACCACTTCCTTCGCTCGCTCGAGCGAGCGCCAGCAGTTCGCCGATCCCACCGATGTGCTTGATGTCCGGCAGGTAGTAGTCGGCGGCCTCCGCTGCGAGGAATGGCTCAAACGCCGTAGCACCGATCAGGCGTTCCCCGGTCGCGATTGGCAACGGCGCCGCGCTCCTGACAGCCGCCACGTCGGCGGGTCCCTCCTCGTAGGGCACCGGGTCTTCGAACCATCCGACGTCGAGTGCGGCGAGCTCGCGCGCCACGTCGAGGGCGCTCGCCACGTCGAACCGCCAGTGGCAGTCGACGAGCACGCGAACGTCCGGCCCGACGGCCTCGCTTACCGCGGCGACGCGATCGATGCCCGGTTGAGCGAGCCGCCGATGATCTCCCACCGCGGTGTCGTAGACGACCTCATCGAATGGAGCGAGTTTGATCGTGCGGAAGCCATCGCGAGCCGCCGCAGTCGCGCTCGCGGCGAATCCGGCAGGGGAGCGATCGACGGTCGCGCGGTTGATGTTGGCGTAGAGCGGGATCGATCGCGCGTCCGTCGGCGCGCCGAGCAGCGACGCGAGCCCGACGCCGGCCTGCTGGGCCGCGAGGTCCCACAGCGCCTGTTCAGCTGCGCTCGCGGCCGTCGCTGAGACCCGGCGAGCCGTCCCCGGCGGTGTCGCGACATCGAGCGCCTGCCATGCGGCGGAGGGCTCGTCCCAGGCGGTGTCGCGAAGCTGCTCGCCGACGGAGCCGGTGAGTAACCGTGCGACGGCGTCATCGTCGCCACTGTGCGACGCCTCGCCAAAGCCGACGCGCCCATCTGCATCCGTCAGCGTCAAGAAGACCCAGTCGCCTCGATGGTTCACCGGCTGGCGAGTGACAGCGATCTCCCGAATGCGGACCGGGTCAGCCATCAGCAGCGAGTCCTTCCTCGCGGTAGCGTAGCCGCTCCGGGCACGGTCGGCGGCGACCGAGTGGGGGCGCCCGCGTATCATCCACTGGTTCGCGCACCGGCGCGCGACCAGTGGAGCATCCGATGCCTTACGCGGCGAATCCCGACGACAGCGTGAAGATCCGCTACGCCGTCGAAGGCGACGGCCCGCCGCTACTGCTGCATCACGGCTTCATGGGCCGTGTCGAGAACTGGCGCGAGCGCGGCTACGCCGATGCTCTCAGCGAGAGCTATCGCCTCATCCTCATGGATGCCCGCGGGCACGGGTGGAGTGGCAAGCCGCAGTTCGCTGAGGCCTATGCGATGGAGCTTCGTGTCTCGGACGTAACTGCGGTGCTGGACGCAGTGGGAGTGGAGCAGGTGCACTTCTTCGGCTACTCGATGGGCGGGCACACCGGCTTCGGGATGCTCAAGCACGCGTCGGAGCGGCTCGCCTCATTGATCATCGGCGGCATGGTGCCATACGCGTCGGATCCGGAGCCGCTGAACGATCACGCGCACATGCTACGTAGCGGCATGCACGCGTTGGTCGACGGGATGGAGACTCAGGCGGGAGAGCGACTGGCAGAACCGTTCCGCTCAACGCTGCTCGGAAACGACGCGGTGTCGCTGATCGCCTCGACCCTGGCGACGCGAGACACACCGGGCCTCGAGGGTAGCCTCGCGAACGCGACGATGCCGTCGCTGTTGTTCGCCGGCGACGCGGACCCCGCTCACGACCTCGTACGGCGCGCCGCAGGAGAGATGCCGAACGCGAAATTCGTCTCGCTCGCAGGCCTCGACCATCTCTCGGCGGCCGAGCGCAGCGATCTCGTGCTGCCGCATGTCACGCAGTTCCTCGCGCGTGCTATTGCCGAGGGCGGCGCGTAGCACCAGCCCCCGTGTCATCGGTCGCGAGCTGTTCGCGGATCAGGCTCAGGCTGCCTTCGCGCCGGGATGCACGAGCAGGACCGGGATCCGCTCCGTGTGCCGCACGACGTAGTCAGCAACAGATCCGAGCACGGCGCGCTTCACCCCTGAGCGACCATGCGTCGCCATCACGATCACGTTGCAGTCGTTCTCTTCGGCCGCCTTCACGATCGCGGGTCCGGCGTGTCCGTCGAGGACTGCGGTGCGCACGTCCTCGAACCCGACCTCGGTGAGCAGCTTCTCTGCTGCGTCGAGGTGCTCCTGCGCCGTTCGGCGCAGCGATGCCACGGCGAGCGGGGCGGCAGCAACAATCTTGCCGTCGGTGCCGTCGACGATCTCGACGACAAGCACCTCGCTCCCTGGGCCGCCGATGCGGCCGGCCTCGGCGACGGCGGCGTCGGCGAGCTTCGATCCGTCAGTTGCCAGCAGGATCGTGTCGTACATCTGTGTGACCCCATTCAGGCTCGATTCCAGCTTGATCGAGGGGCGGTCCCGGGCGAAGTGCCAGCAGTCCCTCGCCCTGAGGGACTTACTTCCACTCACCCCCGTTCGAGCGCGGCCCGCTCCTAGCACCGAGGGGCCTGACGCGGGATTAACGAGTCACAAGCTGCGCAATCATGGGTGCTATGCTGCCCCCGATTTGCACCGAGATCCTGCCATGAAGGGGCGTCCACGATGACTGCTGACTACGAGACCATCACCTACGAGAAGGAGGCGCCGATCGCCACGATCACCCTCAACCGGCCGGACAAGCTGAACGCGCTCTCGCAAGAGCTACAGCTTGAGGTTCGTTCAGCCCTCGAAGATGCCGGCTGGGGCGACGACTCGATCCGCGTGATCGTGCTGAAGGCTGCCGGGCGGGCCTTCAGCGCAGGCTTCGACATCAGCGGCGCGCGCGGCGGTCGCTCGGATGCGGTCCGCGGGCGTGAGAACTTCATGCACGGCAAGGGGTTTAGCGCCTCAGCCTGGTGGGATGTCTTCTGGAACAACCCGAAGCCGATCATTGCCCAGATCCACGGCTTCTGCATCGCTGGCGGGCTCGCGACCGCCACCTTCTGCGATCTCCGCATCTGTTCGGAAGACGCGAAGTTCGGCGCTCCCGAGATCCGCACGGGCGGCCCTTACATCCCGGCCGTCTGGCCATGGATCGTCGGCATCACCAAGGCGAAGGAGCTGCTGTTCACCGGCAACCTGATCGACGCCGAGGAAGCATGGCGGCTAGGCATCGTCAACAAGGTCGTCCCCGCCGACGAACTCGACGAGGAGGTACGCAAGCAGGCGCTGACGATCGCCAAGCTGCCCGCACCGACGGTCGAATACAACAAGAAGCTCGTGAACATGGCCTACGACCAGATGAACGTGCGTCAGGTGATCGAACGATCGCTCGAACTCGAAGCGATCGTCGGAGCGAGCCCCGAGTCGACGCCCGAGCTCGACGAGTACAGGAAGATCCGTTCAGAGGAGGGCCTCAACGGCGCGCTCAAGTGGAACGCCGCGCGATTCGAGGACGAGGACGCCTGGTTCAAACAGTCGAAGGATCGCACCTAGCCGAAGTGCGCCTGCCCCAGTCTGAGCGCTGGGCAGGTGCAGTTCGGCCGCGACCGCCTAAGGCGTGTCGTAGACGATGATCGAGCGGCCCTCGATCTCGCCGTCCTCAAGCGCACGCACACCCTCGTTGATCTCGTCGAGGTTCTCGTAGCGCCGCGAGACGAACTTGTCGAGCGGCAGCTTGCCCTCTTTGAACCACTCGATGTACTGCGGCATCACCTCGGCCGGTCGGGCAGACCCGCCCATCGAACCGATGATCGCCCGCTCTCCCATCGGGAAGAGCCGTGGCAGCGTGACGTCACCCTGGCCGATGCCGACGACCACGGCCGTACCGCCGCGCCGCACGCCGAGCACGCCAGCCTTCACGCTCTGGATCGACTGCTGGAACGCGGCCTCGACGCCGATCGCGTCGAACGCAAAATCGACGCCGCCGCCGGTCATCTCCTTGATCGTCTCCGGCGCATCGACGTCAGCCGCGTTCACGGTATGCGTCGCGCCAATCTCCTTGGCGTAGCCGAGCTTCCCCTCCTGCAGGTCGACCGCAATGATCGGGTCCGCCCCGGCAAGCTTCGCTCCGGCCAACACGTTCGTGCCCACGCCGCCGACGCCGAACACGGCCACCGACTGACCCGGCTGCACGTTCGCCGTGTGCAGGGCGGCACCCGCACCCGTGATCACGGCACAGCCGACGATCGCCGTCACGTCCGTCGGTACGTCTTCGTCGAGCGGTACGACCATCTGCTCGTTGAGCAGTGCGTGCTCCGCCCACGTGTAGACGCCGGCGTCGTACTCGTCGCCCTGCCACCGGAACTTCGTGCGGTTGGCGGTCGTCATGCCGTCCGGCAGGTCGCGGGGCACGAACTGGACCATCACGCGCCCACCCTCGCTGACGTGCTTCACGTTGGAGCCCGCCTTCAGCACGATGCCGGTGCCCTCGTGGCCGAGCAGCAGCGGCATGGGCGAGAGCGGGTTGTGGATCTGGTGGAGCTGTGAGTGGCAGATACCGGTCGCGAAGAGCTTCACCAGCACCTCGTCGTCGCCCGGGTCCTCCAGCTCGATCTCGTCGACCAGCAACGGAACTCCGTGCTCTGCCTTGATCGCGGCTCGCGTCGTCAATGTCATCGCCCACTCCTTGTCGGTCGCGTGCTCTCGCACGCACAGCCTAGAGCCGCCGGGGCCACCTCGACTACCCCATCGTGCGTCGGACGCCCGCGCACGGCCGCGATCCGGTGGCGATCAGGCAACGACCCGACCGGCCGCGAATGAGACGGTCACTGCCGCGAGCCCGGCAACCAACGCGACGACGATCGCCCGATGCACGGCATTTCGCTGCACGAGCATCGCCATCGCGAGGAAGATCGGGAACGCGACGAGCGCATAGCGCGACGTCCCCCAGCGAAACGCCCACGAGGATGCCGGCACGAGCACGATCAGTACGACGTAGATCGCATAGATCGGGTCGATTCGCCGCCAGATCGGCACAAGCAGCGCGCCCGCGATCACGACGGCAGCGACGTCCAGCCCGACGCGGAACGCGCCCTCCGGATAGACGATCAGCAGTACGACCGACTTCACGAAGGCGAGCGGCAGCCCGATCGACTCACGGTGAAACGCGTCTTGCACTTTGAAGAACGCAAATGGCTCATCGAGCGTGACGTACGTGAGCGCGGCGAAGGCAGCGAGACCCAGCGGCACGAACATCAACGCCAGCAGGTCGATCCGACGACCCCACAGGCGCAGCAGCGCGCTGCTCAGTTGCTCGCGATCGCGGAGCGTCGATGGCGCCCAACCCGCGGCTCGCAGCAGTTCGAGCATCAGCACCGGTAGTAGCAACACCCCCACCACGCGCGTCGCCGACGCGAGCGCCCCGAGGATGCCCGCACGCCACCAGTCGCCGCGACGGGAGAAGTACAGCGAGCCGACGCTGAGGCAGAGGAAGAGGCTCTCGCTGTAGACGGCGCTGAAGAAGAACGCCGTCGGGAAGCAGGCGATGTAGAGCACGGTTCGTCGCGCGACCCGGTCGCTGTCGGTGTGCAGCAGCGCGAGCCGGTACACGAACAGCAGACCGCCGAGGAACGCGATGTGACTGACGATGACACCGGCGAGCACGGCGTCTCTCGTGATCGGCTGCAGCAGGCGAATCGTCAGCGGGTAGAGCGGGAAGAACGCGACGTTGCTCTGCACGTCGGGTGTGTACGAGTACCCGTGGCGAGCGATCGCGATGTACCAGCCGCTGTCCCAGTTCGCGAGCCCGGGGGTCGGTGCGCCGTCCTCCACGACAATCGTCTGACGAACGCCACTGCGACAACGAAGAGACGCGTCACGATGAACGCCAGCAGGGGGTAGGTGACCCACTGCGGCAGCGCGCGAGGCGATTGACCCCCTGCCGCACCAGCTCGCTCAACTCTGCCTCACGGCGGTCTCGTGTTCCGCGCGCCGGTTGGCGGTCGGATTGCCTCGGTGCGGTGCCTCAAGCACTCGCGAGCGCGTCGGCCAGCTTGTCGAGGGCCTGGTTCCAGCCGACGGCTGCACCTGCGGCCATACCCTCGTCGGGCCAGCCAGCTTGCTCCAGCGTGAGTCGCGACTGGCCGTCGGCCAGCTCCGCGAGTTCGACGGTGACGACGGTCTCAAACGCGGGCGAAACGAGTTCACCGCGCTCGTCGGCGGGCGAGTCTGTGGTGACGAACCGCTCGACCGGGACGATCTCGCTGTAGATGCCGGTCGTGAAGTACGCGCCGCCGTCCGGCATGCGCATGCCGAAGAGATGGCTACCGCCGACGCGGAAGTCGATCTCACAGACGTCCAGGCTCATCCCGGCAGGCCCGTACCAGCGAGTGAACTGCTCCGGCTCCGTCCAAGCACTCCAGACGAGTTCGCGCGGTGCCTCAACGACGCGCTCGATCACGAGCCGTTCACCCTCGATCCGCGTCTCACCGCTATCACTCTGCGTCATCTCGACCCCCTCCGTGCAGCCGCGACGGTACCACCTCTGCCTGTGCCCGGGCGGTCACAGCGTGCGGCCCGCCGCAGTCATCGCTCGGCGGCGGCGCCGACGTCACAGCGCCGCTCGCTGCCTGCTATGGTGGCTCACGATCACGAGGATGGACGACGGAGGGCATCGATGGCAGGAATCTCGCGAAAGATCGCGCTGACGGACGACGAACTCGACGATCTGATGACGTCGAGTTGGAACATGCGGATTGCCACCATCGGCCTCAATGACCGCATCAATCTGACGCCGATGTGGTTCGGCTGGGTCAACGGCAAGATCTACTTCACCGGGCGCGGCCAGAAGATCGTGAACCTCAGACGAAACGCTGCGACGACGCTGCTCGTGGACAAGAACGAGCGCTTTCCGGAGCTGGTCGGGGCGATGTTCCAGGGGACGGCGCGCGTGCTCGAGAGTGCCGATGACGAGGCCGCGGACCCGGATCTTGAGCAGGCCCGCGAGCTGATCGGTGCGAAGTACGCCACCGGGCGCGGTGATCCGAACGCGACCGCGCAACGGAACGCGGCGACGGCCTCCGGCGGCACCAACCGCTGGGTCGTGTTCACGCCGGATCGCCTCGTGAGCTGGGACAACCCGAAGATCGCGGCATTGCGGGCCGCGAGGGAGCAGCGCTCCTAGCGCTCGCCCGCCGCTAGCTCTGCTGGGTGGCGACGATCAGCGCGTGGAAGTCGTCGACGCCATTGAGATCCCGCAACGTCGCCTTGGCGCTGGCCATCGCGCCCGCATCGTTCTCCGCGATCGCGTCGGCGTATGCGCGGGCCTCAGTGACGACATCGGCGTCCGCGACGACCCTCACCGCGATCCCGCGTGCGACGAGTTCGACGCCCGTGAACGGTTGCCCACCGACAACGACCTCCATCGCCGTCGCAGCGCCAAACTTCAGTTGCAGCCAGATCAGATTCAGCGGCGCCAATCTGCCTAGCCTCACCTCAGACGCGTGCAGCCGTGCACCCTCGCCCGCAATCAAGAAGTCGCAACTCAGTGCGAGCCCCGAGCCGGCAGCTATTGCGGGACCCTCAAGCGCGCCGATGATCGGCGTCGGACAGGCGTAGACGGCGGCGTGGTAGGAGGCCCACGTCGGGCCGAAGTTCTCCATCACCTCTGGCTCGTCCCGCCGCGCCTTGAGGTCCAGGCCGCCGCAGAACGCTCCTCCCTCGCCGCGGATCAGGATCGCGTTGATGTCGTCGTCAGCGGCGAGCTCGTCGAGTCCCGCGTGAAGTTCCTCGACGAGTGGCCGAGTGAGGGCGTTCTTCCGGTGCGGTCGGTTGAGCACCAGCTCACCACGGGCTCCATCTCGCTCCACGCGAACCAGAGCTTCATCGGCCATCGCTTGCCCCCTCGGTCAGTCGTGAGCGGCAAGAGTACAGCGCCTGCACCTGATGAACGGCCGCGGCGACGAGGAGAGCCGGGCGTCAGTCGGCGTCGGTTGGCGCTTCGATCGGTGCGGCCTCGCCCTCGAGAAACTGTTCGATGCGGGGTGTCGTCTGGCCGGAGCGCACGTTCGCGCCCAGCAGGCTCTCCGCGAACATGCCGTCGTCATGCGACATGTCACCCGTGCGCGAGAGGTAGGCTGTCACGCCCCAGTTCACCATCGGCGGGTTCTCAGCGATGCGCACGGCGAGCTGCTTCGCCTTCTCCAGCGACTCATTCGCGGGCACCAGGTACTGCACGACGTTGGCGTCCAGCGCCTCCTGCGCGCTCATCACCAGGCCAGTCAGCATCATGTCGGCCATGCGGGCGTACCCCATCAGGCGCTGGATGTTCACCGAGCCCGCACCGCCGACGAAAATGCCCCGCTGCGCCTCTGGAAGCGCGAAGAACGTCGACTCGTCGGCGACGCGGATATGGGTTGACGCTGCCAGCTCGAGGCCTCCACCGACGGTCGCGCCCTTCAACGCGCTGACCCACGGAATCGAATCCCGCGAAATGAGGTCAAACGTGGTGTGCCAGTTGCTCCGACGTCGCAGGCGGGGCGGGGGCATCTTCGACCGCTCGATCACCGACGCGAGGTCGAGCCCGGCCGAGAAGTGCTGCTCGCCGTGGCTGAAGATCACCCCGGCTCGTGCCTCCTCGCAGGCGCGGAGCACCTGATCGCGGAGCTCATCGAGCAGTTGCGCGTTGATCGCGTTGCGCACGTCGTCGCGGTTCAGGCCGACGAGCGCGACCTCCCCCTCCAGCGCGTAGGTCACCAGCGGTTCCGTCATGTGATCTCTCTCCTCGTAGGCTCCGATGCAGCAAGAACTGAAGCACGACGCGATCGTCAGGCGCAATGCGCCGGAAGCATAGCCGGTTCGTCGGCGCGAGGGGCCGACGCGTCAGGCTGACTCGCATCGTCCCCCGAGCAGGCCAGGGCAGCGAGCAGTGCCAGGGGCAACAGGGCTGCGGCAAGTTTCCACATCGACAGCATCAAGCTCACCCGCACAGACAGCGTCTTCTTCAGCGCCAGCCTACGCTCGCGGCTTCCGAACAACGAGTCGGGTAGTGGCGTGCCTTGACCGTCGCGTGCAGGGAAGAGCGCTCAGGATAGGTGAGTGTTCGTCACAGCTCTTTGAGTGCGGAGGTGAGTTCCGTGACCATCTGTTTCGCGTCGCCGAAGAGCATGAGCGAGTTGTCTGCGGCGAACAGCGGGTTCGGAATGCCGGCGAATCCGGCACCGAGACTGCGTTTGATGATCACGACCACCTGCGCCTGATCGACGTCCAGGATCGGCATGCCGGCGATCGGCACGGACGGGTCGCTGTCCCGCGCCATCGGATTCACGACGTCGTTCGCACCGATGACGAGCACGACGTCGGTCTGTCGGAACGTGGGGTTCGCCTCGTCCATCTCTTTGAGCTTGTCGTACGGGATATTGGCCTCCGCCAGTAGCACGTTCATGTGTCCCGGCATTCGCCCCGCGACCGGATGGATCGCGAATTCAACGTCGACGCCCTTGGCTTCGAGGACGTTCATCATCTCCTGGATGGAATGCTGCGCCTGCGCAACTGCCATGCCGTAGCCGGGCGCAACGACAACCCGACGTGCGCCATCCATCAGCATCGCGACCTCGTCGGGCGACGCAGACTTGACGCGACCGGCATAGACCTCGTCGCTCTCGACTTCGCTTGCGACGGCCGCTCCGACGCCAGCGAACATGATGTTGACCAGCGAGCGGTTCATGGCCTTCGACATGATCGCCGTGAGGATGAAACCGGCCGCCCCGACCAGTGAGCCGGCGATGATCAGGACGCTGTTGTTCAGCACCCAGCCGTGCCCGGCCGCGGCGATTCCGGAGTACGCGTTTAGCAGCGAGATCACGACGGGCATGTCCGCCCCACCGATGGGCATTACGAGCAGCAGTCCCAGCACCGCCGCCGTGCCGACGAGGATCCAGAACGGAAGTGATGAGTCGGGATCCGCGATCAACCAGGCGGAGAGGGCCAGGCAGGCCACGGCCAGCACGACGTTGACAACATGCCGGCCGGGAAGGAGCAGCGGCTTCTCACTGATCAAGCCCTGGAGCTTGCCGAAGGCGACGGCGCTGCCAGTCAGTGAGATGCCCCCGATGATCGCCGACGCCGCTGCGGCAACGGTGAACTGGAGATCGATCGCCTCAAAATGCGTGCCCTTGAGTGCTTCCTCAAGCGCAGCGCCGACGGCAAGCGCCGATGCGCCTCCACCAAAGCCGTTGAAGATCGCTACGACCTGCGGGATTGACGCGACGGCTACGCGGTAGGCCATCACCGCGCCGATCAGGCCACCGACAACGACACCCGCGATGATCACTTCGTAGCTGATGATCCGCTTGTCGGTCAGCGTCACGACGATGGCGATGAGCATCCCGAGCGCGCCGAGCTGGTTGCTGCGTACTGCGGTACGCGGATTCGCCATCCCCTTGATCGCGAGGATGAAGAGAACTGCCGCGGCGAGGTACAGCAGATCGATGCCGGCATCAGAGGGGGTGAGGTCAGGCAACGTCACTCTTCCGATGGAACATATCCAGCATGCGGTGCGTGACGAGGAAGCCGCCAACAACATTGGCGGTCGCCATGGTGACCGCGATAAAGCCCAGGATCGTGGTGAACGTCGTCAGCTGCGCCCCGGAGGTCACCAGCGTACCGACGAGGGTGACTCCCGAGATCGCATTCGCGCCGGACATCAGTGGCGTGTGAAGGAGGGGCGGAACCTTCGAGATCAGCTCGAAACCGACGAAGAGGGCGAGCACGAAGATGGTCAGTGCCGCGACGAAGATTTCCATCAGCGCTACTCCTGTCCCGGCGTCGTGGACTCAAGCGTGGAGAGCCCGAGCGTATCGCGCACCCGCGAATGAACCACCTCGCCGCCGTGGGTGAGCAGCGTCTCGCGCAGGATCTCATCTTCGAGATCGAGACGCACCGCACCGTCTTCCAGCAACCCACCGAGGAACGCAGTGACGTTCCTGGCGTACATCTGGCTCGCGTCGTACGGGATCGTCGCGGCGAGATCCGTCGGACCGTCGACGGTGACGCCGTTCACGTCGATGGTCTCGCCGGCACGCGTGAGCTCGCAGTTCCCGCCGGTCTCGGCGGCCAGATCGACGATCACCGATCCCGGGCGCATCCCGCGAACCGCGTCCTCTGTGATCAGCACGGGAGCGGGCCTTCCCGGGATGGCCGCAGTCGTGATCACAATGTCGCTCTCTTCCACCAGCGACGTCATCAGTTCGCGCTGGCGACGATAAAACTCGTCATCCATCATCTGCGCATAGCCGCCGGCACCCTCCGCCGACTCAGTTTCGAGTTCGAGCGCAACGAACTTCGCGCCGAGGCTCTCGACCTGCTCTCTGGCAGCCGGTCGCACGTCGTATGCCTGCACGACGGCACCGAGCCGGCGAGCGGTCGCGATCGCCTGCAGACCGGCGACGCCGGTGCCGACTACGAGCACGCGCGCCGGTGTGACCGTGCCGGCCGCGGTCATCATCAGCGGATACATCTTGGTCGTCGCGCTGGCTGCCATTAGGACGGCCTTGTAGCCGGAGACCGTGGCCATCGACGTCAGGGCATCCATCGACTGTGCGCGTGTGATTCGCGGTACCAGCTCAAGCGCGAACGCATCAACGCCGCGTTCCGCCAGCGTCTGGACGACTGCGGGGGCACCCAGCGGGTTGAGCAAGCCCACCAGCACCTGGCCATCGTGCAGCAACCTGAGCTCGGGTTCGTCCGGGGCAAACGCACGAACTCTCACGAGCACGTCGGACGAGGTGAAGATCTCATCCCGATCCGCCGAGATCCGCGCGCCCTCTGCCTCGTACGTGGCGTCCGCGAACCCGGCCTCGACGCCGGCGCCACGCTCAACAAGGACGTCCGCTCCGAGTCTCTGAAGTGTCTTGATTGCCGTGGGGACAAGCGCGACGCGCCGCTCGTCGGGCTGAGACTCTACGGGTACGCCTACGATCATGACCGCCCCAGCTCTGCCGCAATCTCGATGATCCGATGCGGTCAGAGCCCCCACGCCGCGGCGCGCTGATCGCGCCGCGATAATACAGCGATGCCCCGTATAGGCCAGCGGTGGAGGCGGAGGAATGCCTGTTCCTCGCAAGCCGACCAGTCCGCCGGGGTCTTCTCAGTCCATCCGGCCTGGCTTCAATAGAGGGTCGCGACATCTCGACTTCGCATCGCGCGACTGCGCTATGGCGGCTCCCTTAAACGAACTCAGCCTCGTGACGTTCGTCCCTAGCGTCCGCAATTCGCCGGCTTGAGACTGCGGCAGTCGTCGCTCCCTGTGCGAGCCAGTACGACGATTGGGACCGGGCGGAAGCCACACACTTGACCCCGGCTCCTGTAGCGTGAACGCGTTCACGGGCGGTGGTGCGAGGTTGATGGAGGGTTGGGCATGTTGGCGCGGTGCCCCGTGGGGCTCGACCTTCACCACGCCGCCTCGAGGATGGCCCGCATCTCGCTGACCTCGTCCTGGTCGCGCATGCCGGGATTTGCGTTGAAGTTCTTCTGCGTGTCAGCTGCGATCAGGTCGAGGTCTTCCCTCGGAACGTCGAGGTCTCGGAGCCGGGTTGGCATGCCGGCTGAACGGTAGATCGAGCGCAGGGCCCCGGCGATCGCTTCGGCGCAATCGCCCGCGGATGCGTCGTCCAGCCCGAGATCGAGCCCGGTAGCGACCGGACGCAGAGATTCGATGGCGGGCGGATAGCGCTCGAGCACGGTCGGATTGATCATCGCGGTGGCCTCTCCCTGTCCGACGCCGTGATACCGAAGGTGGAGTGCCGTTGCGAGGGCATACGCGCGGCCCCGCGGGTCGGGCCGACCGCGGCCAGTCCGCAAGTCTGTTACATCGCCGATTCGGTTCGACAGAAACGCGACGATCATCAGATCCATACGGGAGTCGGCTCCATCGCCCTCGGTACCGATCATGGGGTACGCGGAGACCGCGAGGCGGAACGACTGCAGCCGGTCGCCCTCGACGAGCGGGTTCCTCGATGCGGAGCCTAGTCCCATGACCGCACCGTTGAAGATCGTCGTGGCAGTCGACCGGTACACCTCGGGCGGTGTAGCCATGATTAGGTCGTCGTCCCAGATGATCGCTACCGGTCGGGTCTTCGGATCGAAGTACTCCATCCGATGGTCGAGGTCGTCGTTCTTGAGCCCGGTGCCGGCGCGATTCATCGCCGTGTTCGGGGTCGTCACGACGTTGATGATCGGCGGCTTCGGCGCCTCCAGCCGAGGACTGACGGCCGGCTGCCCCTTGGGGTACTGGGTCATGAGCTCGAACGGGTCACCGGCCTCCGCCAGGAAGATGGCCACAGCTCGTGCACCGACGATGACGCTACCGCCGCCCACGGCGACGATCATGTCGGCCGAGGCCGCCCGGGCTTCCGCCGTCGCCTCGGACACCGATCGATAGGTCGAGTCCTTCTCGATACCGGCATACCATCCCGCGAGAGCGCCGCCGAGCGCCGCCACGATCCGGCCGCGGTTCGCGTGATCCGACCCCGTCGACCGCCCACTTACGACAAAAGCGCGCGAACAGCCCAGTCGCCGTGCCTCGGCACCGAGGTGCTCAACTGCATCCGGCCCCGAGAGGACTCGAGTCGGGTAGGCGACCGAACGGAACGGCGTCGTCACAACAGCACCCCCATGCGGGCCGCTCCAGACCGACAGGTCCATATGCGGACACCCTCGCCCGCTGACACAGTACCCCGAGTGGCTCCCATCGGATCAGCCGTCGAGGCATGGTTGCTGCGAGGAGCCCCCATCAGACTGACACCGATCGTTGACGTGCCGCTGCTCGAATGACCACAATCCGGACCCGATCCTGCGCGGGCAAGCGAGGCAGCATGGAATTCCACAGCATCCAATCCGAGACAAGGGAGCATGGCGTCCTTCTGCTCACGCTCGATGACCCCTCGACGCTGAATTCGTTGGGAGAGCCGCTGACCTCGGAGTTGCTATCCGAGATTGATCGCTTCGCCGCGGATCCGGATCTGCGGTGTCTGGTACTGACGGGGGCCGGTCGTTCCTTCTCGTCGGGCGCGAATGTACGAGGGTTCGCGCGGAGCATCGATGAGCGGGATGCAGCAGCCGAGGCCGGCGATGACCCGGCGCGGCAACCGTGGCCGACACTGGATCCGATGTTCACGGCGGAGGAGACGCGCGAGGCTGTCGGTCCTGCGCTGGTGCACCGGCTCCACAACCTGCAGAAGCCTTCGATTGCGGCGGTCAACGGATTCGCGTACGGCCTCGGATGTGGTGTCGCGCTGAGCTGCGACATCCGAGTGGCGGGAGAGAGCGCCAGGTTCAGCGAGGCGTTCGTGCGGAACGGGCTGATTCCGGCGGACGGGAGTGCCTGGCAGCTACCGAAGCTGATCGGTACCGCTAGGACGCTGTGGATGCAGTACACCGGGGAGCAGATCGACGGGCGCGAGGCTGAGCGGATCGGCCTCGTGAACGTGACGGTGGCGGACGACGAGCTGATCGACACGGCGATCGGAATGGCGACACAGCTGGCGACTGGGCCGGTATTCGCGATGGGGATGATCAAGCAACTGGTGACACGAGGGTTCGACCAGACGCTACCAGAGCACCTCGCACTGGCTTCGCGGGCGCAGGAGATTGCGCGCACCACGGACGACCACCGCGAGGGCGTGAGCGCCTTCGTGAACAAGCGAAAGCCTGAGTTCAAGGGGCGATGACGACACCCTCTTCGGAACGAACTGCATCGGGACCGTTGGCGGGCGTCCGGATCCTGGAATTCTCGCAGATCGTTTCGCTGCCGTTCTGCGGCGTCGTGCTCGCAGACCTCGGTGCCGACATCATCAAGGTCGAGCCGCTGCGGGGTGACCCGCACCGAGAACGTGGCGCGGTGCTGCCGGGTGAAGGGAAGCGGTTTCAGTCGCTGAACCGCGGTAAGCGCAGCCTGGCAGTCGATCTGCACGACGAGCGTGGACGCGAGGCGATATACCGGCTGATGCCGCAGATTGACGTCGCAACAATCAATTATCGGCTCGGAGTGTCGGAACGACTGGGAATCGACTATGACACGCTTCGAGAGTATCGGCCGGATCTTGTCTACTGCGAACTGACAGGGTTCGGGAACCGCGGCCCGATGGCAAAGCGGGCTGCTACCGATGTGGTGGCCAGCGCGTATAGCGGACTGACGTTCGCGGACATGAAGGTCGACGAGGAGGGACAACCGGTTCAATTGACGGCGATCTCGCTGGCGGACTACGTCGCGGGGTTTTCAGCCGCGGTGGGCATCTCGGCAGCACTGCGTCATCGAGAGGTCACGGGGGTGGGTCAGCGAGTCGACACGTCGCTACTGGCGGCGGCAACTTCGGTGCAGGACACGGTTGTAATGCGGGAGCCGCTGCACGACACGCTGGTCCGGGATCCGCTGATCGAGGAGTTGCAGACGGCGCGGCAGGCTGGCGTCCCGTACAAGGATCAGGTCGAAATCTACGGGCGAGGGCGGCTGGCTGCGCGGTCCTCATTCCGCTCCTACTATCGCGCGTACCAGGTGAGCGATGGCCACATTGTGTTGGGGGCACTGACGCAGGCGGGACGAGACGGGGTCCGTCGGGTACTGGGCATTGAGGATGACCGTAGCGACGAGCCGGGGTTCGACGCTCAGGATCCAGTCAATGTGGCGTTCGGAGATGAGTTGCTCGGGAGAATCGAGCGGCAATTGCGCGCCGATTCGCTTGCTGTCTGGATAGAGAAGTTCGCCGCCGCGGGCGTGCCGGTGTCACCGATTCACGCACCTCAAGAGATGTCGGACGATCCGCAGGTTGAGGCGCTGGGTCTGTTTGAAACGATCGAGCATCCAACGCTGGGGCCCCAGCGAGTGATCGGCTCGCCGATCCAGATGTCGGAGACGCCAACGGCGGTGCAGGGGTATTCTCCTCGGCTCGGCGAGCACACGACCGAGGTGCTGCGGGATATCGCGGGCCTTGGTGCCGACGAGATCGCTTCGTTACACGAAGCAGGCGTCGTGGGGCAATTCGAGGACTGAGCCGCCTAGGATTCGACGAGTGAGGGCATCTGCGCGAGCAGGGCGCCCAGCTGTTTGCGATGCCAGCGCGGGCCGCCGAGCGCGTGGTAGAGCGAGCGGGCCGTGCGCGTGTAGAGCGCCAGCCCGTACTCATGCATCACGCCGACGCCGGCATGCACCTCGTGGGCGTAGTTGGTTGCCTGGACGTAGCCCTCGGCGGTGGTCAGTTTCGCGAGGTGGACGGCGATGTCGGCGTCGTCGCGGCTGCCGTCAAGCTTCCAGAGCGCTTCGTAGGTGGTCCAGCGGGCGCCATCGACGTGATTGATGAGCTGGACGATGTGGTTTTGTACGTGCTGGAAGCGACCGATCGGCTGACCGAACTGCTTACGCTCGCGGCTGTACTCAACGGACATCTCATACACCGCCTGCGCGCCGCCGACGGCGTAGGCGCACAGAATCGGCGTCGCCCGCATCAGCGCGCGATGGAGCGGCGGCCAGGCGGCACCCTCGAGATCCGGACCACCCAGCAGCGCCTCGGATGGGACGTGCACATCGTTGAAAGTGACCGCGCATTCGGACGTGTCGAAGCCGCTGAGGCGGCGGACGGATACGCCATCGGCGTCGGCGGGAACGACCACGAGGGAGATAGCCTCGTCGGTGTCGCCAGATCGGACAGCAACGATGAGATGATCCGCGACTGCGGCGTCGTAGACGAACAGCTTGGCGCCATTCAGGCTGTAGCCGCCGGGAGATGCTTCAGCGCGCAGTTGGACCGCTTTCGGCCCCCAACTCCAGTCGGGTTCACCGAGGGCGAGCGTCGCGACGATATCGCCGCTGGCGAGGCGCGGCAGGTACTGTGCCTGCTGATCCTCGGTCGCTAATTCGCGCAGGATTAGGGGCGCGAGCACGCCCGAGGAAAAGAAGGGGCCGGGCAGCGGCCCCGAGCCGAGCGCCTCGAACAGCGTCGCGATGTCGGTGAGGCTTGCCTCGGAGCCACCAAATCGCTCGGGTACCGCCATGCCGAGCCATCCAAGCTCGGCTGGTGTGCGCCACATCGGCCCGGTGTAGCGCGGCTCATCGTTCGCGGCGTTCACGATCGCTTCGCGCGGCGCCTCGCGGCTGAGGAAATCGAGGACGCTGTCCCGCAGAAGCTGCTGCGTCTCGGTGAGTGAGAGGTCCATGGCTACGACAGCGTCTTCCCGGCGCGTTCCCGCACCTCGCGACCAATGCCGATCCTTCGCGCCATGATCACCTTCTGGATGTCGGCGGTCGCCCCGGGATGCAGCGCCTGGATGGCCGCGCGCATGTAGCCCTCGAGCTGCCCATCGCTGGGATCCCACTCTGGGTCGCGCGTGATCGCGTAGGGCCCGAGCATGTCCATGATCGCCTGTGAAACTTCGAGCCCTCCGAGCTTGCGATAGTACGAAGATTGCGGGCCCTCGTACGTCATCGCCTGGTGCGTACGGTTGAGCCAGAAGTTGCGCAACTCAAACAGCCGCGACACCTCGGTTCTGACGAAGAGATCGACGAGACGGTCGCGGACGTCTTCGTCGTCGATCAACGGCTGGCCGTCGCCGTTCATGCGACGCGTGAGATCGAGCATGCGATGCAGCCAGCGGTTGCGTCCGATGCGACCACCGGAACCATGTTCCAGTTCGAGGTGCGTGCCGGCGACATCCCAGCCGGAGTTCTCGCCACCAACGAGGTTCTCTGCGGAGACCCGCGCGTCCTCGAAATAAACGGTGTTCTTGTATCCGGCGCCGATTCCTTCGCCGCCATCGCCGAGTAACTTCATGGGCGTAACGGTCACGCCGGGAGCGTTGTAGGGGACCATGAACCAGGAGAGGTTCTTGTGCCGCTCACCCTGCGGGTCCGTGCGGCAAATCGTCCACATGTAATCGGCTCCGTGCGAGCCGCCGACGAATACCTTCTCGCCGTTGAGAACGTACTCATCGCCGTCGCGACGGGCGTCGGTCAGTGTGCCGGCGAGGTCCGAACCGGCCTCGGGACCGGTGAGGAGCTGCCAGGTGACGACCTCACCGGTGAAGATCGGCGGGAGCAGGCGTTGCTTTTGCTCCTCGGTGCCCCAGACGAGGATGCTGGCACCGCCGAGCCGACCGCCGCTGTCGTAGTAGGGAGGTAGTCCGACGTCGAAGCGATCGACCTCCTCGCCGAGGACGATCGCGTGATCGACGCTGAGCCCGCCGCCGCCGTACTCCGTGGGCGCGGTAGGCCAGAGCCAGCCCTTCGCGCCTAGCTGGCGCCCCAGCTCGCGGTAGAGCTCGTAGTTGTCGTCGGAGTCCGGGTCGCCATCGATCTGAGGGACATATTCGTCGAGCCAGGTGCGAACTTCGGTTCGAAAGGCTTCCTGTTCAGGTGTGTAGGCGGGCTCGAAATCCATAGGCCAACTCCCTGCGCGGCGGAACGAGACTCGGCGCGCGAGGAGCGTATGGATCGCAACCCCCCTTGGTCAACAGCATCCGTTCCGTAGATCGGAGAGACCTACCTCGCGCGCACGTCATACAGCGCCACCGGCTCATCGAAGCCCTTCAGTGTGGCGTCACCTGCCGACGTGAACTCGAGGGTCCTGCCCGCGCAGATCTTCCGCACGACGTCTGGTCTTCGCACCGTGGTGGTAGCGTCTGGCGATGACCGACTTCACAGCACGCAGCGGACGCTCGCGATCCATTGGCGGGGTTCCGACCTCGGTAGCCGTGGTGGCGGCTGCTGTTGCGGCGACGTTGCTGGGGGACTCGATGTTGTACGCGGTAATGCCATCCAGCCCGGAAGCGTGGACGCTGTCGGTGCCCGCCGTCGGTGTTCTGCTTTCCGCAAACAGGCTCGTACGACTATTGACGAACCCGGTGGCCGCATGGGTGTTCAACCGACTCGGGTCGCGCACGCCGTTCGCATTCGCGCTGGTCCTCGCGGTGCTGGTGACGCTGGCCTACGGATGGGCGACGGCGTTCGTTGTGCTGCTTGCCGCACGCATGGCCTGGGGGCTGTGCTGGTCGCTACTGCGGCTTGGCGGATACTGGGCCGTCCTGAACGCGGCCACGGACGACGACCGCGGACTGTTGATAGGTTGGTACTCCGCGATCGTTCGGATGGGGAGCGTCGGAGGAGCACTGATCGGCGCGCTGATGACAGATGCGATCGGGCATCGATCGACGCTGACGATCTTCTCGGTGGTGATGACCCTGGCAGGCGTGAGCTGGTTCCTCGCGACGCGACGAGAGCACGGCGACAGGCGCAGAACTGCCGAAGATGAGAGCGACCCACGAGCCGGCATGATGACCGTGTTCGCGGATCGACAGCTGCTGGTGACGGGGCTCGGAGGGCTGATCACGGGACTCGTATTTTCCGGGCTCGTGACGGCGTCACTCGGCTTCTTCCTGCGCGAGCACTTCGGCGATGACATCGTGATGCTCGGACTTGCGATCGGGGTAACGAGCGCCACGGGCATGCTGCTTGGGCTGCAATGGAGCCTTGGGCTACCGCTCGCACCGTTGCTCGGTCATCTCTCCGATCGGCTCGGTCGCCCACTCGTTACGAGCGGGGGCTTCGCGCTCGGGGCTAGCGGTCTGGTGCTCCTCGCCGCGTCGCATGTACTGCTAATGCTGCTGGTGGGCATCGCGCTGACGTTCATTGCGGCCACGGCATTGACGGTTGTGCTCGCCGCGACGGCGGGCGACCTGGCACCGCCAGAGCGGCGATCAGCGGTGATGAGTGGCTACGCAACGTTCCTGGACCTTGGATCGGCGTTGGGGCCGCTAATTGGGTTGTCGTTCGCGAGCTTGGCGACGCTGCGAGGCTTGTATGCGGCCGCTGCGGTGGTGCTGGTGGTTGCTGCGGTACTGTCCCGGGCGGCGTTCACAACCACTGATCAGCGAGTGGCGGCGGAGTAGGGCGTCCCGGGTCCGCAGCGTTGCTTGGGGGCTACCTTATACAACGTCACCGGCTCATCGAGCCCCTTGAGCGTCGAGTCATCAGACGCTGACTCGCTATCGCTCCTGAGTAGCCTGATAATCCCACCAGTCAAACTCGCCGGGTGACTGTCCGAGTGCCGTCACGATAGCGGCCAGTTCGCTGCGATGCTGGCCCTGATGTTGCACGAACTGTGCCAGCACGTCGCGCAGTAGCACGACGGCGTCAGGGCCCCTCCACGTTAGATGCACGGGGCGATCGAGATCGTCGTCACCGAGCGTATCGATGTACGTGCGCCACGACTGCTCGATTGGCATCCAGGCAGACCGGATCGCATCGACGCTAGTGAGCTCGTCGTCAGGCCCACCAAAGATCGGCTGATCACCGATGAGGAGGGAGCTGAAGAGCAGTTCGAATTCGAGCATGTGCGCGATGATCTCGCGCGGCGACCCGAGCTCGTCCAGCGGCGCGGCATCGAGCTGTTCGACGTCGACGCCGTCCAGCGCGTCGAGGATCTTCCCGCGACCCCAGTAGGCGTGGTCGATGAATGAGCGGAATTGCTCGACGCTCATGTCGCCATCCTGGTTACGTCGTCTTCCTTTTCGGCACAGCTACCACCTGATGCAGCGCCACCGGGTGAGGCTCCTACCTTCTCGGACCGGTCTGGCCATCCTGCTGGGTAAAGCTCGTGAAGTCCGCGAACGCGGTTGCGGGATCGGCGGGTACGTCCACGAGCTTCTGCGCATATTGATCTTGGCAGAGGTCGCCTAGCATCTTCAGATTCGGCTCGAGGCCGTACGGCTGCCAATCGTCGCCGAACACGGCCGCCGTCTCTGCGAACTCGCTCAGTAGCAACGGGACCGTGTCAGCAAACCGACGCCGCCGCTCGAACCAGAGCTGCTTGGAATCCGTAAAGGCAGTCATCAGACTCTGAGCGATCCAGGGGTCTCGCTCGACGATCTCCCGCCGCACCTTGATCAGATGGTGAGCCGGGATGTAGCCGTGCTCTCGGTAGTACGCCTCTTCGGCGGACCGGTAGTCGGGGATCATCGGCACGACTGGGCTCTCCGGCGAGTAGAAGCCTGCTGGCATCCATGCGGTAACCAGCACATCGATCTCGCCGCTCAGCAGCAGGTCCACCAACGACTTCCCTGGGGGCCCCCCCTCGACGTTGGGCGGTGCCTCCGCTGGGACAAGGCTCTGGGCGTCATCCGTCGGCTCCTCGACCGGCGCGATCACCCAGTGGATCTTCCAGATGTCGACACCAGCTTGGCCGAGTATCACGCGCGTCCAGGTATTGCCGCTGTTGGGCCAACCGTCCACACCCACTCGCTTACCTTCGAGCTCGGTGAGGTCACCGACGGTGGTGCCGCGCTTCACGAGAAAGCAGCGGTGCCGAAGCTGGACCATCGGGAAGATCGGTAGGCCGACGTAATCTCGATCGCCGTTAGAGACTCCGATTAGATACTTGCCGAGCGAGGCCTCGCCGCCGGCGCATGACGGATCGTCGTTGACGGGATTCAGGCCATGTTGCACGTCGTACTGGAGGTCGATGCCCTCTGCGACGACATCGCCAGTCAACAGCGGCGTGATGTGGTCCCACGCGAAGCCAGCAATATTGAGCGGAAGGTTTGCCATCGACTGGCCCCTCAGGTGATCGCGTTGGTCATGCCCGGAGAGTAATCCATCTGATTGAGCGCATGGGGTGCGAACATCCGGCGTGATGGCTCCGACCTAACCGAGGCTCATAAGCGGCTAGGCGCCACCGAGGCGAGAGCGCCAGCGATGGTGCCGCGGACGGTGGTTCGGTGTGTTGGAATCGAGCCAAGTCGTCCATCCAGCGACATCAAGCTCGAACTCGAACAGGGCCCCGTGTCCGGGTCTGGCCCACGTCATCACGGCGGCGAGCTGGTCGTCTGTCGAGGATTGCTCGACGCGGCGAGCATGGCCACTCACCCAGAACTCCTCATCCTTCTCCGTCGGCGGCGTGTGAATTGTGTACGTGCGCTTCTCAAGGTCACGAGCTGTCGGGGAACTCGCGATGATGAAGCCCAGAGGCATCCATCGACCATCCGAGGCATGAACGGATGGATGCGAGGGCGACCCGTTGAGGAGATGGTGCCGAGCAGGTTGATGCTAGCAGGTTCGGCGGAGAGTAGACGTTCGCCCGCTTCGGCCAGTGCCCGCCACCGGACGGCAGCGGCTCCCAAACTGCGAAGCCTCCTAGAGAGTCGGGGCCGGAACTCACCTCGGCCGGTCCATCAGCGAATTCAGCCAGGTCGCCATCCCGTACCTCCGAGCCGCGTGTCACGAACGCTACCATTCTCGGCCACCGCTGGGTCGCCCCTGGGATGAGGCGCCGCCATCGCGCGCGAGGGCTCCGACCCAGCCGGGGGTGATGCGCGGCTAGGTGTCATCGAGGGACACGCACGAAATGGAAATCAATGAGAGCCGAGGGCCGCCAGTGCTCTTGGCGGCTAGGAGGTGGGGGCTGAGTGGCCACGAGGAGCAAACCAGGAAAGCAGGGCTCCTATCGCTGCTAGTCCGGCGACGAAGATAGCGACGCCCTCAAACCCGGCATCTGAGTTGATCGCGCCGGCGACCGGCGGCGCGACCGCTCCGATCAGCGCGCCACCTGCAAATAGCGCGGCAACGGAGGATCCCTCGGAGCCGGCCTCAGTCGCATCCATCGTCGCGGCGACGATCACGGGCATGATCGAGAAGATGAAGACACCGAGGAGCACCATGGTGATAGCAAACGGCCAGCCACTGTCGGCCCACAGGAACGCGATGACACACAACCCGATCGCAGCGAAGCTGAGCGTTGACACAATCCGCCGACCGAGGTGGTCTGACGCGATTCCCAACAGCGGCGTCGAGACGATGCCCGCGGCGGTGAGTAACGCAACATGGAGTCCGATCGTGAATCCCTGGTAGCCCAACTCCTCCGCCATATAGATGACGAGGAATAGCCCGATGGAGTTGTGCGCGGCCCCACGAATCGCGTGGAGGAGGGCTTGCGCGAGCACCGCGGGATTTCGGGCCAACCTCCTCGTCGCTACCCCGTAGCCAGCAAGGGACACAGCGGTTTCCGACGGGGCGTCACTGTGGAACCGAAGTGCGATCGCCGCAATCGTCAACGGAGGCGGAATGACGAGGAGTAGGGCGACGGTGCGCCATCCAAGTCCTGCCCACTCGACGCCGAAAACGCTGACGCCGCCCAACAAGACTCCAACAATCACCGGGCTGGCGGTGTTGCCAATCTGAGCACCGGTTGAGTGCGCTGCCATTGCGAATCCGACGCGCTGGGGGTACCGGAGCGCCAACTCCGAAAAGGCCGGAGCGTGCCAGAGCGACGTACCAATGCCAATCAGAATTAGCGCGACGAAAGTCAGCCAGTACCAGGATGACAGCGCGATGATCAGGTACGCAGCACCGACGAATCCCATCGAGGTCATCAGCAGCAGTGGGACTTGGTGCCGGTACCTGTCGCTCCAGAGACCCGCGGGCACATTGGCGATGCCCGACGCGGCGTCGCGGGCACCGAACAACCAACCAACTGCGACGTCGGACAACGACAGCGTCGCCCTCACTTCTGGAATGAGCATTAGGATGGCGGCCTGACCGAAGTGCTTCACGCCATGACCCGCGGACAGGCCGTAGAGCAGGCCGCGGTCAGCCGCTGGGTCGGTCGGGTTCTCGGCTACCTTCAGGGGTCGAGTGCTGGTCACAAGTCGTGCCCGTTCGTTCGTCGCCCTGCTGGTGAGGAAGGCTCCGGCGCAGCCGGTGATGATGTGCCGCTAGGTGTCATCGAGGGTGCCACTCGAAATCGATATCAATGAGAGCCGACTGGCTCACGCTTGACCGCCAACCTGATACAGCGCCACCGGCTCATCGAAGCCCTTCATCGTCGCGTCACCTGCCGACGTGAACGCGAATGTCTTACCCGCGCAGAGGTCCATCACCACGCGCGAGACGAACACCTGTCCCGGCTCGGCGCGGTCGGTGATGCGCGCTGCGAGCTGTACCGCCGTGCCAAAGAGGTCGTCGTCCTCGGCGATCGGCTCACCGGCGTTGATGCCGATGCGGACGCGCACCTCGCCGCCCTCGAGCTCACGCTGAATCGCGAGCGAGGCTTCGACGGCTGAGACCGCCGACGGGAAGCTCGCCATGATGCCGTCGCCGGTGTGCTTCACCTCGCGTCCGCCATTGGCTTCGAGAGCGCCTCGGACGGCTGTGTTGTGGCCCGCAGTACCTCCTGCGCCGCCTCGTCACCGACGCGCTGGGTGAGCGCGGTCGAGGATTCAAGGTCGGTGAAGAGGATGGTCTGGAACGCGCCCAGACTGAGAGTGTCGCTGGACGTGGTCTCAACGCCACGGAGGAGGAATTCCTCCATCAGCTCCGCAGTCCCGTCAGATAGTCCGAGCTCCGGTGATTCCCACTTCACTGGAAGCGTCCGCCGCTCGGCATGCTTCGCCGTTCTGGCTAGCTCGTCGATCTCTTCTGGTGGGCTAAGCACGTAGTCGGAGCTCCGGACAACGAGTAGGGGGACAGAGAGATCACTGAGACTGGACCGCGCCAACACCGCCCGCTCGCTGAAATCCCCGATCACTATCCCCCCTTCCTTCCACTGGCTAATCAGACCTGACGCCTGCCGTAACCGCTGTACCGCAGAGCGCGATTCTTCGTTCTGCCATCCACACCACAGCAAGAGCGTTTCGGCATACAGATCCTCATCCACGTCGCGAACTGCTTGAAGCCCACGAAGTGCGGGAGGCGTCTCGCCCCCAGCGGGGTTCCACAGAACGGCGCGCTCGATCCGGTCTTCAAGTCCATGCAGCGTAACAAGCGCAAACGGCGCAGAAGGTGACCCCTCACTAGATAGGAACACTTGCTCGACTCCGACACTCTCCAGGACGGCTCTCGCATCCGCAGCGGGGTCCGTCCACGGATCGACGTCCCGCTCGGACATCCCGGTGCCTCGGAAGTCGAATCTGATCACGGTGAACGTCTCGCTGAGCCGCTCGAACCACTCACGTGTCTCCGGCACTTCCCACGCGGCATCGAGATGGCTGTAGCTGCGGCAGCAGAGCAGAGGCGGCCCCGAACCATGCACCGAATAGGCGATGCTCACACCGTCTTCCGTGCGCGTGTATTGGACTGGTGGCGCGTCCATCGCAGCTACTCCGCCGGAATCGTGTCGTCGAGGGCTGGTGTGTCAGCGACGATAGTAGCGGCACGGGGGCACACGGCACACCCTCAGATGAGGTGCTGGGTGCTCTCGGTGGCTTCAACGTGCACGCCTGGCCCGACAACGACGATGTCGGACTAAGCACATGGATCGCATCACGACGGCGCTAGAACGCCTCGGCATCGAGGCTGACATCATCACATGGTCTGACGCGCCGGATGGTGGCGACGCCGCCGACTACATCGGGGACGCGACTGTGGTCGACGTTGAGCGGCTGATCGCAGAGGCGGAGCCGGCTCAGCCGGTCGCCAGCGCCTCCGGCGACGGGCTCAGGTTCTACACCCCGGCCGAGCTCCTGGATCGCGACACCGAGCAGGTCGAGTGGGTGATCCCGTGGTACGCGGTGCTGGGCGCGATCACGCTGCTGATCGGCCTCGCCAAGGAGGCCGGCAAGACGACCTTCGTGCTGCGCGCGGTCCACTCCGTGCTGACGGGTGGAACCTTCCTCGGTCAGGACGTCCAGCAGGGCGCCGTGGTCTATCTCACGGAGGAGCGGCCGTCGACGTTCCGTCGAGCGCTCCTGCGCGCCGGCCTCCAGATCGACGAGCAGCTGCGCGTGTTGCTCTGGCAGGACGCGGCCGCGCTTCCGTGGCCAGAGACGATGAAGTTGGTCGCCGCCGAGTGCCGCCGGGTTGGCGCGCGTCTGCTTGTGGTCGACACGCTCCCGCAGTGGGCTGGCCTGATCGGTGACGCGGAGAACAGCGCGGGTGAGGTGCTTGAGGCTCTCGTGCCGCTACAGCGGATCGCCGCCGAGGGCGTAGCCATCGTCATCAACGTGCATTCGCGCAAGGGCGGGGGGGGGCTCGCTGAGTTGGCGCGTGGTAGCAGCGCGCTAGCTGGCGTTGTCGACATCCTGATGCAGCTGCGGCCAGACGCGCGCCTCGGCGACAACGTGCGCGTGATCGAGGCCCTCGGGCGGATCGAGGAGACGCCACGCGAGCGAGCGGTCGAGCTGACCAGGAAGGGCTACGAGGTGCTCGGCTCCGCATCCGACGCGCGCGAGCAGGGTGCCCAGCGCGGCGTCCTCGACGTACTCCCGAGGTCTGCGGATGAGGCCGTAACCGTCGACGAGATCGTCGAGGCGCTGGATGGCGCGGCCAAGCAGACGGCGGTCACGAAGGCCGTCGCAGCCA
>PVBE010528853.1_pt1 | contig 32444 bp, 21 predicted proteins | sample 1631181 | NCBI WGS metagenome assembly PVBE01 (sample SAMN08397723, study PRJNA350692) | Marine metagenome, whole genome shotgun sequencing project. | isolation source: water | place: Pacific Ocean | collected 2012-04
ATCACCTACATTCATCGCTAGCATCAGATTGGCCTCCTTCGTTTGGGTTCGGTGGTTACTCCAAAACCAGTTTATTACCGAAATCGCCCAATCGTCGTGAGGCCACTTTTTTGCCTCGTCAACAAAAGTCGGAAAGTCTGTAAGCGGGAGAGGTGCGAGTTACCGTCGTCGGCCCCTTTTCAGGGGCCTTCCTCATACTACCGGCTCTGCCGGTAGTCAGTGATTCCTGGCAAGCCGTTCGGATTCGCATTCCTGAAGAATGCTCTATAGCTGGCTCAGCCGCCGTTGCGAAATTTTTCTTTGTGGTTGAAATCCGCGTTAGTTAGTTGGACATTCAACTTCAGATTGAGGTACGTGTAAGCCTCCAACAGTCGTGGCTTTCCTCCCTGTTCCTTCGGCCACGTATAGGCTGCATACCGGATTGGTATTTGCAGTTGGTCGTCAATAAAAATGCGGGCGATATGAAAGTCGAACCACGGGCGGGGCGTAGGGTGTTTGACCTGCAGCACGGTACATACGCGTCCGTTGATCTTGGCCCCTTTGATGAACTCGACTGCGCATTCGCCGCGGTGGAGATCTCGTTCCCCCTTTTCGATCAATTTGTCGACGAGCGTTTCGATACCAATGTCGGTGATTGGATATAGTTGGCCACGCATGGCGATGGGGCCGGTTGGTTTCAACCAGACGGCTGGGGCGATTCGCAAGATCCCACCTTCGTGTGCCACCATTTTTCCGTTGTTTTGTCCCTCGATGAAGATGACTTCCCGGCCCTTGATCTTGCCGGGCTTGAGGAAGTACAAGTAAACGCTTAAGGGAGTGACAATCACGCTATCTTTGACTTTGCGATTGCGAATTTCCGCAAACATGTATTCTTCGGGATTGAGCACACCGTTGATGCGTTCCTGCTTGATCAACGTGCAGGAATAATCGTCGACCTGCGTCCGAATCCGCGCCAGCGCGTCGTAGGCGATCTTGAGAGCCGGGTCGAGCGGATGAGCGGGTTTTTCTTCGTTTGGCTCGATACGAGTCTTGGAAACTCGAAAAACCGGCTCCTTCAGACCTTCGCGACTCCTGGGTGGGTCTTCGGCGTCGAGGGCATTTGCGGCAACAAAGACGCAAACACTCATCAGCGAACCAAGCATAAAGAAACGCATGAAGGGCGTGTTCAACATCAGAATCCTTTCCTCGTCATCCGCACCCGTTACTGCCATGTCGCGGGACACGATTGGTAGTTAGTCCTGCCAGTAGTATCGCCAATTCGAGTGCAACTAGATTAAAATCCAACGCAAACTTGCCAGCTCTTTCCCAAGCGGATTAGTCTGACCGCGTTGCAGTCCAAAAAGGTGGCAAATTCTACGCAAATCCTTAGATCTACGGGAGACGAATTTGTGGAACATCTTGAAGTTGAACTGGCCGTCATCGTTTCGGATTTGTTTGCCGAAAACTGCTTTGTCGCCAATCTAAAGGGCAAGAGCGAGGCGATCGTCGTAGATCCGGGCTTCAATCACGAGCGAATTCTCGACTATTTGGCCGACAAACAGCTCACGCCCGTCGCCTTGCTCAACACGCATGGCCACGCAGACCACATTGGAGGGAACGCCGAAATCAAGCGCAAATGGCCAACCTGCCCCCTAGTTATCGGGGCTGGAGACTCGGCCAAATTGGCGGATCCAGTACAGAATCTGTCGCGTGGTCACGGTGTCGACATTGTCAGCCCCCGCGCAGATCAGCTAGTGACGGAGGGAGAGACTGTTTCAGCCGCCGGTTTCGATCTCGAGGTCTTGGAGACGCCAGGGCACTCGGTCGGGCACGTGGTCTTTCTGCTGAAAGACCATGCCCCATGGCTCGTTTTTGGGGGCGATGTGTTGTTCCAAGGGAGTATCGGGCGATTCGACTTTCCCGATGGCGACGAGAATCAACTGCTGGAGTCCATTCGATCCAAACTGTATGTCCTTCCCGACGAGACCATCGTATTGCCTGGACATGGCGGCAGCACATCTATCGGCGACGAAAAACGAAGCAATCCGTATGTGCGCGGTTAAGGGTACATCAGCCAGAACGAGCGGCTTCGTTACGCTCGAGACCAAGTTGCAACCTGGCAGCGTGAGGGGAAACCGCTGGAGTGGGATTGCGGAGCAAAACGACGGCAAAAAATGCCGCAAGCCCACGACACAACTGGTCGAGGCTTGCGGCAGTAATAACCGATCCAAATCTCCGCGATCAATGCGTTTGGTTCGCGGAGCGAACCACGACAATCAGGCTCGACAACCCTAATTCTAAGTCTTGACAGAGCACTAGAGCGCACGCCGACTCACTGCAGCCGATTTTCGCAGTTTGGACTCATGAACCAAAGCGCCGCGGACGCTACACGTCGGTGCGACACGCACTAGATCTTGAAACCGTTGTGGTATTCCTTCTTGACGATGTGCATCACCTCCGGTGCATTCGTCGCGATCAGTTTCTTGGAATCCCACGCAATCTTCTTGCCTTTACCCGGCTCGGTGGCACCGGCCAGGGCCAGGTTGCCAAGCAGGATCGTCTCGGTGAGCGGGCCAGCGTAGTCCGCGAAGTTCGAGACTGCCGCGTCGCCACCCTTAATCGACCGAATCCACTCGGTAAAGTGTCCAGGCGATTTGACCCATTCGACATCGGGCTTGTCGACGCCATGAAGTGTCATTCCCTTTTCTGCATAATCGCCAGGTGCGTACAGAGAACCCTTATCGCCGATGATCAGAGCACCGCGATTTTGGATCTTAGCGCCATGAAAAAGTTCTTTCGGCGGCAGCTTGCCGCCGTCGTACCAGACCAACTTGACGGCAGGGCGATCGCCTTTTGCGGGGAAAGCAAAGTCGATGATCGAAAAGCCTGGATAGGTTTGTCCGTCGTGGCCGTTCGTTTCGGCTTGCACTGATGTCGGGTCGTAGAGTTCCAACGCCATGAATGGCATATTCAACGTGTGGCAAGCCATATCACCCAACGCGCCGGTTCCAAAACTCCAGAAGCCTCGCCACTTGAACGGATGGATCGCCTGATGATAGGGGCGTTTCTCAGCCGGGCCCAAGAACAGGTCCCAATCGACGTGCGATGGAATGGGAGCCGGATTGCTAAGGTCCACTTTATCACCTTGCGGCCATACCGGACGATTGGTCCAAACATGGACTTCGCTGACCGCGCCCAACGTGCCCTTCTGAATCACGGCAACCATCTCTCGAAGCGAATCATAGGAGGTTCCTTGATTGCCCATCTGCGTCTTGAGTTTCATCTCACGCGCAACTTCTCCCATCAGGTGAGCTTCTTCGATCGAATGAGTCATCGGCTTCTGTGTAAAACAGTGCTTGCCCAACCGCATCGCCATGAGTGACGCCGGCGCGTGTGAGTGATCGGGAGTGCTGACCGTCACCGCATCGATATTCTTGCCATACTCGTCAAGCATCTTGCGATAGTCGCGATACTGCCTGGCTTTGGGAAACGCGATCCCCTTCTTTCTTAAGTTGTTGTTATCGATGTCGCATATCGCGACCAGGTTGCCTTGCGTACCAGCGTCGCGCGAGTCGCTATCGCCCTTGCCACCGACGCCAATCGAAGCAATGTTGACCTGTTCGTTCGGCGAGTTGCTCTCCTGTGCCCGAAGGCCCGACGCGGCAAAATAACCCGCACCGACAACTGCGGTTGTCTTCAAGAACTTTCGACGATTCGTACGATGCGCCATTGCAAACTCCTTATCCATTATGAAAGACCTAGTTTTCTTGTTGAGGACCGCCCGAGCAACAACTGTCGTATAGTCCTTGTTCGCTCCGCGAACATTGCGCCGAGTTCCATTGCGCCGAGTTCGCGGAGCGAACCGCGACTATTGTTGATGGGCCAGTCCTTAGCCAGCTATAGAGGCTATCCAAGACAGCGGAAAATAGCAATTGCTGCCCCTCAATTGTGGTGGTTCTTCATCAGCTTTCGAGCCCATTGGGCCCGTCCCACTGCAGCGTAGAGCTGCCTTGATCCGCCAATCGTCAGGCACGATCCCCTACCCGGCAACCATCCAGATCCGCAAGAGTGACGGAGCGATAGCCAACGTTACGACAGACAACACCCCAGCAAATAGGCCGCTCACCAACATCACCAAGCTCAGTTCGGCGGCTTGCATCCCAACAATCATGTACCGGCTGCACCCGAGCTTTACGAGCGTTCGCATCTCGCGTTGACGCAAACGACGAGAGAGTAAGACAACCAAGGTCAGAAACATGGCCGTGACGGCAATCAACACGATGGTGCCCAAGTCGAAGAACTGCTTGGCGCGGAACACCATCTGCAGAAGTTCGTTGACAATATCAGCCGGCTGTAGAATCTGGGCTGCCTGATCGTCCGCCAGATAACGGCCCATCAGCAGGGTCTCGGATTTTTCGTCGTGTGGCAGTGCGATCACTGCCGTCAGTGGAAACGAGTGCGGCTGGCCGTGGAAGTGAAAAGAGCCAAGATTATCCTCGGTGATTTCAGTGTAATGGCGTAATGCCGCACCCGCGATGATTTCGCGATCAGTTTGTTTAAGGATGACTCCGTTACCAACCCGGTTACTGTCGTCGGCGCGTTGGCCGGACCCGGTGTCGTCAGCTGGCTGGACTGTGCCAAGTTCCTGGTGACCGTGACCAATCCCTTCAATAATCCAAGCAGTTTTTAGATCGACGAAGACTACGTTGTCGTCCGGGGCATGGGTTTCGTGGAGCACGCCGGCAACGCGCATGTTCAACGGATACGCACCCGCGATGTCAAATACGTTCTCAGGATCCGACAACAGCCGGTCGCCCGGTTCGAGCCCCAGCTGTCGAGCAACACGCGCGCCAAGGACACAATCGCCTAGTCGAACGAGCGTCGTACCGCGGCGGATCTGGAGTTGTCTGAAGTCAAAGTAGTCCAATGTTGTCCCAACGATCGGAAAACCTCGCGCGCGCTGCCGCACCAGGAGTGGAATCGGGACCGCCAGCCCGCTGGCCCGCGCATCGCTAACCTGCTGCATACTTATCGAACGTGGCGGTTGCGTCTCGAAGTACAGGGCGTGTAATGCAAGGTCGAACCGACTGCCAGCCGCCCCAATCACCAGGGGTGTTGATTTGCCACGACTCGTGAGTTGCTCTTGAAAGTCAGCAAGCAACAGGTGCATGACGACGGGAAGGTAGATCGTGGCGGTAATGCAACCGACAACGATCAATGTCTGGACCTTGTAGAAGGCCAGATAGCGACGTGCAAGCAGCATTATGCCTGACATGATTGTGCCCCTTCCACCAAGAACCGAGTGAAATCAACCACTCGGTCGAATCGTGGCAGCAGGCTGTGGTCGTGCGTGACCATCACGAACGTCGTGCCTGCCGAGGCGGCGCGTTGGAGCAGGATGTCGAGCACATGCTGGGTGTTTTCTGGATCCAGGTTACCCGTCGGTTCGTCAGCCAGGATCAGCCGTGGTCGTGGCAACAAAGCTCGGCAAATCGCCACGCGTTGCCGCTCGCCTTGGGAGAGTTTTCCGATGGGGCGTCGCATCTTGTCTCCCAGCCCCATGGAATCCGCCAATTGGTCGGCCACTCGACGCGTCGCCGCATCCAGCGTGAGCTGCGTGTTAATATAGAACGGCAAGAGAATATTGTCGCGGACGTTGAGATAATCGACTAACTCGAAATCTTGGAACACATGCCCTACGTTTACGATGCGGAAATTGCGCCGACTCGCATCACTCATCTCGCCCATGTCGTGTCCGGCTACTTCAACGTGACCTTTTGTAGGCACAAAAATCCCCGCCAACAAATGCAACAGGGTGGTTTTACCGGAACCACTGGGGCCGACGAGTGCGACGTTTGCCGAAGAGGCGATTGAAAGCGAATCGATGTGAAGGCGGAATCCGGCTTCGCCGTATTGAAACGTGACGTCTTTCAGGCAGATCATGGCTGCATTGTCGGCCTTCATTCCGCTGTCACTTGGTTGACTGCACTTTCTGAGTTGAACCGGGCGTTTGATAAAACCAACTGACAGGAACCGACCGAAATCGAGTCGACAGCTGACCAGCCTGGGGGCCGCTCTGCCAATAGCTCATGACCGCACGCGATCCAACGAATGTCAGGCTGGTGTAAGAAAAGGTCAGCCTTTGATCCGTCTCCAAGTTGCGAACGTTGCGCCAGGTTTTGCCTTCGTCCGGCGACACAGCGGCCGTCAATGGCGTCCGACGCCCACCGTGCCCTTCGCCTGCCGTAAACGCGTTGTTCCAAATCAGCAGCAAGTCGCCCGTCGCCGGAACGCGGCGAAGCGTTGCCGGCGCTTCGGGAGCCTGAACCGACAATTGACCGCGCTCCCCCCACGTTTCTCCGCCATCGCTGGACGTACTAGTGGCGATATGACCGAGTTGCGTTCGCATGATCATCAACACGCGGCCCTTGGGCAATTCGACGACCTCGGGCTCCATCGCGCCACGCTTGGGCGCATCGACATGCCCTTTGCCCCGTCGCCATGTCTGGCCTTCATCATCCGAAATGAAGCAAAACGAGACGAAGTGGTTTTCCTTCTTCACGTCATTTGTAAAGGCAACTGGTGCCAATAATCGCCCCGACATCAGCTGTGTGATGCGGTCGTTATTCATCACGTGGTAGCCCTTACCCGAAGTGACTTCGACCAAATCGCCGAAGGATTGCGCCTCGTCGAACGAATACCGCACAAACGCGTGTAGATTGTCAAAGCCGTCTTTCTGCAGGTAGAACATGCCAATCTTGCCTGACGGCTCGATTCGACGCAACGTCACGCTCATCACATTCAACGCGCCGGTATTCTCTTGCAACACCGTCGCATCGCTCCAGGTGCGACCTTCGTCTGCCGAACGCCGACCCACAATCCGGGCCTTGGCAAAGTCGCTGCCACTGTTGTGAAATTCCGTCGTCGCGAACAGCAGCGTTCCGTCATGCAGCGGCAACACAGATCCTTCGGTGTACCTGGGATGTTCTGCTGTCGCCTTATAAGGCAACTTCGAGATATCTTCGTGTGATTTCGAGCCTGCCGGCTGAGATAGAACCAACAGCGATTGGGCAGCGCGAAGTCGTGCGTCCAGATGTTCGTCGGCCAGCATTTCTTCCAGTTTCGAAGCAAGCGAAATGGCGCGAGCGTCGCCGGCGAATGTGGCCGCGTACGTTCTCACGGCTGGATCTGCATCGCCGAGGTTGTCACGGAGAGCGACCAGGCCATCTGCATCGCCGAGCGCCGCGAGCGCGTGTTGGTGGAATGCACGATTCAGCGCATTGGAAGTTGTTGCGATGTTCTTCTTCAGCTGGGCAACGTCCGTTTCGTCACCGATCCGCCCGAGGATCCAGGCCGCGATGCGTGTCACTTCGAAATCGGTTCCGGCCAATTGATCTCGCAGGAATTTCAGTGCATCCAGGTTGCCGGCGTGGGCCAGTGCGGCAGCGGACATCATCCGCAGGTTCGGAGTCTTCCCGGTCTGCCACGCGCGACGCATCGCTACACCGTCGCCGATCTCGTGGACCTTAAACAGGCTCTCGGCGGCGTGCACGTGACCATGTGTGTCTTCGCCCTCCAGAATGTCTAGCATGACCCGAGCGTGCTGACGATGCCCGGCGCGAACGAGTTCACGTGCCAAACCACAGCGACGTTGATCGTCTTTTTCCAGCGGTAACCGGTCGGCGAACCGGGCGACCACTTCGGCACCATGCCCGCCCAAGACAAGCCCCTCGGCCGCATGGACGGATGGCCAAAACTCGTCGCTCGCCAAACCGGCTTTAAGGACCGAAACACACTTCCGGCGAATCTGCGGGGAAAGCGAATAAATCGGTGATTCGTCTGCTGTCGCCGGCAACGCAAGCGCCAGTCCCAATACCGCAACTGAAAGCGAAAAAGCCAAATGCTGTTGCCGACTAACGACCATCGTTGCTCTCCCATGCGGACCAGAAATTTCTATTGCCAAAGTTTTAACCCGGCCACGCATCGGAAACAATGATCCGTGCCAGTATGCGGTGCGCGCAACCGAAACTCGCCGAGGTAAGGATAGTCGCGTCCGACGAGCAGCTGATACAAAAAGACGCCGCGAGATCAACTCCCGCGGCGTTCTGGAATGACTGGCCTAATCGTTGCGAGATTACTGCCACCAAATCGATTCGGTCGTTCGTGGCGAGACGGCTTGCTGGCGCAGGTCGGCCAATTCACCGCTTGCCTCTACGTTGTCGGCAACTTGCCATGATTCGACTTGTATGCCACCCGACGCCGTGACGATCCATGATTTGCCTTTTTTCAAGAAGCTGACTTCGGGCGGAATCAGCTTGGCGGGATTGGACTTTTTCAATTTGAGTGGACTGTCTTGCTCCGTGAGAATTGGAACGCTCAGCCCAGCCTTGTCCCACAGATGATTCTTTTCGATCAACGCAGCGACCACACACAGGTCCATTAGATTTCGCAATTCGGCAAAGATGACGTCGCCGCCTGACAAGTCGTCATATTTTTCTGTCATCATGTCGGCCCAGCGTTGGGCTGCCGCACTTTTGCGGCCCGTACCGGTCACCGTACCGTCAGCGGCAACGAAGTCATCTTCGGTCATCGCCTTGACTCCAGGTCCCTTCAACTCCCACGACAAACCGTCTTCCCCGGCCAAGAGGGGTTCGTAGTTGCAAGCCAGCCACCAACGCGGGTTGACGTCTCCACCACCACGACTGGTCTTCATCAGATCCAGATAGCTCGGCAAGCCTTTCACTGGAGCTTGATCGATCTTCATGGCGATTCGCTTCATGCGGTAGTCGGCTGCGACTAACACTCGAGCAAAATGGCTTGTCGCCGGAACACCTTTAATGGTGACAACTTGCGGGCCGAAAGCTCTTTTCATGGCCGGTTCAAGAACCTGCCGATTCACCGAACCTTGTGACCGTTGGGCGTCGAGGACCTTTTGGAGATTTCTATAGCCTTCCTCCGTGGGATCGATGGAACATGAAATACCCTCGGTGCGAGCGGCATGAACCTGACGCAATGCAACCAATAAGTCATCCAGCAGCAACACGGGCCGGTCCGTCGTAACGCCGACGACATTGGCTCGAGCATCGATTCGCCACCCCTCGGCGGGACCAGCGATCAAAATGTCGTTGGCTTCCGGATCAACAAAGACGTACTGAATTCGCTGCAGACCGGCCAGGAACTGAACTTCATCGGGCAAACGACCAAATCGGTTCTTCATGGCGTCTTCGCAAGACGCGGCCAGTCCCCGGAGGGAGAGGATCCGCATTTTGACTGGCATCACCATGTCATCCGAGGCAGCCTTGATCTCTTTGGTGAGTGCGGCCAGATGCCGCTTCAAACCGTCCCGACTGGGTGGGCCAACGACACCAGAAACATCAATCGAAATCCCGCCGACGGCGCTGTTGCGACCGCCACGGTGTCCGGCCCGGGCCACACCGAATTGCGCGATGACCAGCGCGACAATTAGCAATTTCGAGGTGATTCGCGTGAGTTTGCGAATTGGGACGATCGTGCCCATGACAGGCTCCTTTTTATGGCGCATTTCGTGAATGGGCCGCGATGAAACACCCGCGGAAAGGGAATACACCCTTGAAATTGTACAAGAACAGGGGCTTTCGCCACAATGCTGGTCCGCGCAAGACAAGTGGCCGCACATAAACCCAGAATAACTCTCGGGTTTGCCTTTTTCAACAAAAACCTCCTCCGCACTATGGATTTGTGATGGCAAGCGTTTGGACACTAACGTAGGCCAGTGACGCGACGACATGGAGGATTCTGGCGGCCGGATGCGTGAGATTATCGTGCCTTTGAGCTGCGGTGGTGAATTCTGGCGACTGCGGCGACCCCAATTCGCCCGATTTCCGAGCCTAAAAAGCTTGTATCAGTTGATCTGTACAAATGAATCAGGTTTTCTGCGACGGGCACCGACCGCAGGTTGGTCGGGGAGCGGGTCGCCGCATCCGAGCCATAGCTCGCGTCGGTTCGAGGCACAGCCTCGCTAGTGCTTTGGCTGAGGATCGGTCGAGGAATTACTGTCCGATAGTCGACAATAAAAGATCGAACACTGTTGAGCCAAAAAGTGGGGTGACCAAAATCGCAAGCTGAAACCTTACGCCACTGAAGCACCAACCGAACGGTTTTGGCGACGTTTCGTCCAACTTTCGTGACGGTTTGCGAATTCAGTTAGACAGACGGGCAGCGCCGCCGATCGCCTCTCTTGCAGTTCAGGTGTGCGGGAGGATAAGGTGATAATTAACCGCCTATGTTAGCTTATCTTGTTATCCGTGAAGGCACGAAGTGGACTGACGTCTTTCGGCTGACCCCCGGAAGGACGGTCACCATCGGTCGTGCATCGACTTGCCAGATCGTCATCAAGGACGAACGCTGCAGTCGCAACCACGGCGAGGTTTTCTCGTCCGAAGGGGATTGGATAATACGCGATTTGGACAGTCGCAACGGGACGGTGGTCAGTGGCGAGCCGATCCAAGGCGACCACACCCTCATACCTGGCGAGGTGATTCGGATTGCTCATTGTCAGATGGCATTCGTCCACGATCTGTCTCAGGCGTTCGTTGGCGTGGACGAGCCACCAGACCCCGGTGGCGAAACCGTCAATGGGCTCCCGATGTCGAGTATCAGCGATTCGCACGTGCTCGACGACTCATTCGAGCCCACCACGATCATGCATCGTCGCGGACATACTCGGTTTCTGCAACGCAACCTGGCGGCCGATTCGTCACCACCCAAGGTAGGCGAGTCCGCGGCGCAACTTTGCCGGCTGGCTTTTGAACTGGCCAATCAAACCAGCGTCAGTTCGGCCGCCAATCTGGCACTTGACGGGCTATTCGAGGGCACCATTGTTGATGGCGGCGGTCTGTGGTTGGCCAGTCGCGACGCGCGCGACGAGTTGACGATCGACGAAATGGAGTTGATTGCGTCCCGTACGGATATCGGATCTTCCTATCGCCGCGTTTCCGCTTTTCTGGCCACGATGGTGCTCAAAGATGGGGAAGCCGTTCTGGCCAGGAACATCGAAGGTGACAGTTCGCTTGGCATCCGCGACAGTGCCGGTGTGTTCTCGGCGACAAGCGTGATCTGCGCGCCTATCCGGCAAGAATCGAAAGTCATTGGCCTGGTCCACCTGTACTGCACCGATGGCGATCGCACGCTGGATGCGGATGATCTGGAATTCACATTGGCAGTCGCGGAAAACGTCGCCTTGGCGTTGAAGAACCTGGGCCTCCAGCAATCGCTCACCGAAGACCTTTCGGCGACGCGTTCTGAAGTCGTGCAGTTGCGTAAACAGCTCGGGGAACAAAGTGAGATCATTGGGTCCAGCGCGATCATGAAGCAAGTCCAAGAGGACATTTCTCGCGCCGCGCCCAGCCGCGCCACAGTCCTGATTCGCGGCGAAAGTGGCGTAGGGAAAGAGCTGGTTGCCCGTGCCGTGCATTACTCCAGCCCTCGCAGCAACGGGCCATTTGTCTGCTTAAATTGCGCCGCCTTGTCCGAGACGCTGCTGGAGAGTGAGTTGTTCGGACACGAACGAGGCGCATTTACGGGTGCCACCGAACGCAAAATAGGCAAGTTCGAGCAGGCCGACCAAGGGACTGTGATGCTGGACGAGATTGGCGAAATGAGTTCATCGATCCAAAGCAAGTTCCTGCGAGTGCTGGAAGGCCATCCTTTCGAGCGAGTCGGTGGTAGCAAGGCGATCAAGGTCGATGTGCGGGTGATTGCTGCTACCAATCGCAATCTCGAACGCGCCGTCGCGGATGGCGGCTTTCGTCGCGATCTCTACTTCCGCTTGCACGTTGTCGAGATTCAAGTCCCGCCGCTCCGTAAGCACCCCAGCGATATAATCGAATTGGCCAACTTCTTTCTCGACAGATTCAATGAAGATACCGGACGTAAACTGGCGGGCTATTCGCCGGAAGCGGTCAACTTGATGCAGCACTACCGCTGGCCTGGCAACGTCCGCGAACTCAGGAACGTGATTGAACGGGCCGTTCTGTTAACGCATCACGAAGTCATAGCCGCCGAAGACCTCACGCTTTCCAATCTTGCCACGGCCAGCGAATCCGGCGAATTCCAATTCTCATCTTCGAGCTACGATCCCTCGACGTTGGCCGACGTGGAAAAACGGCATATTGCCGCAACGCTTAGTTCGACGGGCTGGAACAAGAGCCGCGCCGCCGAGATCTTGGGGATCGAACGGTCGACACTCGACCGCAAAATCAAACGGTATGAATTGAAAGCGAACGCTTAGCGAGGCTGTGCGTCGGACCGACGCGAGCTATCGCTCGGTTGCGGCGAACCGCTCCCCGACCAACCTGTGGTCGGTGCCCGTCGCTAAAAACTTGACTCATTTGTAAAGAAGAACCCGAAACAAGCTTTCTAGCGAAACGGTCGAGTTTGCGCCCGTTACCGATCGTGGCGCCGGTAGCACGAGGCCAGTCGGTCAAGTGAAACGCCGCGGTCATAAGATCGGACCAGCCACCAGTTTCGCAACGTCTGCCTCAGGACGCCGTGCCGCTGCCAGCGGCGCGGATCAACTCGGATCGGCCCAGCCAACAGACGGGGCCAGGAGGAGGCGCGAAGGTCTCTCATCAGTATCAGATCTTCCATCAACGGCACCTCCGGAAAGCAGTCGGCCGCAAAGAAGGTAGCCCGTCGTACGAAGATGCCCTGATCGCCATACGGTAAACCTCGCCACCGCAAACGCCAACCGTTGCCCCATTCCAACAGCCGGTATCGCACTCCCGCGGCTTGAATTGACTGGCGAAATGCTCCGTGCTGGACAGCCGTGTCGCTCAGCAATTCGCGCACTTGCTCGACCGTTCCCTCGGCCAGCCAATTGTCCGCGTGCAGAAATAACAGGACCTCGCCAGTCGCTTGTTGTGCGCCTGCATTCTGTTGCATTGCACGTCCAGGTTGGGAATTCAACAACAGGCATTGCAACTCGGCCGCATTATGACATGTTGCATCGTCGCTGCCCCCATCGACAACGATCACCTGATCGGCACCGGCGGACCAGGCACGCTCGATCGCCGTACCGATCCGGTCTGCTTCGTTGAGGGCTGGAATAATAATCGACACGTTCACGCAAGGAAGTCCACAACCACCGGCAACTGAAATCAAAGCGAGGGCAGGTCGCCGAGCGTATGCGAACATGATCGCCCGAGGCAATCCCCCTGTGTGGCCAGAACTTGTGTAAAACAACGAGCGCGATCCCCCTGTGGTGATTCCCGCTGTCTTTCCCTCTCCAACGTCATTTCGAGCGGATTGTCCACCATTTGCCTGCCACGCCTGAGCGACTCGCAATAGACGAGCGGACTGACTATAAACAGATGATCGGCGGGACGCGATTACCGCTTCGCCTGAGTAGTCCATCCTCGGGGCAACACTCCCTCGGACGTGACCCACCATGATGGGATTGCCACGTGCAGCCCCTTACACGTTTTTCTGCTGCGAACCACATATATGGCAAACAAAAAGACGGCCGCTTTTGCTTGGTGGTGCGCGGCGACGATATTTCTGAGCGCTTTTCTGCTATTTCAGGTGCAACCAATCATCAGCAAGATGATCCTGCCCTGGTTCGGAGGCGGACCGGCGGTCTGGACCGCGTGCATGTTGTTTTTTCAGGTTACGTTGCTTGGCGGCTACGCATATGCACATTTTATTGAGCGGTTACCATCGCCCTCGTGGCGGATGGGCGTTCATATCATTTTGATCGTGGTTGCAGCTCTTACACTTCCAATCACGCCGCACGCATCTTGGAAACCGGTAGACGGCACTCAGCCAACCTGGCGAATTCTGACTCTCTTAGCGGGTAACGTTGGACTCCCTTACTTCGTCCTGGCGTCGACGGGTCCGTTGGTGCAGGCGTGGTTTAGCCGTCTCGTACCGAATCGCTCGCCATACCGACTTTACGCATTGTCCAACGTCGGTTCGTTGGGCGCTCTGTTGACGTACCCCTTCTTCTTTGAACCGTTGCTGACGACCTCCTGGCAGGGTGGCATATGGTCTGCGGCGTTTGCGATTTTCGCCCTTCTGTGCGGTTCGTTGGCCTGGGCCACTTTTCGCGCTGGCAGGCAACGGCGCAGTGCGGTGGCCGAACCAGTCGCAGACGAACGATCACCTAGCCACGTTGTCGAAATTCCGTCGCTCGCAGACACACCAGCGCCCGATAGCCTCGCCGAGTCAGATGCCTCAGCCGATTTCACACTGTCGGATGCACCCTCATTTGATCGTCGTCTCGCGTGGTTGCTGCTTCCAGCACTTGCATCGATGATGTTGCTGGCAATTACAAACCACGTCTGCCAGGATGTGGCCGTCGTGCCGTTCTTCTGGGTCGCGCCGCTCGGCTTGTACTTGCTAACGTTCATTATTTGTTTCGACAATGCGATCTGGTATCGCCGGCGCATTTTCAGCCTGGTTACGATCATCGCGGTCCTACTCTTGGCAATCACACAGTTGGATACACAAGTTGAAGAGTTGTTAGCCAAAGTCAACATTGACTTTAACATCTCGGACTTCACCGGCGAGCTTCTGGTTACGGGGGCTACGAACTTGGAAGCGTTGTTGGCGCGAGTCAACATCATCATTCCCATTTCGGACTTCACCGGCGACCTCATCATCGAGGCGGCCGCGTACCTTAGTGTGCTCTTTCTGATTTGCATGGTTTGCCATGGCGAACTCGTTCGCTGCAAGCCGCCCGCGCGGTGGCTAACATCGTTCTACTTAATGGTCTCTGCCGGCGGTGCACTGGGCGGGATCTTTGTCGCGCTGATCTGCCCACAGCTGTTTTCAACCCACTTGGAACTCGGCATCGGGCTGGTTGCCACATTCATGGTAGCGATGGGTGTGGTCTGGGACGAATTCTGGACGATCTGGCCGGTGCGTCACATGTGGGGCAAAGGCGTGTCTTTTGCGGGTGGATTTCTTCTGCTCTTGGTCGTTGTACGGGCTCAATTCGAGAACCTGAATTCGGACGCGTTGTTTTCGATCCGGAATTTCTACGGAGTCCTCACAATCGAAGAAATGTACGAGGACGAGGCGGACTACCACATTCGCCGCTTGCTAAATGGTCGTATTTTGCACGGATCTCAGTTTCTTAGCCCGGATCAGAACAAAGTAGCAACTACATACTACAACTCCGACAGCGGCATCGGCATGGCAATCACTCACCTGGTTACGCGCGATTCGCTTCGTGTTGCCGTGGTGGGGCTGGGCACGGGGACTATTGCCTCGTACAGCCGCCCAGGCGAATCGTACACGTACTATGAAATCAACCCAAACGTCGTTCAGCTGGCGAATGAATACTTTACGTTTCTCAGCGACAGTGAAGCCGAGGTGAACATTCTTCTGGGCGATGCACGCATTTCGATGGAGAGGCAAACGCCACAACAATACGACATTATCGCCTTAGACGCGTTCAGTGGAGATGCCATTCCCGCGCACTTGTTGACCACCGAAGCATTCGAGGAATATCTTCGTCACCTCAAGCCGGATGGCATCATCGCTGTCCACATCAGCAATCGACATCTGGACCTCACGCCCGTGGTCGGCGGTATTTCCGAGCACCTGAAAGTGCCGGCAATCAAAATCGAATGGAACGAAGATGACCATGTCGGCGAGGCGGCCTCCGATTGGGTCTTGCTGACTCACAACGATGTTTTTCTTGAGACGCCAGAGATCGCCGCGGTGGCCGAACCATTGGAAGGCAGCTACGAACCGATTCCGCTCTGGACCGACCAGTACAGCAATCTGTTTCAAATTCTGCAATAATCACAGCTTGATCCCACCTTCGCGCCGATCATTGAGGCGTGTCTTTTTCGCACCCAAAGGACCCACTGGAATTATCGCATGAATCGCTCCCGAATCCTCTCTGTTGTTTGCATCGCATTGTTCGCCGGACCGTTGGCAGCCGCCGACTGGAATCAATGGCGCGGTTCCGGTCGTGATGGTCTGGCTCATACGTCTCCAACGCTGCTGGAAGCGCTCCCGGCAGTCGGTCTATCGGCCGAATGGACCGCGGATAAATCGATCGCCGCCGCGCAAGGTGGCGGTTGGTCGAGCCCGACTGTGGCGGATGGAAAAGTCTATCTGTTCGCACATAAGAAGACGCGTCTCAAAGAAGGCGCGATGCCACAGCAGAAGTTCCCCTGGTTGCCGCCGGAAAAACGCGTTGGAATGTCAGACGATGAGTATGCCGAATACGAACGTAAGCGCCGCGATGAAGACGAAGTCCGCGCGTCGTTCTTTCGCTACGACGAATTCATCTACTGCCTCAACGCCGACAGTGGCGAGATCATGTGGACCAATCAGCGTGACAGCGTCTACACACGTTTCCCCCAATCTGGTTCACCCGCGGCGATTGATGGTCGTCTGTTCTTCCTCGGTGCCGGACGCGTCGCGTATTGCATTGACGCCACCACGGGTAAGGATGTATGGCAGCGCAAACTGCCCGGAGAATTCCGTGATGAATTCCTTCAGTCATCAGTGGTAGTCGCCGATGGCGCCGTCGTCGTGCTGTGCGGGTCGCTCTTCGGACTCGACACGACCACGGGCAACATTCTCTGGGAGGGGGACAAGAAGACGACGCGCGGTTCGCAATCGAGCCCAGTGGTATGGGGTGGTACTGGTCGCGATTTAGTGATCGCCAATGTCGGCAGCGGCGACACAATTTGCGTTGAACCACTAACCGGCAGGCTGCAGTGGCGCATTCGTAGCGAAGGCGGCCAATCAACTCCCGTGATCGCCGGAGACCGGCTGATCACCTACGGCAGCAGTCGCAAACGTGGTATGCGGTGCTTTCTCATGTCGTCGTCTGGAGCGAAGCACGAGTGGACATTCAACGGCACAGCCGATCCTGGTTCGAGCCCCGTTGTGGTGGGCAACAACATCTTTGTGCAGGGAGACCGCCGGATGGCATGTGTCGACCTGGCGACTGGCGAGACGCGTTGGAACACCACGTTGGACATGGCGCGACCTCGGTATACGTCGTTGGTTGCTGCCGATGGAAAAGTGTTTTACACCTTCGATTCAGTCTTGTGCTTCCGAGCCACGTCGGAAGGCTTTCGGCCTTTGATGACCGCCTTGATCGACGAAAACGGCCTGCTTGCGGACGAAGCGGCGTTCCGACAGATGCTGGATCTTGAAACACTGGAAGAGACGGCCGAAGGTCAAAAGGAATCGCAGAAGATTTGGCGCAAGAAGTTTAACAATACAGGACCGCTAGCTTGCGCATCACCGGCAATTGTTGATGGCAAGTTGTACCTGCGAACCAAGAAGGGACTTGCCTGTTTCGATCTGACCGCCAAGCCTGCGGCGAAATAATCTCAAGCGGATGGCGAGCGTTAGAGATAGGCACGGAACTTAGCGCGGTTTCGGGTGCCACTAGAAAGCTTGTATCACGTGTTTCTTTACGGTTCTTAGTCTTGACAGAGCGCTAGTGGCTTGCGTGTCCGGCTCGACCGACGGTCCTCAAAAACACGGCAATTCCAACACAATTCGACATCGCCCGCTTCCGGCTTATACTGGAATCTGGTGTTGGTGCCTTGAGCATTCGCTCACGTTCTTTGGCCCGACTGACCGTTCGCTCACATTTCCGGGATGCCGGATTCGCCACTTGAAAGTTGCACGGCCATGGTTTCCAACCGATCCACGCGCTACACCCAGCGCGATGCCTACCGAATTCTATTCCGGTTCAAATGGCGGACCATGGCTGTCTTTATAGCAGTCATTGCGATCGTGGTTTTCAGCCTGATCATGATTCCTCGGGCATACATTTCCGAAGCCCGACTGTTTGTCAAAACGGGCCGGGAAAGTGTTACGTTAGATCCGACTGCGACGACCGGTCAAAACGTGATGGTCAATGATTCGCGGGAAAGCGAAGTCCGCTCCTTGGAGGATGTGCTCCGCAGCCGCGTATTGCTCGAGAATGTCGTCGATGATCTCGGCGAGAAAATGGTCCTCGGCAGTACGACCGACGGGCCGCTTTCTTCGTGGCTGAAGTCGGCTGGCATCGCGGATTCGATTGACCGACGAGAGAAAGCAATCCATCGACTTCAAAAGACAATCGTGGTCGCCAACGCCAGACGTTCGGCGGTCGTGACAATCCGCGCCAAGGCGAGTTCGCCGGAGACGGCGCAGAGGATCGTTACGGCGTTTTCCAAAGCATACTATCGGCTGCATCATCGCGTGCACCGCACGGAAGGATCCGAGCAATTCTTTGAATCACAGACCGCCCTGCTCAAGCAACAACTTGCCGATACCACATCGCAGCTACGCGACTTGAAGAACAGAGTAGGACTCGTTTCGGTCGAGAGTCAGCGGGACATTATTGAAGGCCAAATCAAGAGCTTGGGTCGCGAACTGATCTTGGCCGAGGCGGCAAGGTCTTCAGTGATCTCGAGAATCTCTGCACTTCAATTGGCACACCCTGACGTGTCTCGCAACGCAAAAAACGAAGCGGCAACAACGGTCTCTCCCAAAGCGCTCGACGACATGCGCGATCAGCTTTATACACTGCAAATCCAGCAACGCGAGATGTCGGCCCGGTACAACGCGGGCCATCCACGACTGCTGGCAATGCGGGCGCAAGTTGACGGCGCTCGACATTTGCTGGAAGAACTCGAGTTGCAGATCGAAGAATCCCGCGCCGCTTCACTGACCGCTCAGATCGACAATCTTGACCAAGCGCATCGATCCCAGATCGCGCGGCTGCAGCAACTCAATGAGAACGAAGTGCAGATTCGTGAGCTTGAGCGGAATGCCGAACTGCTCAGGGCCAACTACATGACGTATGCCAGGAACCGCGAATTGGCCCGCATCTCCAACGACTTGGACGCCCGCCAAATCTCGAATGTAAATCTAATTCAGCCAGCGACGTTGGTGACCAAACCGGTCAGTCCACAGAAGCTTCCCATTCTCGTACTTGGCCTCCTAGCGGCCGTGTTCGGCGCCACAGGAGTCGCCCTGGCCGGCAATTGGCTCGACCAATCCCTGACGAGTCCGGAGGATATCGAATCGCAACTGTCGTTGCCGGTACTTTTGACCATTCCACGGATCGGCCGCGATACGCTCCTAAACAACTAGGCATAGAAAGGACCTGATCGTGTTCAAGCCACTTGAGTGCTCGATGCACTGCACGTCATCCGGGGCCGGCTCTGCCTTGCGTCCCGACACGTTTTGCAGGATCCTCGAACGTGAACGAATGCGGGCTGATCGTTGCGAAAGACAGTTTAGTGTACTGGTCTTCACGGCCGATACGACGGCGACAGAGCCTCTGGACTTTACCGAGTTGACTCGGTATCTACAAGGTCGTTTACGGACGACCGATGTGGTGGGCTATTTGAACCGTCAGTGTCTGGCAGCGCTCTTGTTCGATACCGATCGCACCGGTGCTCGCACGTTGCTGGATGATATTCAGGAGAACTACTCGGCCGCGCTGCAACAACACATTTGTGTCATTCATACTCATCCGGCCGATCCCGTAGATGTAACGGTTGCCCCTGCCGCCGACGCCATGCCAGAGCACCTTTTCTTGCAGCCCATTCCTCGTTGGAAACGGGTCGCCGATATCTTCTTGGCGTCAATCAGCTTGATCGTTTTTTTTCCGATCATGGCCTGTGTGGCAATGATGATCAAACTCACGTCGCCGGGGCCGATCCTGTTTCTCCAGCGTCGAGCCGGCCTGGCGGGACGTCCGTTCGTGGTCTACAAATTCCGCACGATGTGCGAGGGAGCCGCCCAACAGCAAGCCGAATTGCGGCCGTACAACGAACAAGACGGACCGGCCTTCAAACTCAAAAATGATCCGCGCGTGACGTCGGTTGGTAAGTACTTGCGCAAGACATGCATCGACGAATTCCCTCAATTCTGGAATGTGCTTCGTGGAGAAATGTCGATTGTTGGCCCTCGTCCGCTCCCCTTGGACGAGTCCGCTGATTGCAAAAACTGGCAGCGTCGTCGTCTGGATGTCACCCCAGGCATGACCTGCATCTGGCAGGTTTCTGGTGGTATACGAGTTTCATTTATTGAATGGATGCGGATGGATCTGCGCTACATCCGTCACCGCACGCTCTGGCACGATTTCAAATTACTGCTGAAAACGATCCGTGTGGTTCTGTTTCATCGTGCATCACAATGAACGTTGAGTTTGAAGAACTAACAGGTCAGGCGCGCAACCGCAACAACCGTAGTCCGTTCATCACGACCAGCAGCGATGCACCCATGTCCGCCGCAATCGCCATCCACAGTGATGCCGCACTGGCAATCGTTAGCGCGACAAAAATCAGCTTCAACCCCAGAGCGATCGCAATATTTTGCTTGATCACGCGGAGCGTTTGTCGGGCCAGGTCGATGAGCCACGGCACACGCACCAATTCGTCGGACATGAGTGCAATGTCGGCAGCTTCGATCGCAGCGTCGGTGCCGATCGCTCCCATGGCGATCCCCAGCGTTGAAGCCGCCATGGCCGGTGCATCGTTGACACCGTCACCGATCATTGCCACCACGCCGTAGCGCTCGCTCAGCCGCTCGACATGCCGGACTTTTTCTTCGGGTAGTGTCCCTGCAAAGAACTCATCAATCCCAACCGAGTCGGCAACAGCTGCGGCCGTTGCTGGGTTGTCGCCCGTCAACATGACGACGTGTTCGATCCCCATCGATTGCAAACGGCGGATCGTGTTTTGGCTCTCCTGCCGCACCACATCGGCCACTCCGATCAAACCACAGACATGATCTGCGGTCCCAACGGCAACCACTGAATGCCCCGAACGCTCGATGGCTTCACTCTGTTTCGTGGCCTCGCTGACATCCGAGGTCTTTTCGTTCATAAACCGTTGGCTGCCGATCCAATAGGGCTTGCCGTTGATTACCCCTTCGGCACCGCGGCCCGCCAGCGCCTGGTAGCCTGCGACGGGTCGGACGGCCACGTTTTCGTCGCTGGCGCAGCGCAGGATCGCTTGAGCAATTGGATGTGTACTGCCGGCCTCCATGGCAGCCGCGCGTTCCAACAGCTCGCCGCGCGAATGTTCGTTTAAGGGAACCACCTTCCGCACTTCCGGCCGGCCTTCGGTCAGAGTACCCGTTTTGTCAATTGCGATCGCCTTGAGATGTGCGGCAGCTTCGAGATAGCGGCCGCCTTTGATCAGCACACCGTGGCGAGCGGCGACCGTCAGCGCAGAGACGATGCTAACGGGCGTTGAAATCACCAAGGCACACGGACAGGCAATCACCAACAGCACCAGCGCGTTGTAGATCGCCAGGGGCCAGGCCAACCCCGTTGCCAGAGGAGGAACTACAGCGACGCAGATTGCCAACAGAATCATGGCGGGCGTGTAGTAGCGGGCGAATTGTTCCACCCACTGTTCCGTTGGCGCCCGGCGAGCATGGGCCTCTTGAACCATATGGATGATTCGCGCCAGCGCGGTGTCATTGGCCGCGTGCGTGACCCGCAACTCGATGGCGCCGTCCACATTCATGGAGCCTGCATAGACCTGCTCACCAGTTTGCTTCGCTAACGGAAGCGATTCACCCGTAATCGGAGACTGATCGACTGACGTCTGGCCGATGGTAATGACGCCATCCAACGCGATCCACTCTCCCGGTCGGATCACGATCATTTCGCCGGGCTCGATTTTCCCGATGGGTAGTTCTTCAATTTCACCTGTGCGACGTTCCTTTCGTCGAGCCGTTGGCGGTGCAAAGTCCAGGAGCAACGCAATCGCGCGCCGAGCACGCCCCATGCTCCAATGCTCCAGCAGCAGCGAAACACTGAACAGGAAGGTCACCACGGCGGCCTCGAACCACTGACCAATCACCATCGCTCCCACCACTGCGATGCACATTAGTAGGTTGATATCCGCGGTAAGACGACGCAGTGCCAGCCACGCTTTGGGAACGACAAACCAGCCACTTAGAATCAGAGACGCGACATACAGTAATCGCGGGACCAACGGCACCTCCGTTGCCGCATTGGGCGTTTCCAGCCCAAATGCGACAGGCAAACTCTGCGCTGCGATTGCGTGGACGGCAAACGCTATAACTAACAGAGTTCCAGCCGCCACGGTCGTCCCCGCTCGCCTCCAACGCTGCCAGGCACCGTCCGCAGACAGCTGATCGGTCGAATCGGTCGCATTGAAAGAACCTGCCGAGCCTTCGATAACGCGGGCATGCATATTCAGCCCTGCGATCCGCGACATGATGTCGTCTTCGGAAATAGACGCCTCGGCAAATATGACGTACATTCGGTGCCCGAAAACATCGAAATCAAGTTGCTCGATGCCCGCGACACGTGCCAACTCGACCCGCAGTTGACGCACCTCTTCGGCACAATCCAATTCGTCAATCAGGAAAATCGCTTGCCGAGTGTCCATGTTGTTACTCTAGGCGAAACGGCAGAATAGAAACATGCCAGTGCAATTCCGGGTTAATGAAACGGAATCTGGGCGATTCCGAGAAGGTGACTTGGTTTTGTTACGCATATGTTGTCTCTCCCATCGGGAGAGACAACGAACTGCAGCCTAACAATTCCTTCCGCAGCGACTTGGAGTTTTCACAACCTGGACGATCTGCCCGCCGACATAGTCGTAGCAGTCAGCGACATGCTCCAGCGAGATCCAGAAAAACGAATTGCCTCGGCAGCATTACACCAACGTCGGACGCCCCTCGCGATCTTCAGTCGTGAGCGAACTTAAGTTCGCGGCACCATCGGTTCCTCCCGAACTGGCTCGCCAGGCGTTGGCAACGGCGCGAGCACTCGGCCCGCAGGCAAAAGAAACGCTACCTGCCATCGAAGCGATGCTGGTCAGAATGCAGAGATTCTCGCCAAACTCCTCAACGGAACTTCAACGCGAGCTGCGTGCGACTATCAAATTGCTCCCAGCCGAGTTGCCGCCGCGAGATTCTACCAAAAAAAAACAGCACCCGAACCAGGAACGCCAGAGTAGAGCGTCGCGTCATGCGACAACCCGTCTGACCCTTGTCAAACAACCGGTTTTGCCTAGGATGGTTGGTTTGTCCAAGAGGTTTGATGCCCGCCGTGCTGATCTTCATCTATTGCGTCTTGATTGCGCTCAGTTCGCTCTTCGGCGGCTGGCTCCCGGCATTGGTTCGGCTGACCCATACCCGAATGCAGTTGATTATGAGCTTTGTGGGTGGCTTGATGCTGGGGGTAGCGCTGCTGCACATGCTGCCTCATGCGTACATTGAAACCGGTTCCATTGACCACGCGGTCGGTGCGACGGTGGTCGGCCTGGTTGCCATGTTCTGCATGATTCGGATCCTGCATGTCCATCAGCATAGTCATGACGATGCGATTGCCGACTTGGACGATGACCATGACTGCGACCATGACCATGCGGCACCTGATCATGGCGCGCACGGACACGAATCGCATGAACATGCCCACCATTTGAGCTGGGTAGGGCTGTTCGCCGGTTTGGCGCTGCACACGCTGATTGACGGCGTTGCCCTGGCTGCGAGTGTCGCGGCGGGAGCCGACCATGGTGATACGGCGACATTTTTGGGACTCGGAACGTTCTTCGCAATTCTCTTGCATAAACCGCTCGACGCCCTTTCAATTGCCGCGTTGATGGCAGCTGCCGGGTGGTCGAAGACGTCAATTTCCATCGCCAATGTCGGATTCGCCGTCATGTGCCCTTTAGGTGCCCTGACGTTCTTTTTCGGTATCAAGCAGTTGGGCGGGTTAGAACCTCTGGTGTTGGGCACGGCCCTCGGTTTTTCCGCCGGTGTCTTTTTGTGCATTGCCCTAGCAGACATTTTGCCGGAAGTTCAGTTTCATCGCCACGACCGGCTAAGCCTGACTGGGGCGCTCATTGGCGGCATTCTGCTGGCCTGGATCATCGGGATCTTCGAACCCGATCACGCCCATGACGTGCGCGGCTCGCGTCGGTCACACGAGGTCGATTCCGATGGCCACGGCGACCACCAGCATTGATTGATAGTCGTTGTTCGCGAACATATACGTGTTGTTCGCGAACAACGACTATGGACGGGCATTTCTTTACTCGACTGTCACCAATGCTTCGATCCAATGTCGAAAGTCCATCCCGTCGGACTTGACATCAGCGGTCACCAGCCTGTTTCCGGGGTCGCCAGGAACCTTGATACGGACTTTCAAACGGGCGGTTTGACGCGGCTCTAGTTCAACGGCGTCGTCGAACTTCACAATTTCAACTCCACCGTGGCCGTGCGGTTGAATCTCGAATGTCCGGCGGACCGCTGAATGATTTGTCAATCTAACTTCCAGGTCCGTTTCTCCGGCGGTCGCGACTTTCGCACCGTACGGGTAAAACACGGCCCATTGTTCATCGATGCCGTAGTTGGGATCGTCCCAGGGAAACAGCTCACGCAGCGTCTCGATCCGGTCGCGATAACGTGATTCTAGGTAATCGAGTTCATCCTTGGAAAACTCGAAGACCCAAGGGATATGCTCGTTCACCAGCCACGGCTTGCCATTGGCGTTGCGGACCATGCTGAGACATTTCAGGAAGCCATCGTCTTCGTGCACGAGGTTGCGGTTGAGCACGCAGTAGTCGTCGATACCCGACGGCGCGAAGGCATCACCAATAAAGAAAATTGGCCGCTCGTTGGCCTTCTTCGCCAACACGGCGCCGTGATAGTATGCCTGCCCGGGAAAATAGAAAAACGTGAGATCAAATTCGTGCCATTTCATTGTTTGGCCCTCACCCATCACGGTCACCTCGTCAATGGGATTGGCCGTCATGGCGGGCATGTGATACGCCTCGGGGCGTTTCAGGATGTCGTCATATTCCGCAGTCGCGTAGACGGGACACCCAAACACCTCGGCAGCCGCTTGCACGGCGTCGGTATGATCGTCGTGATAATGCGTAACGAAGATACCGTCGACCTTGGTAATCAGTTTTTTTGTCAAGAGATCTTTAACGGCGTCGATTACACCTTGGTTGCCGCAGTCGATCAGAAAGCCGTTGCCGGTGTCGGAGATGAGCAGCCGGCTCGTCGACTTCTCGAACACCCAGTTGGGTGTTTGCTGGTGATTCGCGTAGGGCATCAGTTCGACATTGGCGCCCGATCCGAGCACTCGCTGGCCGCACAAACGCATCCGCTTTTCCTTGAAGTACCAGTGTAACGCGTTGGTTGACAGATAATTGTGATAGAGCCTCTGGACGCGACTGGTCAGCTTTGTGATGGCGGCTTGGGGGTCACGGATCATCGGCCCGCGGGCCGGCACGATCAGGTCCGGCTTGGCCTCGGCAACTTTCTTCAAACTGGTCACGAGGCTCGCCAGGCGACTTCCATAACCGTGATACCCACGAATGTTGGCTTCCGGAATAGCATCTTGAAAACTGTACAAGTCCAACAGCTGGCCATCGCCGTATATCAGGTCGCCCGTAAAGGCGATTGTCTTGCCACCCAGTTCAACGATATAGCTTGCCGCGCCGCGAGTGTAGCCTGGCGTGGGGATCGTACGAATCGTAAGTCCTCGCCAGGAGATCTCCTGATCCTCTTCCGCCCATTGTGCGACGGCCAACGGTTGGGCAACGACTTTGGTCGATTGCTGGCCATAGTCGTGGAATCGCTTGGTGGTGAACGCATCCCAAAACTCTTGCGACTGCTCGAGCCAATAACGCTCGCCCGTTGGAGCGATAATCTTGACACCGGACTCGGCAGCGCTGCGCGCCGCCCAAACGACATCGCGGCGACCGTGGGTGAGCAGTAGAAGTTCCGCCGCGGGGGCGTTCTCCTTTGTCGCGCCGTAGACAATCAACTGTCCTTCGCCGCGTGTGACCACCGCGCCATTGACGGGCCCCCGCAGAAACACGAGCCCAGCTGGCAGCGATTCATCGCACCAGGCCGGACTTGACAAGACCGCGGCGAACAGCAGGAAGCAAGAGGATTGTCGATTCATGGCAGTGGGCTCGTGCGGACTGGGGTTGGTATTACGGGCTGATCATCGTTCTTCGCGGAGCGAACAACGATTATGACTTCTTCTTCGGCCGAAAGACAACAACTTTGGTTTCATCCGTCGTCAGGAAGGGGCCTTCAATCAAATCGATGCAATAGGGGATCGCGGGGAAGACCGCGTCCAGGCATTCGCGGATTGCTTTAGGTTGTCCGGGCAAATTGACGATCAACGTGCCGCCTCGAATCACAGCGGTCTGGCGCGAGAGAATCGCGGTCGGCACGGCCCGTAACGACACTTGCCGCATCAATTCGCCGAAGCCGGGCATCATCTTTTCGCCAACCGCTTCGGTGGCCTCGGGCGTTACGTCCCTATTGGCCGGGCCAGTCCCGCCGGTCGTAATCACCAGACAACAGCGCTGGTCGTCACAAAGTTCGCGCAAGGCCCGTTCAATAATACTTTGGTCGTCTGAAATCACTCGCGCGACCGCTTCCCAAGGCGAAGTCAGAATCTCCGTCAAGTACTCGCGAATTGCGGGGCCACCTCGGTCTTCATACTCGCCGCGGCTAGCCCGATCCGACACAGTCACGATCCCAATTCTCGCCGTCGCGTCGCTCATCGGCCAAGTTCCTTGGCCAGTTTTCCGGCGTCGTAGACATTTCGCAATGCTTCGAGCACGGCGCTGGAGTGCACCGAGACCGCTCGGCCGACCTTGTCCGAATAAAAATAGTCAGACGTCAGCGACTGGATATTACCATCGAAGATCACACCCACCAATTCAGCATCACGATTTATGACCGGGCTACCCGAATTGCCGCCAATGATGTCCGCCGTGCAGACAAAATTGAAGGGTGTGTCCAGGTTCAGCTTATCCTTCCGAGCGTGCCACTTCTTGGGCAGTTTCCAAGGATCGGTACCGCCGTGATTGTCTTCATGCTCGAATGCACCGCCGATCGTCGTCATCGGAGCGACGCGCTTGGATTTTTCTTCATAGCCTTTGACGGGGCCAAAGGCCAGGCGCAACGTAAAGGTAGCGTCGGGATAAGTATCCGTACCTTGCACGGCGAACTGTGCATCGGCAATCTGCGAATACGCTTGCCGTTCGGTCTCGCCAACTTCTTCACCGATCTTTCTGAGCCGCCGACTTTCGGCGTCCAGCATACGGGCTAACTGAATCATTGTATCAGTTGACGCATCAATGGCGGCCTGCCCGCCCTTGGCGAGTTTCTTTCGTTGGGCGACGTCCGTCAGTTTGGAGCCTGCCAGCAGTTCCGCCGCACGTGTCTGGGGGCTCTTGTTGGCCAGGATCTGCTGAGACAATGGATGATCGCCCCCGCGACGTTCGACAAACAATGAGATCGAATCAGCGAATTTGGTCAGTTCCAAATCCGGGTAGATCGGTGCCGGCGAAAAGAGTTGCATTTCGAGCGACTGGCGGGCAGCCTCAGAGAACTCCGCCAATCGTTCACTGTTCGGCTTCTGATCTTCGGCGGCCATCGTCACCAACGTGCTGGCAATCGAAAAGACCTGACCGGCCAAGCCACCGGTTTGGCCCAGCACAGCGGCTTTTTTTGACTGGACTTCTTCGATTGCCTTCCAAGCATCGGCGTACTTCTTGAGCTCCGCGTCCGACTCGACTTTCGATCGCAGCGCTTTCTCCGACGACTCTTTTTGTGCCATGAAACCAGGATCCTGCAATCCTTGAATCATGCCGGTAAATGCCTTCCGCGAATTTTGCAGGCCAAATAATTCATCCTTGGCGCGTCGCTTTTGTTCGTCACCTTCAAATCCGAATTGCTGGAAGAGAATCTCGCGACGGTGCAGAAAGCTCAACACATAGGGCAGGTAATGATCGCGTTGATATTTGAGCGCTGCCGTCGTGAAGATACGTTGCGTCCGTCCCGGATTTCCAGAAACGAACACCAATTCGCCATCGGCGGCCCCATTTTTTGACATCTTCAGGAAGTTGTCAGTTCTGGCTGGTTTGCCATCTTCGTACACACGAAAGATGCAGACGTCGAGACAGTAGCGAGGATATTCAAAGTTATCCGCATCGCCGCCGAAGAACGCGATGCCGGCTTCTGGCGCCCAGACCAGACGCACATCGGTGTACTTTTTGTAGCGGTACAGATGATAGCGGGCACCACCGTACAGTGTCGCGACGTCGCTGCGAAGGCCGGTGCCGTCCAGTGACTCCTTTTCAATCTCGGAAGTAACGGCGCGGCGCGCGGCAAACGCCTCGCCCGGCGCCATGCCGGGCTTCACCGCGGTATTGACACGCTCGGTAACATTTTCAATCGAGACGAGCTGGTTCAGTTCCAAGTCCGGGGCGGCAATTTCTTTGTCCCAGCTAGTCGCATAGAAGCCGTCTCGGTAGTAGTTATTCTCTGCCGTGGAGACTTTGTGCAACGTGCCAGCGCCGACGTGGTGGTTCGTCAGAACCAATCCGGTGCTGGAAACAAATGACGCGGACCCACCCGAGTTGAAGCGAACTGAGGAGAGCATCACGTGCTTCGACCAGGCCTCCGTTGGCTCGAAATTATGAGCTTCCTTCAGATGTTTCTTGGGTAGGGCGTTAAACAGCCACATCCCTTCGTCGGCAGAGGCAGACGCCCCGATTGCTCCCAAAGCGACCAGCAGAGTGACGATACGAGCTAGAAGAGAGTTGACATTCATCGTTGACCACCTGTCCTGATTTTCCTAACGTGTACGCTTCCTTGACACGACCTTGACTTGAGCTGACGCGGTTGAGGAATCGAATCGGCACCGCTGGATGGCGCGTTTCGAGCCACCGGCGCTTTGCCCCACTTGATGCGAAAGACCGATGTCCTCATGAGTCAAACAGATCATACCGCACCATCGCCGGAGAAAAAACGACCCGCCGAGATGACGATTGCCGCTGTCTCACTGGGCTTATTCTCTCGATTGTGATGGGGGCTGCCAACGTCTATCTGGGCCTGAAGGCCGGGATGACCGTTTCTGCATCGATTCCCGCGGCCGTGATTGCGATGGGAATTCTCCGCGGCATTTTGGGCAGAAAATCGCCCTTGGAATCCAATTTGGTACAGACTGCTGCTTCGGCAGGTGAGTCCTTGGCGGCCGGCATCATCTTCACCATGCCGGCGCTGATCCTGGCCGGCATCTGGTCCGAATTTGATTTTTGGATCACATCTCTGATCGCGCTCGCCGGCGGCCTCTTCGGCGTCCTGCTGATGATCCCCATGCGGCGCGTCTTTATCCTGGATAATGAAGAGCTCAAGTACCCCGAGGGCGTGGCGTGCGCCGAAGTCTTGCGAGCTGGTGCCGGTGAGGAGCAGGGCGGCGATGACGAGTCGAGCGGTGTCTTGTTTGTCGTGCTGGGAATCGCGGTGGGCGGTCTTTTTAAGTTTGCCATTTCCTTCCTGGGGTTGTTGAGAGGTGCCGTGGAAGGCGCAGTCGCAACGGGTACGCGCGTTTTCTACTTCGGCTGTGATATTTCGCCCGCGCTGTTGGCCGTGGGGTACATTGTCGGGCTGCCGATCGCGATCCAGATCTTTATCGGCGGTGCCATCGGTTGGCTGGTTGGCATTCCACTGTTGGGAACCATCGGCGTCGAGGCGGAGACTCCAGCGGACTTGGCCTGGTCGTTGTGGAGCACCAAGATTCGGTACATGGGCGTTGGGGCGATGCTGGTCGGCGGCGTTGTTTCGATTTGGCACGTGCGCCATGGATTGCTGGCGGCAATTAATGAAATGAAGTTGTTGTTCACTCGCAAACAAGTGGATGTGACCAAGCAAGTACGAACCGATCGTAATATCAGCGGTGCCGCAATCTTGATCTTGGGCTTGATCTGCGTGGCGTTGATCGGCGGCATTTATTACGTCTTGCTGGGCCAGGCGATTGGAATCACGATTCTGACAACAGTGATCATGATCGTCATGTCATTCTTCTTTGCTGCCGTCGCCAGCTATATCGTTGGCCTGGTGGGGAATTCCAACAGCCCCGTTTCGGGAATGACGATCACGGCGGTCCTGGTTACTGGCGGGCTAATCACGCTGTTCCAATTCGGTGGTGAGGCGGGCATGATTGCCACGCTGGGAGTCGCTGGTATTGTTTGCTGTGTGGCCTGTACTGCAGGCGATGTCTGCAACGACTTGAAGACGGGACACCTGGTCGGCGCGTCGCCGCGAAATCAACAAATTATGCAAGTTGTCGGCGTTTTGTCTGCCGCCTTTTTTATGGCTCCCGTCATGACGGTCTTACACCAAGGATCACTGAACGAAGGGACAGGCGGAATTGGCGGTCGTGATCTTCCCGCCCCGCAAGCGAACCTGTTTGCTTCGTTAGCCGAAGGGTTCTTCGGAGAGGAAGCGCTGCCCAAAGACATGGTTGCTTGGGGCGTGGGAATCGGCATCGTTCTGCTCATCGCTGATTTCATTCTAGCCAAAATGAAAGTCAAGTTTCGTTTGCATGTGATGCCCGTGGCGGTCGGCATTTATCTGCCATTCGGGTTGGCTGTGCCAATTCTGTTGGGCGGCGTTGTAAGTTGGCTTGTCCGTCGAGCTGCACAACCGCATGAAGACGCAGCGCAGAAGCGGGGCGTGCTAATAACATCCGGTCTGATCGCCGGCGAATCACTGGTCGGCGTCGGACTGGGCGTCACGGCGTATCTGAAGATCAGTTCGCTCAAGCTGCTGGAATCAGGCTCGACAACCTTGAACCTGATCGTCGACACCGTCTCGGTGCTGGCATTGCTGGCCGTTGCCGCGATGATCTATCAGCTTGCCCTGACGGTTACGAAGAAGATTAGAGCATGAGTTTTCGAGCGTAGAGCGCTTCGGCGTAGCCCGTTGGCGATGCACATTCGATGCCTCGAATGCGAAGCAATGACCAAAACGTCTCCTCTGTGAACCAACTCCGCGCTTGCTGACTCGCGAATTCGTGGTAGATCGTTTCGACCTTTCGGGCGCAAACAGACCGATCAAGAGGATAAAACACGTTGGGAGTCCCCAGATCTCCTTCGTATTTTGGGATCTCGTACTCCAAGATTAAGTGGTTGCGGAAAGTATTCCATGTAAGCTCCGCAACAAGCCGGTGGTCCTGGTGCATATCTTCGCGACGGTGCGTGAAAATGACATCCGGTGACACGCGGCCCTGCAATTCGCGAAAGAACTCTTTGATCTCGCCGCCGTCGTAGGGAAAGAACGTGTCTCGAAAATGTCGGATGACGACGTCCGATTCCGCGGCGTCTGACAGGAATTCTTCAGCGCTACGACGCGCCTCGGCCTCGCGTTGATCATCCGCAGACAGCACGACCCATACGACCTTGGCGGATGGATGATCAGCAAGCAGTTTCAAGAGCGCACCGCCGCAGCCGATCTCGATGTCGTCGGCGTGTGCCCCGATGCACAGGATCGTACGGAGACCACGAATTTGAAGGTTGATCATGAGTTCTTACAGAAGGGACCTCGCCAGGATTTCTGGCAGAGTCTTAAGTGCGGAAAGTGCCTCAAGTATGAAAAGTGCCTCAAGTATGAAAAGTGGTTGTCGAGGGAGTATCGATGGGGAGCCCCGTTGCGGGAGCAGCTTTCGGTGGCAACTTCCACAACTCCCAAGGCGTCTCGCCACGCGTGTACATATCGTCCAGCGTTTGCTTTTCTTTATAGGTGTCCAGGCAACACCAGAAGCCCTCATACCGCATGGACGACAACCTGCCAGCTCGAATCAGCCGGTGGAACGGTTCTTCAACGAGTTCCTCACCCGCGTGCAGGTAATCGAAGATCTCATGATTCAGCACAAAGAAACCACCGTTCATCCACAAGCCGGATTCTGCGATCGCCTGAATGCTGCTAACCCGCCCCTGCTGGTCGGCAACGACTGAGTGGAACGACTGTGTCGGTCGCACCGATACAAAGGAAGCAACGGCCTGCTCTTGTTGGTGAAAATCGATCAGCGATGGCAAGGGAAGGGCGCTCAGGCCATCGGTGTAGTTGGCCAGGAACGTTGATTCACCCGACAGCTGCGGCTCGACAGCTTTCAACCGCTCGCCGATATTTGAACTTGTTCCCGTATCGACGAAGGTAATCGTCCAGTCATCAATGTCGCGATTCAGCAGTTTGATCTTGTCGCCACCTCCTGACAGTACGAAGTCATTGGACACACATTCGTCGTAGTTCAAGAAGTAGTCTTTAACCGCACTCCCTTGCCAACCGAGGCAAAGTATGAAGTTCTTGTGGCCAAAGTGTGCGTAGTACCTCATGACGTGCCAGAGTATGGGCCGGTAACCGACCTTAACCATCGGCTTTGGAATCGACTCGGAATACTCCCGCATCCGCATGCCAAAGCCGCCGCAAAACAGAACTACTTTCATGATGGAACGTCCGCCGGATGGTGTATAGTTTGTCGCTTCGTATCGATCCCTCGTGCACGTGACTGGCCACGCATCTGGACTCTTGCGAAACGTGTCAGCAGCGTTTGACGGAGCTGGCCGCCGAGCCGCTTTGGTGGCTCGACGCGAGCCGCTGGCTGGAGCCCACCACACCCGACATCGATCCGTGCGTCGACGACTTGG
>PVBE012148857.1_pt1 | contig 32437 bp, 37 predicted proteins | sample 1631181 | NCBI WGS metagenome assembly PVBE01 (sample SAMN08397723, study PRJNA350692) | Marine metagenome, whole genome shotgun sequencing project. | isolation source: water | place: Pacific Ocean | collected 2012-04
CCAGATCGAGGCCGACAGTGGTAACATTCATGGCGGATGGCTCCTTTTGCTCGTGGTTGCATAATGACAACCACACTTTGGCACATTGCGATGCCGGGAGCGGGAGCCATCCACCCCATCTGCTTTTGGCTATTAGCGGACTCTTTCCAGAAGGGTAAATCATGTCCGCTTTATCCCCCGAAAGCGGACATTCGAAGAGATCCCCCTCTACCGTCCCTCGACCCGCCAATCCTCGACCCACAGCGTCGACGTGCCCTGGTGGCCGGTGGGCTCCAGGCCCTTCAGCCATGTCGGCAGGATGTAGGGGTTGGCGCGGAAATACAGCGGGATCACCGGCAGCTCGGCGGCGTAGATCTCCTGCAGGCGGCGCCACATTTGCTTGCGCTTCGGCCGGTTTAATTCGACCTCGATGGATTCCAGCAACGCGTCCATCTCGGTGTTCCTGAAGCCGGTGTAGTTCTGGCCGGCGAAGTTGTTGTCCCGGTGCGGGATATGGGCGGAATGCAGCGTCGTCCGCGGCACGCTCTCCGGCGCGCTGATCCAGGCATACATGATCAGCCCGGTGAATTTACGTTCGGTCACCGTCTGGCCGAAGAACACGCGGGCCGGTTCGTTCCTGATCCGGACTTCGATGCCGAGCCGCTTCCACTGGCTTTGCAGCACCTGTTCGACCAGTTCGCGCGACCGGTTGCCGGCGGTGGTCATCAGTTCCAAGCGCAGCGGTTCTCCCTTTTTGTTGTGGCGGATGCCGCGTTTGCGCACCGACCATCCGGCTTCGTTCAGTAACCTGCCGGCCTTCTTCGGATCGTAAGCGTATTTTTGAATGTCGCCGGCATAGACCCAGTCCAGCGGATTGACGCTGGTATGGGCGACCGGCTGGCGCCCGGCGAACAGTTTTTCACTAATGGCGCCGCGGTCGATGCCCAAAATCAACGCCCGGCGCACCCGGAGGTCCTTGAGGATCGGATTGTCCAGGTTGAGGTCCAAGTGCTCGTAGATCAGCCCGGGTTTATAGGAGATGTTGAACTTGCCCCGTTGGCGCTTTTCGAACGCCAGCGCCTGATCGATGGTCAAGCCCAATTCGCCGGCGATCATGTCGATGTTGCCGGAAAGCAGGTTGGCCTCCAGCGCCGCGGTGTTGGGAATGACGCGGACGATGATCCGCTTGAACGCCGGCTTCTTGCCCCACCAGGTCGGGTTCGGCTCCAACACCACGTGCGATCCGCTTTCGACACCGGCGATCAGGTAGGGGCCGAAATAAAGGCCCTCGTTGGTGGTGTCGGTGTCGAAGACGGTGCGGTTCTTGTAGGCGAGCGGGTCGGCGAAGTTAATTTCATCCAAATGCGCCGGGATCAGCTCGAACCCGTTGATGGCGTTATATTCAAACGTCAGCTTGTCGAAGTGCAGGGTGAAGGTCTTGGCGTCCTTGACGTCGATTTTGTAGAGGCTGCGGTAAAACTCCATGTCGCCGACGCCGGTTTTCTTGTGGCGCCCGACCTTCCAGGTAAAGACCACGTCCTTGGTCGAGACCGGTTTGCCGTCGCCCCAAGTGGCGTCCGCACGAATGCTGTAGGTGACGGCGATGCCCTGTTGGCCCTTGGCCGTCTTCTCCGGCTGGGCGAGGCCGTTTTCGATGGTCGGCAGGGTGACGCACAGCATGCAGACCAGCTTCCAGTCCTTGTCGTACGAGGTGAAGGGCCGGCGCGTCATCGCCAGGATATAGGTCTTGGCCAGCATGGCATCGATGTTGGGATGAAACGTCGACGGGAACTGGGTAATGCCGATCACCAGTTGATCGGTATTTTTTTGCGCCTGGGCCGGGCCTGTTGAATAAACCCCGGTCAGGATCAACAGGCAGGCGGCAATGGCCGCTATTAATCTCATGCCGCCATCTTAGGGGGAAATGCGCCGAATGTAATACCCGATCAGCGCCTTGGCTTTGGGCGACGACCAATCGGCGGCGCCTTTCATGTAGCCCATCATCCGGCCCTGGTGATCGATGACGACGCTGAGGGGCAGGGCGTTGCCGACCTTGAGGGCGTCTAGGATTCTGCCGGCGGGATCGAGATAGACCGGCAGCGTGTCGAGCTTGAGTTTTTTAAGGTAGGCCGCGACCGCCTTGGCGCCGCCTTCATCGATGGCCAGGGCGACAACGGTGAAGCGGTTGCCGCCCAGGGTGGCTTGCAGGTTGCCGAGTGTCGGCAGCTCGTGCACGCAGGCCGGGCACCAGGTCGCCCACAGGTTCAGCAGAACCACCTTGCCGGCGAAATGGTTGAGCGTGGTGACACCGCCGTTGAGCGTATAAATCGGCGCCGCCGGGGCTTGATCGGCGGGGGTGAGCAGGGTGAACGGGCGGTTGACCCCCTGGAACGCAGGCGGGTCGTTCTCCGGCGCCGCCGCCTCGACGGTGCCGGTGAGGAGAGCCAAAAAGACGAACAGCGGCCAACGGCAACGCTTGGTCATGGCAGGGGCCTTTGCCTACGCCGCGCCTTTGCCGCCGTGGGCCTGGGACCAGCCGGTCGGATCGTCGAGGAAGGCGCGGACGCCGTCGATGGCGGCGGCGGAGAAATACTGGCCTTCCTCGGCCGCCTGCAGGACATGCTGCCAAGTCGCCAGGTAATGCAGATTGATGCCGAGGCCGGCCATGGTTTCCTCGGCGCCGGGAAAGGCCTCGTAATAAAAGACCACGAAAATATCGCTGACCTCGGCGCCGGCGGCCCGCAAGGCATCGATGAAGGTGATCTTGGAGCCGCCGTCGGTGGCCAGGTCCTCGACCAGCAACACACGTTCGCCGTCGTCGAAATGGCCTTCGATCTGGGCGTTGCGGCCGAACCCCTTGGGTTTCTTGCGCACGTACAGCATCGGCTTGGATTGCGCCTCCGCGATCCAGGCGGCGTAGGGGATGCCCGCCGTCTCGCCGCCGGCGACGGCGTCGATGGCGTCGAAGCCGATCTCGCGTTGTAGTTTTTCGCCCGCCAACTGCATGATCCGTTGCCGCGCTTCGGGGAACGAAATCACCAAACGGCAATCGATATAGACCGGGCTGGCCCAGCCGGCGGTCAGGATATAGGGCTTTTCGGGACGGAAATTGACCGCCTTGATATCGAGTAACAGCCGCGCCGTCTCGAGCCCGGCGGCGTCATCGGCAGGGTCAGGGGAATTGGGCATCGGGTCTCCTTGATCTCTGTCGCTTCTGTTTAGAGGCAAACGGCAGCGGTGACAATTGCCAAGTCAACGGCGCCGAAACAGCCGCCTACAAACTTTAGATTTCAGAATTACTAACTTTCTTGTTTGTCAGCCTACAACCTTATTAGTAGGGTGCCCGGATGGATGCCCCAACCGAAAACACCCCGCGCCGGTATTTGGAGCTCGCCATCGATATCGTCGGTGGCCAATCGGCCTTGGCCCGCGCCTGCGGCGTTAAACAGGGGCATGTTTGGGCGTGGTTGAACAAGTCCGGCCGTTGCCCGGCGAAATACGTTTTTGCCGTCGAGGAAGCCAGCAACGGGAAAATCACCCGCCACCAGCTTCGCCCCGATCTTTACCCCGTTTCTGAATCTAGGAATGCAGAACCCATGACAACATCCCCAAAAAAATCCCCTAAAAAAAGCCCCAAAAAAACCGGGTCAAAAAAGGGCGCGCTCAAAATCGCCATTTACGGCGCCGGCGCCATCGGCGGTTATTTGGGCGTTCAATTGTCGCTCGCCGGTCATGACGTGACCCTGATCGCCAGAGGCCCACACCTGAAGGCGATGAAGAAAAACGGCCTGAAGCTATTAATCGACGGCGAGGAACGCATCGCCAAGAAATTCTTTTGCACCGACGACCCGGCCGAAGCCGGCCCCCAGGATTACGTCATCGTCACCCTGAAATCGCATCAGGCCTATGACGCGGCGGCGCGGTTCGGTCCATTGATGGGGCCGGAAACGGCGGTGGTCACGGCCATGAACGGGGTGCCCTGGTGGTATTTCTACAAACTCAAAGGCAAGCATGAGAACCACCGGCTGGAGAGTGTCGATCCCGGCGGCTGGCAGTGGAAGTCCATCGGCCCCGAGAGGGCCATCGGGTCGGTCGTCTACCCGGCAACGGAGATCGTCGCGCCGGGCGTCATCAAGCACGTCTACGGCAATAAGTTCACCCTGGGCGAGCCCGACGGCATCACCACCGAGCGGGTGCAGAAATTGAGCGATGCCCTAAACGACGCCGGACTGAAAGCGCCGGTCCGCGACAACATCCGCGACGACATCTGGATCAAGCTTTGGGGCAACCTGTGCTTCAACCCGATCAGCGCCTTGACCGGGGCGACCCTGGATGTGGTCGCCACCGACACCGCGACCCGCATTCTTTCGCGCTGCATGATGATCGAAGCTCAGACCATCGGCGAGGCGCTCGGCGTTCATTTCCGGGTCGATGTTCACCGCCGCATCAACGGTGCCGCGGATGTCGGCCCGCACAAGACCTCAATGCTTCAGGACCTGGAAAACCTCAAGCCCATGGAAATCGACGCCCTGGTGACGGCGGTCCAGGAAATGGGGCGGATGGTGGATGTCGAAACGCCGTATATCGACTCGGTGCTTGGCCTCATCCAACAGCGCGGCCGGATGCTGGGCCTGTATCCGACCTTTTCCGCCACCGACCTGGCGTCCGACGCCGCCAATAAGGAAGATGCCAGGGAGCTTGTAGACTGATATACCTCCAGGGCACGATAACCCGGGAGGAGGCATAGCTTAAGTGAATCGCAAGGAACGCCGTGCGCTTCGGCGCGGGAAAAATCGCGCCAATAAAACCGACCCGTCGGTGGCGGCGGACTTGAAGAACGCCGAGGCGTTGATGGATTCCGGCGACATGGTGGCGGCGGAAAGGGCCTTTCAAGAGGTTACCTGCAAAGACCCGCTGAATGCCGAGGCCTATCACATGCTGGCGCTGATCGCCTATGCCGGCGGCCACATGGTCGAGGCCGGTGAACGAATCCTCGAAGCCACCACCCGCAACGACGACGACCCCGCCATCCACGCCAATTGCGGCGCCATTATGAACCTGCTGGGCCGGCCCCAGGAAGCCGAAGCCGCCTGCCGCCATGTCATCGACCTGGACCCCGATCACGCCGAAGCCCATAACAATCTTGCCGTGTCGCTGGAGGTTCAGGGCCGCCTTGACGAAGCCCGTGACGCCGCCACCCGTGCCATCGAGCTGGATGCGGATTATGTCGAGGCCCACATCAATCTCGGCAACATTACGCTGCGCTCAGGCGACCCCGAGGCGGCGGTGGAATGCTACCGGGCGGCGATCGCCATCAATCCCGAAAACCTGATGGCCAGGGCCAACTTAGGCGTCGCCCTTCGCGAAGCCGGCGACCTGGATGGGGCCGAGGCCGCATGCCGCGCCGCCCTCGAGATCAACGCCGAATTCGCCGAAGCCCACAACAGCCTCGGCAACGTGCTGAAGGAGAAAAGGGACTGGGCCGGCGCCAAGGACGCGTTTCAGGCGGCCATGGTCTGCCGGCCGGGGTATTGGGAGGCGCACCTGAATTTGGCCGCCGTCAACTTTAAAGACGGCGACATCGAAGCCGCCCAGGCCCATTACCGTGACATCTTGGCGACCCAGGAAAACCTGGCCGAAGCCCATGAAGGGCTTGGCGTCGTGTTGCTGGCGGCGGGGCAGCTGGACGATGCCGTCGAGCATTTTCAGAAGGCGGTGGAGATCAAGCCCACCCTTGGCACTGCGCAATACAATCTGGCCACCGGCGCCGCCGAAAGCATTGACGATACCCAAGTCACGGCCATGCGCGCCTTGTTTCAAGACAAAAGGCTTTCCGACCCGGACCGGGCCAAACTTCATTTCGCGCTGGGGGAAATCAACCATCAACGGGGAAATGTCGAGACCGCGTTCGCCGATTTCGAGGCCGGCAACGAACTCGTAAAAACCCTGTTGGAAAGAAAGGGATTGGGCTTCGATGTCGAGGCCTTCGAGTGGCGGATTTTGGCGATTAAGTTCGCTTACAACGCCGAGCTTCTGGCCGCAGGCAAAGATGGCGGCGATTCCACCGACAAGCCGGTTTTCATCGTCGGCCTGCCGCGGTCGGGAACGACGCTGGCCGAACAAATTATCGCCAACCACCCCCAGGTCGCCGGCAAGGGGGAAATGGGCTTTATCCGTGTCCTGTGTAGCGAAGACGCCGCCCTGGCCGAGGCCGTGGCAGGAGAAGCCAAGGGAAAAATAGCCGAAAAAATCGTCGCCGATCTGGCCGACCGCTACCTGGAACGGCTGACCGAAGGCGCCGAAGATGCCGCCCGGATCACCGACAAGACGCCCTACAATTTTCTTTACCTCGGCCAGATCCAGTTACTTTTTCCGCACGCCCATATTGTCCATTGCCGGCGTGATCCCCTGGATGCGGGCTTTTCGTGCTATCGCCAGAACTTTACCGGGCCCCATGCCTGGGCCTGCGATCTCGGCGATATCGGGCACTTCCAGCAGGCCTCCGAACGGCTGATGGCGTATTGGAAAGAGGCGTCGTCGCTTTCCATTATCGACCTTCAATACGAAGACATGGTCGCCGACCAGGAAGCCACCAGCCGCAAGCTGATCGACTTCCTCGGCCTGGAATGGGACGCGGCGTGTCTGGATTTCCACACCTCCGAGCGCCCGGTGCTGACGGCATCCAATTGGCAGGTGCGAAAACCGCTATACACCTCCGCCGTCGGCGGCGCCGCGCCCTACGAAGAATTCCTCGGCGATTTGAAGGCTTCCATCGCTGGGTAAGTAATCGGGATGTCCGCTTTCGGGGCCAAAGCGGCCATTACAATCGAAGCCAGCACCGGCAGGCCCGGTGTATGAAGAGCCTTGACACTTTACATTTATTGAATATGTTTATCGCCAGTGATGTCCTCCCTAGGTTTCATCTTCCTCCCCCCAGGTTTAGGTGAACATCATCACTTCTCTTATAAGCCGGGCCTTTCGAGGTCCGGTTTATTCTTGAAATAAACCGACAATCGCCTCCCGAAGGGCTCTTATGCCCGTCTTTGATGCCCTAGTTGCTTTTATGCCGGGGCATGTAGCCGCCGTCGCTTAGGCCGGCAAAGTGGTTGGCGATTTCCGGGTGGTTGATGGGCTGACCGGACGGGTCGGGTTCAAGGTTGCGCTCGGCGACATAGGTTTGCACCGCACTGCCGTCGACGAGGACGTGATACCAGGGGCGGTCCTTGGGCGGCCGGCTTTTGGCGACATTGTCATACCATTCCGCGGTGCCGAGAAAATGGGGGTCGACATCGATGACCACGCCCCGGTAATCGAAAAGGCTGTGCACGATCAGGTCACCGGGAGCGAATTTCGCTTCGGTGGTGCTCATGGGGCTGATTATAGCATCCTTGCGGCGTCGGCAGATGCTTTCTTGAGGGCGCGTTTTATGCGACCTTTCCGGCCATGAATACCGATCGCCAAGCCGGGAAACCGCCCCTGGTCTGGGTGTTGGCCGATGACCGCGCCGGCAACCGCAGCCAGTGCCTGGGCGTCGCCGCGGCGCTGGGCCCCGATTACCTGGTCAAGGAGATCGCCTATTCACCGTGGGCAGCGTTACCCAATGCGGTGTTGGGGGCTTCCTTCATCGGGCTTGCCAGTTCCAGCCGTGCGCAGTTGACGCCGCCGTGGCCGGATATGGTGATCGCCGCCGGCCGCCGTACCGCCCCGGTGGCGCGGCGGATTGGTCGTCTTGTCAAAGCCGGGGGCGGCAGCGGTTGCGCCTTGATCCAGATTATGCATCCGGGCGCCGGCGTGGGGGACTTTTCGCTGATCGCCCAGCCCAACCACGATCAACCGGCCCAAGGCGAAAACATCATCCCGATCACCGGGGCGCCGCATCGGTTGACCCCTGAACGGCTGAAACAGGAGATGTCGACATGGCAGGGCCGCTTCGATGACTTGGCGAAACCGTGGATTGCCCTGATCGTCGGCGGTTCGACCCGGCGGCGGCGCTTTACCCCGGCGATGGCCCGCGAATTGGGCGCGCGGGCGTCGAAATTGGCTTTGCTGGCGGGGGGATCGCTTTTGGTCAGCACCAGCCGCCGCACCGGCGAGGCAGCGGATACGCTGATTGAGGCGATCACCGCGCCGAGCCGGATTTTCCGCTGGGATAGGGGGGCCGTGGAAGACAATCCCTATCACGGCTATCTGGCCCTGGCCGATACGGTTGTCGTCACCGGGGATTCGGTCTCTATGTGCACGGAAGCCTGCGCCGGGAACGGGCCGGTTTATATCTACGCGCCGCCCGCCTTGACGGTACCGAAGCATGCCCGCCTGCATGCGGAGCTCTACCAACTTGGCTATGCCCGGCCGCTCACCGGAGAGTATGAAGCCTGGTCGCATCCGCCCTTGAACCCGGCCATTGAGGTGGCCGCTGAAATCAAGAAGCGCTTAGGGGGATAGCGGGCCGATGCCGAAGTTTTCCGCCAACCTTTGGTATTTGTTCCAAGAGCTGGAGATGTTGGACCGCATCGATGCCGCCGCCGCGGCCGGGTTCAGAGGCGTTGAATATCATTTTCCCTATCAATGGAATGCCGCCGATTTGACCGAACGCCTGGCCGAACACGGACTTGAACAGGTTCAGATCAACGCCCCGCCCGGCGATTGGCAGGCCGGGGATCGCGGCCTGGCCGGATTGCCGGGACGCGCCCAGGAATTTCGGGATTCCATCGAACACGCCATCGATTATGCCAAGGCCCTGAATTGCCCCTTGGTCCATGTCATGGCCGGGATCGTTGACCGGGAGACGGACTTGGACGCGGCGATTGAAACCCTGGCCGAAAATCTCAACACCGCCGCCGGTGCCTGTAAGAAAGAAGGGATCGGGGTGCTGATCGAGGCCCTCAACCCCAAGGACGTTCCCGGTTATCTGATCGGCGATACGGCCAAGGCCCTTTCTGTGATCGAGGCCGCCGGTAAAGACAACCTGTTCCTTCAGTACGACCTTTATCACGGCGCCATCAACGGCGAGGACCTGTTGGCCGCGGTGCGCGACAACCTTGGCCGGATCAGGCATATCCAGGTGGCCGGGGTTACCGGTCGCGGCGAGCCGGATGCCGAAGACGGGGGCGGCATCGATTTTCCGGCCCTGTTCGATGCCATCGACGGGCTTGGATATCAAGGCTGGATCGGGTGTGAATACTCGCCCCGGGCCGGCACCGTGGAAGGCCTGGGATGGGCTAAGGATTACGGTATCGGCTAACCCCGACAACCTTCAAAACTTGCGAAAACTCAAGGAATTCCCGGCTTTTTCGAGAATGTGTGACGGCCGTCATTTGCCTTCAGCAACACTTGCGGTAAAAGCGTTGCAACAAGAGGAGGTGCGTGTGAAAAAGCAATACTTCGAATTGAACCGTTTGATCGAGCGTCTTCACCGGCGTTTTATTGATGTCCTCAAGACCGAATTGAACAGGATCGGGGTGCGGAACATCAACGGGGTCCAGGCACTGCTTCTTTCCAACATCGGCGAAGAGAAAATCACCATCCGTGATTTGGTCGAACGCGGATATTATCTGGGCTCCAATGTTTCTTACAACATCAAGAAACTGACCGATCTCGGCTATCTTAATCAGGAACCCACCCCCCACGACCGCCGCTCGGTCACCGTCAACCTGACCGAAAAAGCCTTGAAGGTCGTCCGGTCCTTGCGTGAAGTGCAAGACCAAAACGCCGTCGCATTTTCCAATCAAGGCGGCGGTCCCGAGGACATTGATGAAATTTGCAAGCGGTTGAAGGCGCTGGAAAGAACCTGGTCCGATTACATCAGCTACGGGGACGAGGCCGCCTAGAGGCGCTTAACCTTCGTCATCTTCAGTGAATAAAGGCAGGACTTCCAGGGCGCTGGCAATGGAGTCGGCGGTGAGGGTCTGAAAACCGTCACCGCTCAACGCCATCGCGGCTTCACGTTCACCGCTGTCGGCGCCGTGCCCGGTTTGCACATGCAGGCCGCCGGCCAGCCCTATTGTCTTACCGGCCTTCAGGTCGTCGGCGCGGTCGCCGATAATCCATGAACGGCCAATGTCCAACGCCATCCGCTCCGTGGCGTCCAGCAACATTCCGGGATTGGGTTTTCGCCACGGATGATCGGCTTGGTCATAGGGCGGCTTGCCGTCGCCATGATAGGGGCAGGCGAAAACCGCATTGAGGAAGGCGCCGCCCTTATCCAGCTCTTCGATAATTGTTTCCTGAACCTGGATAAATTCGTTCCAGCCATAAAGGCCGCGGGCAATGCCGGCCTGATTGGTGATGACGATTACCGGAATGCCGAGTTGATTGGCTTTGGCAATGACGTCTATGGCGCCATCAATGATGCTGACATCATCGGGCCGGTGCAGGTAATTGGTGTCTTCGACAATCACCCCGTCGCGGTCCAGAAACAGCGCCCGGTGGCGACCGCTTCCCTGCGGCCGGTTCAAAACCTGTGACCACAGACCATGTTCGTCCAGTTCTGCGCCTACGGGCAGGGGGTCTTTCAGTTCAGTCAATTCCATCTACTCGGGACATGTTTAAGGAATTCCTTTAATATGATATCCCCGGCGCCGGGGAAAGACGCCGTTTAAGGAAAGTCGCCATGGATCCCGATAAATCCTCTGAAATTAACCCTGATAACTTTGCCCAATGCACGGCGCGGTGGGGGTTGCTGGCCTTTGGCTGGGTCAATGTCGGGCTCGGCATGATCGGCGTCGTCGTTCCTGGCATGCCGACGACGGTGTTCTTGATCATCGCCGTATGGGCGTTTTCCAAAAGTTCCGTCCGCTTTCAACGCTGGCTTTGGGAACATCAAACCTTCGGGCCTTCGATCCGGGCCTGGCATGAACATCGGGTGATTCCGAAGAAAGCCAAGATCATGGCATCGTTAATGATGGCCGCCAGCTTCATCTATGTGACCTTCTTCGTCGCCGAAAGCTGGGTGCTGCCGGCGGTATTGGCCGCCGTGCTGGTGCCCTCGGCGGCGTTTATCCTGAGCCAAGCCAGCACCACGCCGGACCCGTCTCCGGTGGCGGAAACCAGCGAACCGTCTTAAGGCTTATTATTACGCAAATGCGTCGTCGCGGATGTAACCATCCGCTCGGGATTTGCTCTATTCGCCCGTAAACGCCTGGATGCCGGTCTGCGCACGGCCCAGGATCAGGGCGTGGATATCGTGGGTGCCTTCGTAGGTGTTGACGGTTTCCAGATTCATCAGATGGCGGATGACGTGGAATTCATCGTTGATGCCGTTGCCGCCGTGCATGTCCCGGGCCAAGCGCGCGATATCCAGCGCCTTGCCGGCGGAATTGCGCTTGATCATGGTGATGTTTTCAGGCGGGCAGTCGCCTTCATCCAGCAACCGTCCCACCCGCAGGCAGGCCTGAAGGCCGATGGTGATTTCCGTTTGCATGTCGGCCAGCTTTTTCTGGATCAATTGGTTGGCGGCCAAGGGGCGTCCGAATTGTTTGCGGTCCAGGGTGTATTGCCGCGCCGCGTGCCAGCAATATTCGGCCGCGCCAAGCGCCCCCCAAGCGATGCCGAAACGCGCCTTGTTGAGGCACCCGAAGGGGCCGCTGAGGCCCTTCACATTGGCGAACATGTTTTCTTCCGGCACGAAAACCTGGTCCATGACCACTTCGCCGGTGGGCGAGGCGCGCAGTGAAAACTTGCCTTCGATCTTGGGCGCGGTGAGGCCCTTCATGCCTTTTTCGAGGATAAAGCCGCGGATGACCCCGTCGAGCTTGGCCCAGATGATGAAGATGTCGGCGATGGGAGAATTGGAAATCCACATCTTGTTGCCGGTCAAGACATAGCCGCCGTCGACTGCCTCGGCCTTTGATTTCATGCCGCCGGCGTCGGAGCCAAAATCCGGTTCGGTCAAGCCGAAGCAGCCGATCAATTCCGCCGTCGCCAGCTTGGGCAGGTATTTTTTTCGTTGCTCCTCTGAGCCGTATTCATAAATCGGGTGCATGGTCAGCGACGACTGGACGCTCAACACGGAACGGTAACTGGAATCGACCCGTTCGATTTCGCGCGCCGCCAGCCCGTAACAGACATGATTGACCCCGGCGCAGCCGTATTCTTCGGGCAGGGTGGAACCCAATAGCCCCAGGGCGCCCATTTCGGCCATGATCTCGGGATCGAAAACTTCGTTGCGATTGGCCTCCAGAATGCGGGGCATCAGCTTGTCCTGGGCATAATCGCGGGCGGTGTCGCGGACCAGGCGTTCCTCTTCGCTGAACTGGTTTTCAATCAGGAACGGATCGTCCCATTGGTAGGTGCTGTTGGATGCCACGGTTACTATTATCCTTAATCAGTTTTCAGTTGGGTAACGCCGATCATGCTGTCGCGGGTGACCAGCGCGCTTAGGCGCTCTTCATCCATGCCCTCGGTGCCGCGGCGCAATTCATTGACGTTTACCAACTTGCGCTTGTCGTCACCGATAAGACGCATGATGGCATCGACCCGTTTTTCCCAGGCGGTGTGATCATGTTCGGACTGATCAACGGGCCCGGCGTCTTGCCCGCCCATGTCATGGTGACGTCGCATGCTTCGATCCATTTTCCGGCATTCGGTAAAAATGCTGACATGGATTGAGCGCCTGGGCAAGGACGGGTCATCAAAGACAAGAGGTTAAGTGGCCGTGGGAGCGGTGCAGGACGGGGTTATTTTTGGAAATTCAAGTCCCTTAAATTAAGTGTACCCTTCTTTTTTCTGGGTTTTTTAAAAAAACTATCGGGACGAATATCGGTGGCGGTAACCCGAAGCAGGGTTTGCGCATCCCCGCCACTTTTGGACGCCGAGGTTTTGATTTCAGCGGTGAGGCGGACACCGGTGATTTTCCAAAACAGATTGCATTGAATGGAAATTTCTATTTCCGCGGCGATGCATTCGGATCCCGTTGGTTGGCCGTATCGGCCGCTCAGTTCCGACAGAAGGTTAAGATAGGATACCTTGGGGAAGACATGCTTGGATTGCACCAAGTAGGCCCTTGCCCCTTGTTCCAAGCTCTTGAAAGAGACCTGGTATTCCCCGTCATGGTGCGCGAAGAACCCCTTTTGACCGCCGCCGGCGCCGGGTTCAAGGCGGAGCGATGGGTATATGTGCTTTGTCTCGGCGGCGGACATGCCGAGTTTTATGCCGCCCAGTTCAAACCCTAAGGCCCATGCCAGGGCCTCGGCGGATGCGTAGATTTTCTTGTCGCCGTTGGCGCCGATCCAGTCCTTGGAAGAGAACTGGTCCGGATAGAGAATGAGAAGAACGAGGTACAGAACCATTCCCGTGACGCCGATCATCAACAGGGTGAACATCACCCGCATCCCGGTTGTCATTTTGTTGGGATCGCCGAAGGTCTCATCCAATTCAAATTCGGCGTACCCCGGTTCATCTTCAAGATTAGAGAAGGCATCGTGGCGGGGCGTTTTTACCCGCCGAATTTCAGAAGGGGGTTCGGGAACATTGGCCGGTTTTTGTGTCGGTTCAGCCATGAGGGCGCCTTAAGCCGTGGGGCGGAAGGTCGTTTTATTTTATTTTAACGTTGGTAAAAAAATACCAGCTTATTCTGCACATAACGAATTGTTTATTTGTTTCTACTTTATGCATAAATAAATATAAAATTTTATCTATCTTACTTATTTCATTTATAACCAATGCCTTCTTCCATCTGGAAGCGCCGCCGCCAAGATTGTAAGCTCCCGATTCTTGAATGAACCGGCATTTGGAGAAGGACCGAAAACGGCCATGAATGACGAACAAAAAACAAATCCGAAAACCGCTTCCCGTCGGAGTCGCAGCGATGCCGAGGTCTTGCGTCTTCTGTCCCGGGTCAGGTTGTTATCGCTGGATGTTGACGGCGTGTTGACGGACGGGGGTCTGTATTACACCGCCGACGGGCAAGTTCAGCGCAAATATAACGTCAAGGACGGGGTCGGCATCAAACGGGCCATTGAGGCCGGCATAGAGGTTGCCATCATTTCAGCCGGGGTTTCGGGATCGATCCCCGAGCGTGCGGCGACGCTCGGCATCGAACATGTGTTTACCGGCGTCGAAGACAAGCTGGGCGTTTTTGAAGGCTTATGTGAAAAGCTGGATATCGGCCTCGAGGAGAGCGCTCACATCGGCGATGACATCAATGATGTACCCTTGCTTGAGGCCGTCGGCTGCCCCATCGCCGTTGCCGATGCGCAACCCGAAGCCTGGGCCGCCGCCTTGATCATTACCGAAAAGAACGGCGGCGCCGGCGCCGTTCGCGAAATTTGTGACAGTTTGGTTGAAACCCGGGCCGCCATGAAAAAAGACGAGGCCGCCGAGGATTAAAGGGGAAATCGGTATAATTCAAGAATAAGGACTTAAGAGGCCTAAATAGGTCTTGAGCGGGGTAATTTATGGAATTAACAGGGTTGTAAATGGCAAAAATCGTCAAAAAATTAAAAAACCGGCCTTTTTACCCCTAAAAAACGGCCTTTTTTTATTAAATTCCTGTGATTTATGCCGGTAAGGCCAAAAAATAGCGTAAAAACCCATCAATTTATCACTGTTGTGAATAAGTTATTTTGCCGTTTGGCTGCGGATCGGGCGAAAATTCAACCCAAAAACAGGCGGCTTTTCATCGCTTGGGTGATTGATGGCCGAAGTTTTGGAAATCGATCATCCGGCTGCCCATTGATCAGAACTGCATGGGCGGGGGCCGGCCAAGGTCCTTGAGGATCTATTTAGCATCGTTAAATTTGTGCGTTGCCAAGAAAGGCGGTATAGAAATCAAATGATTCGGTTCCCTCGCATCTTCCTCGCATCCCTTATCCCGGCGATGATGACGGTTGCCTGTAGTGCCCCGGGGAGCAAGCAGGGTGGGGAAACCAACACCGATGCCTATGTCTACCATGACGGTGAATTCAATCGGGCATCGCCGACCTTCAACCGGGAACCCGTAAATATTGATTCAGTTACAATATGTTACAATAAGTACGGGACAAACCCCGCGGTAGTTGTCAATATGGCCACGGAAGAATGTCAAAAATTTAACAAAAAAGCGGAATTTGTTAGGCAGTCTTTAAGTGTTTGTCCTCTATTTACACCCGTCGCCGCGATTTACAATTGCACCGATGGAAATAAATAAAATTATTACTTGATTTGACTGTATCAAGTTCCTGGTGAGGAGGTTTCTGAGAATAATAAAATGACTGCTTTCGTCTTGACCGTAACCTTCGGCGGTTGCGCCGACGTGGATATGAACAGCATGAACCGCGAAGAGATGCTCGGCACAGCCGCCGGCGCCGCCGTCGGTGGCATCTTAGGCTTTCAACTCGGTGGCGGCCTCCTCATGAATTCCACATTCGCCACCTTGGGCACCATCGGCGGCGGGGCTGCTGGGTATTACACGACGCGGGCCTTGATGGGGACCGATCGCGCCGCCTATGAGCGCACTGCCCAGAAAGGTTTAAAGGAATCTACTGATGGCCAAGTCGTTGATTGGCAAAGCCCGGATACCGGAAATTCCGGCATTTTCCGGCCGATCCGCTCATTTCGTCTCGCCGATGGCCGATATTGCCGTCAGTACCGCACCACCGTGTCTTTCGACAAGACCGTGCATTCAGGGAACGGGATGGCGTGCCGAAACGCCAACGGGCAATGGCAAGTCGTTTCCGACGACTTTAGCTAAGGCGAGTTTCCCCGGCGCCACGGATCACCGGCCTTGCTGAGCGGGCGTCACGCCATGTTCAATATTATCGCCATTGTGTTTGGGGTCTATACCGCCCTTGTTGGCGGGCTTTACCTCGTCCAACGCGAGCTGATTTACCACCCAACCCAATCGTTGCCGTCACCGGAAAATAGCGGCGTGCCGGAAATGAAGGTGGTGCGGCTGACCACGGAAGATGGTGTAACCCTGACGTCCTGGTACCGCCCGCCGCAAGAAGGCCTGCCGACAATCGTTTATTTTCAGGGGAACGGCGGCAATATCGCCGGTCGCGGGACAAAGGTCCGCCCTTATCTGGACGCCGGGTTCGGCGTTTTGTTGGCGGGCTATCGTGGCTATGGCGGAAACCCCGGCCGGCCGAGCGAGCCGGGCCTTTACGCGGATGGCCGTGCGCACTTGGACTTTCTTAATAAACAGAACATTCCGCCGAAGCGTTGGGTAATGTACGGCGAATCATTGGGGTCGGGGGTTGCCGTTCAAATGGCCTTTGAGCGGGCCAAGGATGATCAAGGCCAAACCGATGGCTCTATCGGAACGGTTATTTTGGAAGCGCCGTTTTCTTCGCTAGGAGATGCCGCCCAGTCGCATTATCCATTCTTTCCGGCACGCTACCTGGTCAAAGACCGATTCGATTCCATTGCCAAGATCGACAAAATCAAGGCGCCCCTTTTCGTCTTCAACGGTGACAGGGACGGGGTGATCCCACCCAGCCTGGGACGCAGGCTTTTCGACGCCGCCAAAGATCCCAAGGAAAGCCATTGGATTAAAGGCGGTGGGCACAACAACCTTTATGATTTTGGCGTTTCCAGGTTGGTGATTGAATTTATCGGTCGAAACCAGGCCATCAAGAACTAAAGAAATGGCTTAGGAATTTCCAATATCATATTGATTTTAAATATAAAAAATCATTCGAACAGTGTGCCCATCCCAGCCTTGCACCCTTGACACTTTCCATTTATCGTCTATTTTAAGTAACGGAGTTATGTAGATTCACCCAAGGAGTGCGCGTTGCGTTTTGCGTGTGCCGGTTTTGGAGGGTCTATTTAAGTTGGTTGAGATGGATTAGGTAATGGCAATCATACCTCGGGCTGGCGCGATGCCGGCTCCGGCAAATGTATCAAATACGCGGTTGGGACCCCCGACGCGCGTGATTTCGCCTTCTTCCTCCAGTTCCAGCGTTGAGGAACTACCGGGCGGTGAGGGTGTTGCCTTTGATAGTGCCGCGTTTAGTCATTACGAAGAGTCGTCCTCTTTTGACCGCGGCGGCAACAGGGGCCAAAATCAAAACTTCAACCATCACCCCGGCAGCCTTAACGCCCCGACGCAGGCGTTCGCGGCAATGCTCGAAGCCGGCGGCCCTTCCGGAACCGATAACAGTGACGGCACCAGGAACGAAGATACGCCTCCTTCACCAGGGCTGGTATCGATGGTTATTAACACCTACGAAAACAATGCCAAGGTCGTCAGCGGGGAAATGAATATCCTTGGCACTTCCGTGAGCATGGTTCTGTAACGCCCGCACCAACCACCATTGATGCGATGATGGGGCGGTTGACGCCTCTTTTTTTTGGTTTTTTCACTTCCTGTGATTGCCGTCACCGCGTCCGGCGGCTTTTATTATTTTTTAATCTGTCCGCCGCTAATCTATAATAGTTTCGTGGCGCATGGGGCTCTGAAAAAGGCCTCATGAGGTTCCTTCACCGAACCCGAGGATGATGATGCCGGCCGATGTGGACAATGCCTTCGATGTTGCGTTTTGGTTTGCCGATACGGCATTGAACGAAAACGAATATTTACAGCCGCAAAAGCTCCAACGGCTGATGTTTATCGCTCAAGCGTATTATTCGGTTGCCTTTAACGGCCGCCGATTGATGCCGGCGGCCTTCGTCGCCGATGAAATGGGGCCGATCGAGCCGAATATCTATATTGCCTTTTCCAAGGGCCGGCCCGAGGTCGATGCCCAACTGTTTCTGCCCTATGAAGTGGAAACCTTCCTGGATGGGATCTGGCGCCGCTTCGGTCATCATTCCACCGAACGGCTGAATTCGATGACCAAGGATACCAGCGCCTACAAACAGGCCTATAAACAGGGTAATCGGGCCAAAATCTCCCTGGACGCCATGCGCCTTTCCTTTGCCCGGGCCGAGAAAACGCCCGGCGTCGCCCAGGTCATCAAACCTAAAATCTTCAGGACCCAATCCGGCAAGCCGGTCACGGTCAAGGCTTGGAATCCGGGCGCCACGTCGGCGGCCAAGAAATAGGCTCTCCACGCCACCGTCGTTCTTGGGTCGAATTCACGAAAACAAACACATAATCATTGCATTATTCGCTGAATCCTTTCATGTTTTCGGGTAACGAAAGCTGTGTCATTATCAATAACCAGAATAAAACCAAACAAGGGAGGACAGTTACAATGACTACGAGTGCTAAATTTCTGCGCGCTTTGACATTCGGTGTTGCTACGGCCGGTTTGCTGGCGGCCAGTCCCGTCAACGCCAAGGTTGAAGGGGACACCATCATTTTGGGTTCCGCCATTTCCTTTACCGGCAAGTATTCGACCAACGGAATCCATGCCAAGAATGGCTATAACCTGGGTGTCAAGCGCATCAATGAAACCGGCGGCGTCAAGGTCGGCGGCAAGGCCTATAGGCTGAAAATCATCTATTACGATGATGAATCGACCCCGCTTCGCACGGCACAGTTGGCCGAACGGTTGATCAAGCAGGACGGCGTCAAGTTCATGCTTGGGCCATACAGTTCGGCGACGACCAAGGCAATCGCACCGATCACGGAAAAATACAAGATTCCGATGGTTGAAGCCGAGGGTGCGTCTCGCTCGCTGTTCACGCAAGGGTACAAGTATATGTTCTGCGTGATCTCGACGTCCGAACAGTACCTGGCCAGTTCCATCGCGTTGGCCGCCGATATGGCCAAAAAGAGCGGCAAAAAAGCTTCCAGCGTTAGGGTCGCCATGGCCTTTGAGAACGATCCGTTCTCGCTCGACGTGCGCGCCGGCGTTATCGACGACATGAAAAAGTTCGGCATGAAGGCGGTGATCGACGACAAACTGCCCCGTGACCTCAGCGACATGGCGGCGACGTTGACCAAGGTCAAGGCCTTGAAACCCGACTTGCTGGTTGTTTCCGGACATTCCAAGGGCGCGGCGACGGCGGCCCGCCAAATCAAGGAAATGAAGATCAGCGTACCGATGATCGCCATGACCCACTGCGAATCCGCGAAAGTTATCAAGAAGTTCGGCGCATCGACCAATGGCTTCCTATGCCCGACCCAGTGGGCCGAGACCATGAGCTACAAGGACTCCCTGTTCGGAACCGCCGGTGAATGGAACGAGCTGTTCAAGAAAACCTACGAAGGCTACAAGAACGTGCCTTATCAGGCGGCCCAGGCTTCAGCCGCGGTGATGGTCTGGAAGGACGCCTTCGAGCGGGCGCAGTCCTTCGATACCGAAAAACTTCGCGAAGCGCTGGCGGCGACCAACATGGAGACCTTCTACGGCAACATCAAGTTTTCCAAGGCCGGCAATAACATCGCCAAGCCGATGGCGTTGCGCCAGATTCAAAGCGGCAAGCTTCACGTGGTCGCGCCAGCTAAGTGGGCAGCCAAAAAACTTATATGGCCCCGGAAATAGTTAGGTTTTAACCGACGCCTAATATGGTTCGGTAAAATAAATCACTGGCCGCCCCCGCTTATCCGGCGGGGGCGGCGGTTTCTTTAGCACGTTTTACAACCACACGGAGGCCCCCTCAGATGCTGGATAATATTTCACTGCTTATCCAGGCGCCGTTGCTCAATGTCCAGCTTTTGTTGGACGGGCTTTTTGTCGGCTCTATTTTCGCGTTGGCGGCCTACGGTCTGGCCCTGGTGTGGGGGGTGATGAACGTCAAGAATCTGGCCCAGGGCGATTTCGTCATGATGGGCGGTTATATCGCCTGGCTGTTATCGACCTGGGGCCTTCATCCGATCTTCGGGCTGCCGGTGGCCATGGTCATCATGTTCGGCTTCGGCTGGGTCGTCTATATCACGATCATCTGCCGGATCATCAACAGGGACTTGTTTACCTCCTTGTTGGCGACGTTCGGTCTCGCCCTGGTGATCTCGCAGTTGTTGAATCTGGCCTTCGGGCCGGAGGTTCAGGTCGCCATCTCCGGTTTCGCCATTAATTCCTTTTTCGACGGCATGGTCACCGTCGCCAACATCAAGTTCATCGCCCTGGTCCTGGCCTCTATCCTGGCCGCCATGGTCGTCAGCTTCATGAAACTGAGCCGCATGGGTCAAGCCATCCGCGCCACCGCCCAAGACCCGCGCGCGGCCAAGGTCATGGGCATCGACACGGAACGGATTTATGCCTTCACCTTCGCCTTGAACGCCGCCATTTGCGGCGCCGCCGGCGCCTTGATCTCAATGATCTGGGTGATCCAGCCGTTCTTCGGCATCGCCTATTCGATCCGGGCCTTCGTCATCGTCACGGCGGCGGGCCTCGGCAATCTTCCGGGAGTGATCATTGCCGGGTTGGGCCTTGGCGGGGCGGAACTGTACGCCGGCTTCGTCTTTGGCGCCGAGTTGCAGCAGTTTACCGTGGTCGGCTTGCTGGTCGCGGTGCTGGTGTGGCGGCAAATTCAACAACGGCGGCACCGGCAGGCCGTTCAATGAGTCTCTCGCAACAAAAATTATTGCTTTACGGGGGTCTCCTGATCGCGGGAATTGTGGCGCCGTTCGTATTCCCTAACTATACCTTCCAGATCACCGTTCTTTGGGTGATGATCCTGTTCGCGTTGACATGGGACATCCTCGGCGGGCAGATGGGCTATAATTCGCTGGGTAACATCTTTTTCTTCGGCGCCGGCATGTATGTCTGCGCCATCGTCCAGATCGGCCTTTATTACGACGTCGGGCAATACACCGCGTCCTATGGCGCGGTAAAGGTTGAATTCACCTCCGAGCAGTATTACACCGGCTTGTTCCTTGGCATCGCCGCCGCCGGACTGTCTTCGGTGGTATTCGCCGTTATTTTCGGTTGGGTGGTTTTCGGCCTGCGTGGCCCTTATTTCGCCATCGGCACCCTGGGCTTCACCTTGGCCGCCGGTGAACTGGTCGGCGCCTGGGAATATGTCGGCGGCGGCGGCGGCATCGCGTTGCCGGTTTACCCCGGCGAGCCGGATGACCGGTCATTGTTTTTCTATACGATCAGTTTCGTGCTTGCGATCAGCACCTTTGCCTTTTTGAGATGGCTATATTCGGGCCGTTTCGGGCTTGCCGCCAACGCCATCCGCGACGACGAGGAAAAGGCCGAAGGCATGGGCATCCATACCATGCGCTACAAAACAGTCGGCTGGGCCATCGCCGCGTTTTTCCTGGGCATGTCCGGCGCCGTCTTCGGCAACATGATCGGCTTTATCGAGCCTTTGGAAGTCGCCTTCCCGACCGTCACCTTCGGTATCTTCATGGTCATCATGTGCCTGTTGGGCGGCAAGGGCACCCTTTGGGGGCCGGTCGTCGGCGCGACGCTGTTTCATACCTTCAAGGAAGTCACCTGGACCTACCTGCTGGGTTGGCAGTGGGTGGCCTTGGGCGCATTGATCATTATTCTGGTGGTCTTTTTCCAACAGGGAATCATGGGCTGGGCGCAGGACAAGTGGCCCGAAAGGTTCGGCATCGCCGTTGAAAGGGCTGACACAGCCGAAGTCGCCGATCAGGAGGCCGCCCAATGACGGAAATGATCGAAGTCCGGGGTGTTTCCAAGGCGTTTGGCGGTATCCTTGCCAACGACACCATTAATCTTGATGTGCCTGAGGGCCGGGTTACCGGTCTGATCGGCCCTAATGGCTCGGGCAAAACAACCCTGTTCAATTCCATCGTTGGCTACCATCCCATTGACGAAGGCTCGATCAAATTCAAAGGCTTGGAAATTTCCGACATGCATGTGCAGGAAATTGCCCGGTTGGGCCTTTTGCGTACGTTCCAGCAGACCCGCATCTATTCAAAAATGAATTGCGTCGACAACATGCTGATTTCGGTCCCGCACCGGACCGAAACCTATCGCACCATGTTTCAGGAATATCCGGCGGAATTGACGGAAAAGGCGGAACGCTTGTTGGAATTCGTTGGCTTGTATTCCAAACGCCGGCTGATTTCCGGCGATTTGTCTTTCGGACAGCAAAAACTACTCGAATTCGCCATGGCGTTAATGAACGAGCCGAAATTGTTACTGTTGGACGAACCGACGGCAGGAATCAACCCGACCCTCATCAACGGCCTGATCGATCGTTTGCAGCACGCGGCAACGGAACTGGGCGTGACGTTGTTCGTCATCGAACACAACATGCCGGTGATCATGAATCTAGCCGATAATATCTTTTGCCTTTCCAACGGAAAGCTTCTGGCCCATGGCACCCCGAACGAAATCAAGAATGATGAGCGGGTCATCAACGCCTATTTGGGCGCCCATTTCGAAGCGGAAGACGAGGACTAGCCATGGCCGAGAAAACAGATACCAGCGCCGGCAAAAGGGCAGTCGGTCATCATGACATTGATACCGTTTCGGTCATTTCCGTCGAGGACGTCAACCGCCAGGCAAGGCCATGGCCGAAACCGTGCCATTGGATAAAATCGCCGGGCTGGCCAACAATGCGCCTTATGTCGTCATCGAGGATCTCAACGCCGGTTACGGCAAGATGGAAATCCTGCACAAATTCAACCTGCAGGTGGCGCGCAAGCAATCGCTTTGCCTGATCGGGCCCAACGGCGCCGGCAAGTCGACCATCCTGCATTCGATCTTCGGCTTCACCAACATCTTCGGCGGCAAAATCATGATCGGCGACGGTGATGACAAGCAGGACATCACCGGACATTCGGCCAGCGAGAAACTCAAAAATTCCGGCATTGCCTATATCCTTCAGGACAAATCGGTGTTTCCCAACATGACGGTCGAGGAAAACCTGTGGATGGGCGGCTACCTGATGGATAAACCCGATCAGGCCAAGGAAACGGCGGAAAAGATTTTTGCCAAATATTCCCGCCTCGCCGAACGCCGCACCCACCAGGCCAAGGTTTTATCGGGCGGCGAGCGGCGGCTGTTGGAAATCTCCCGCGCCCTGGTCATGGAACCGGAAATCCTGTTGGTCGATGAACCCTCCATCGGTTTGGAGCCGCGCTTCATCGACATGGTGTTCGAAATTCTCGACGACCTTCAAAACAACGAAGGTAAAACCATCATCATGGTCGAACAGAACGCCAAAAAGGGACTTGAATTCGCCGATATCGGCTATGTCTTGGTAGCCGGGGAAACGGCGATTGCCGGACTGGGTGATGAACTGCTTGAAAACCCCGAAGTCGGCCGGCTGTTCCTCGGCGGTTAAACCAAGTTCAAAACCAGATACACCACCAACAACGTCACCGCCCAATAGACCATAGAACCGGCCCGAATGGTTCTGGCCATCACGCCCTCTGGCCCCAGGTATTTATACGTGCGGGCGATTAATCCATTGATGCCATCAAGGAAACCGGCGCGGATGCCCTGGTCCACGGGCTTGAACACCGCCACCAAGCGTTCCAACACAAATGGCAGCAACCGCCGGTAAAGCCAGTCGGCATCGAGGCTGATGGTCAGCGTCCGTTTCATTAGCGGCAGGCAGATGAAAAAGGCGAGACCAGAGAACAACAGGAGTTGCAGCATGGTCAGCACGTGCGCCGCCGTATAGGGCACGTAATCCACGGAAAACGGCAACAGCGAATACAAGGGACCGGGAAAAACGCCGACGGCGATACACATGAAGGCGAAAAAAATCATGGCCAAACGCATATTCAGAGGTGGGTCCGGGGATCTCAATCCGGAATCCTTTTGGAAGAAAACAAACCAGGGAAACTTAATGCCGGCATGCAGGAATACGCCTGCGGATGCGGCGGCGAGCAGGTACCAAACGATCATCAGGCTTTCATCGATCGCTGCTTGGGCGATCATGGACTTGGAAATGAATCCGGAGGTCAATGGAAACGACGAGATGGATAAGGCACCAATGATGCCGCAGATGGTGGTTAAGGGCATCGATTGAAATAAACCGCCCAGATCCGTGCACTTGCGTTTTCCCGTCATCAGCAATACCGACCCTGCCGACATCAACAACAACGCCTTGTAAATAATGTGAGTGAATGCATGCGCGGCGGCGCCGTTGAGCGCCATCTCGGTGCCGATGCCGATGCCGGTGACCATAAATCCGACCTGGTTGACGATGGAGTAGGCGAGGATGCGTCGCATATCGTTTTCCAGCAGCGCATAGATGATCCCGTAAAACACCATGAACAGGCCGACGAAAATCAAAATCTCGGCACCGGGAAAACCGCGGATCAAGACATAAACGGCGGTCTTGGTGGTAAAGGCGCTGAGGAACACCATGCCGCCCGGTGACGCTTCCGGGTAGGCGTCCGGTAACCACGCCGACAGTGGTGGCGCCGCGGCGTTGATGAGGAAACCCAACAAGATCATCCAGGTTGCGAAAGATTCCGGTTTCATCGCAACGAAAGCGATTGAGCCGGTGGCGTCGAGATGGGTGACAATACCAACTAGCAGCAATGAACCGCCCATGACGTGCATGAGAAGATACCGCATGGCAGCCGGCACTGCCGCACGTCCGCCGCCGGTGAGCAGTACCGTCGTCGAGCCCAAGGCCATCATCTCCCAGAACAAAAACAACGTCACCAAATCGCCGGCAAACGTGACGCCGATGGCGCTGCCGGCATAGATGAATGCGGCGGTCATCTCGGCAACACGGCAGTGATTGATGGCATAAAGCCCACCGGCGAAGGCCATAATGGAGAATATGATGGCGAACAACCGGCTCAGTGGATCGCCCTTAACAGGCGTCAGGGTGTAATCCAAAAATGAAACCGTCAGCACGGTTCCGTCCGGCACCTGCCAGACTAACCCAAGCACAATTAGCGGCAGTAACAGAATCCATGCTTTTTGAACCGTTCCTCGTAGGAACGGCACGGCAATGGCGCCGAGGATGAGGACCAAGCCAGGAGGGAACGTCTCAATCGACGTCATAGTACGTATCCTCCCGTTTAAGGAATATCCCCAACCCTTTGGCGGCAATGACCATGGCGACACAAACGATGAACCCGTACCAAGCGTTGAAAGCGAAGGTATCATCGATGCCAAAATAGCCGTGTGTTTTGATCCCGGTTTCGATGGCAACCAAAGCCGCTAATACCAGGCCGCCTCCGATCCATAACATGCGGATGGTTGGCGGACGGACCAGCCAGTGTAGAGACGTGTATTCCTGGCCCTTTGTCTCCGAAGTGACGTTGTCAGCGGCCTTCGGGTTAGCCGGAGATTTCTTGGCCTTTTTCTTGGCCATTGTTTTTTTCTTCTCTGCCATTATTCAAACTCTATGGGGCGACGATCAGACGCATCAAGTTGTATACGGGTTCGGGATAGAAAAACAAAATTAGGCATCCGGCCGAGGTTATCCCGATCGCGATCAAGCAGGGCAGCGGCGCCTCCTTGATTTCACGTGGCTGCTGGTGATCAAAGCGATGATCATGATCCGGATCGTGTTCGTGGTGCGCCTTTGGAGATGGGTTGTCCGCGGGGGCAGCGAAAAAACCCTTGAACGGTATTTCGAGCAAATAAGCGACGTTCAATAGTGAGCTGACCATCAACACGCCGACGATCACCACTTGCCCGGCCTCAAGCGCGCCAAGGGCTAGGTACCATTTGCTCCACAAGCCGCCCATGGGCGGCAGCCCGATAATCGACAGGCTACCGATCATAAAAGCGATTGTGGTCAACGGCATCGTTCTGCCGATGCCATGCATGTGACTGATTTCTGTCTTGTGGGCGGCAACTATGTAGGCGCCGGCGCAGAAAAACAGGGTGATTTTGCCGAATGCATGCATGGCTATATGCATGCCGCCGCCGATGACACCAAGATCGCTGGCCAACATGGCGCCCAGCACAATGTAGGAAAGCTGGCTAACGGTCGAATAGGCGAGCCGGGCCTTAAGGTTGTCTTTGCTCATGGCGACCAGGGACGAAATCAACACCGTCGCCGCCGCCAGATAGAGAAACCATTGACTGGCCTCAATGGAAAACAGGAAATCTACGCCAAAGATATAGACGGCGACCTTGAGGACCGTGAACACGCCCGCCTTGACCACCGCCACCGCATGCAGAAGGGCGGACACCGGAGTCGGCGCCACCATTGCCGCCGGTAACCAACGGTGGAAAGGCATCAAGGCGGCCTTGCCGATGCCGAACACATAAAGGCCTAGAAGGATTGCCGCCGTCAGGCCGCCGACCTTACCGTTCAGGATTCCACCCTGGGTGAAATCAAGTGTGCCGACCATGGACCAGGTCCAAATGATGGCGACCAATTGAAAGGCAATGGAGGTGCTGAGCAATATTCCTAGATACACCCGCCCGGCGCGCTTTGCTTCGGGGGTTCCGTGGTGGGTAACCAGGGGGAAGGTGGAAATTGTCAGCACTTCATAGAAGACAAATAAGGTCAGCATGTTACCGGCGAAGGCGATGCCGATGGCGGCGCCGATGGCGATGGCGAAAAGCGCATAAAACCGGGTCTGATTCTGCTCGTCATGGCCGCGCATGTAACCGATGGAATAGATCGAAGTCACGATCCATAGGAAACTGGCAATACCGGCAAATATCATTCCCAATGGCTCGACAGTGAAAACGATGGCGAGGCCGGGCAGCATCTCAAATAAGGTGACAGACGGCTGTCCACCCCCGGCAACGGTGGGGTAAATACTAGACACCAAATAGAAAAGCACCGCCCCGGTAATTAACGTTACCGTTTCGCGGACGTTCGGGTTGGCCCATGTCAATACAATCAGCGCGGCGCCCAGAAAAGGCACCAGCAAGGATAACTGAATCGCTTGTTCGGGGCTCATTGAACGCCGCCTAACAATGTTTCAGCCGCACCGGTGGCGATGTCCAGTGTCAGGGTGGCGTCGATACCGAAATAATATGACATCCCGATCATCACCCACATCGGCACAAGCATCGACAGTGGCGCTTCACCAACCTCAGCCGCACCTTTGGGTGGTGGTTTGAAGTAAGCCGCCTCGACAACGCGCCACACATAGATGACCGCCAGCAGCGAACTGATCAGGATCGCCGCCACTGCTGCCCACCAACCTTTTTCCAGCGCCGCCTGGATCAGGTACCATTTAGAAATGAATCCCGCCGTCAACGGCATTCCAATCAAACCAAAACCGCCGGCGACGAATGCCGCCATGGTTAACGGCATTCGCTTGGCTAATCCGTCCATGTCTTCGACCTGGACAGAAGAAAGACGAAAAAACACACACCCCATGACCATGAACAATCCGCCCTTCATCAGGGCGTGGTTGAATAAATGCACGAGGCCGGCGGTCATGCCGATGACCGATGCCATGGAAAGGCCCAGGATCATGTAACCGATTTGAGCAACCGACGAATAGGCCAGTAGCCGTTTGACGTTAGATTCGTAGACGGCGACCGCAGACCCTCCAATCATCGCGAGAACGGCAAAGGTCACCAAAATTTCCTGAAGGCCAAAATCATCGATTAAGCTGCTGCCGCCAAAGACCGTGAAGAGTATTCGGGCCAACGCATAAACCGCGACTTTGGTGCCAGTCGCCGCCAGGAACGCCGACACCGCCGACGGCGCATAGGTATAAGCGTTGGGCAGCCACATGTGTAAGGGAAACAACGCCAGTTTCAAACAAAGGCCGACGCTCAGGAATGCCAACGCCACCATGACGGTTCGGTTGTCGACAAGGTCCGGTATCAGGGTTGCCAGGTTGACCATATTCAGCGTCCCCGTTACCTGATACATCATGCCGACACCGATTATGTAAAAGGTGGCCCCGATTGTGCCCATGATCAAATAGCGATAGGCCGCCACCAGCGCCCTACGGTCGCGGCTGAGGCTGATCATCACGTAGGACGACAACGAGGAAATTTCCAAAAAAACGAACAGGTTGAATACATCGCCGGTAATGGCGATGCCCAACAACCCGGCAAGGTTCAGCAAATACATGCAATAGAACAGGTAAATTCGGGGTTCTTCTACTTCAGCGGCGATGCTGGCCCGGGCATAGGGGATTACCACTGAACCGATCAAGGTGACGAGGACCAGTACGAAGGCGTTGGCAAGGTCGATGCGGTATTCAATGCCCCATGGCGCAGGCCAATTACCCAGTGCGTAGGTGATCGTTCCGATATCCAGAACTCGGCCCAGCAGAACCACCGCAATCGCCAATAACGCCCATGTCACCGCCGTGGCTATAAACCAGGCGGCATTTGGACGGCGCAGCATCACGCAAAGCGGTGCCGCCAAAAGCGCCAGAACCACCTGTAATGCCGGAAGATGACTGGAGAATAAGGCGGCCATCAAGATTCGCCTTCCTGATTTTCTAACTCGTCATCTTCAATGGTGCCGTACGCATCGCGAATGCGGACCACCAAAGCCAAGCCCAATGCCGTGGTCGCCACCCCGACGACAATGGCGGTCAGGATCAGGACGTGGGGCAGGGGATTGGAATAGGTGGTGATGCCTTCAGCCAAAATCGGCGCCGTGCCGCCCTCGACCTTGGCCATGGTGATGTAAAATACGAACACCGATACTTGGAAGATATTCAGCCCGACGATTTTTTTAACCAGATTGTCATGGGCGATGACGATATAAAATCCGGTCATCATCAACACGATAACGATCCAATAATTAATCAGGCCAAGGAACTCCATGGCTTAGTGTTCCTGGCGGGCGAAGGTAAAGAAGATGGATATCATTGCCGCCGCCACGGTCAGTCCAACGCCAAATTCAACCAATAAAATCCCAAGGTGCTGACCGCTGACGGGGGTTGCCGCCAACACCGAATAATTAAGAAAATTGCCTCCCATGAAAAACCCGGCGATGCCAACACCCGTATACAACAGCACGCCGAGGCACAGAAATATGCGCGTTACCCGTGCCGGGATCATGGTGCGGGCGGTATCAATATCGAAGATCAACGCGTACAGGATAAAGCCCGAAGCAAAGATCACACCGGCCTGAAAGCCGCCGCCGGGCCCGAAATCACCGTGCCATTGAACATAAAGCGCGAACAATAATATAACCGGGATCAAAAGCTTGGAGACGACGCGCAAGATGACATTGGTTCTCATGCTTTCATGCAGTTCCCCAACCAACATTCGATGGCTTCTCCGCCTTCCGAACTGGGGCCGTCCGATGATCAACAACACCCCAATGGCGGCGGTGAAGATCACAAAAACCTCCCCTAAAGTGTCATAGCCCCGGTAGCTGGCCAGTACCGACGTCACCACGTTGGGCAGGCCGATTTCCTGGCCCGATTTTTCCAGATAGTAAGGCGCAACATGATGATGAATGGCTGCCGTGGGGTCGCCGAACGCCGGCATGTCAAAGGTCCCGTATACGAGAATGGCGCCCGTCACCACGACCAATACCAGCGCCCACCTTGAGCCACTCGTCGATTCCACCCGTTCCTCACTGCTGGTCAATGCCAGGGTACCCAGCATCAATACTGTTGAGATGCCGGCGCCTACGGCGGCTTCGGTAAAGGCGACATCGACGGCGTCCAACAGCACGTAGAGGACCGCCGCCGTTAGGCTGAAAATGCCGGTCAACATGACCACGGCAAATAAATTCCGAAGCCTGGCAACGGCAAAGCCGATCACTGCCATGAAGCCCATCAACGAAAGGACGATTACGTTTTCGATGACGATCCTCCTTGGCTGGTATCTTCTTCGGGCGCTTCATTGTTGCGGGGGCGGACTCCGCCGTGCAGGGCCGCGCGCGCCAAGGCATGGGTTGCCGTCGGGCTGGTAAAAACAATGAAAACAAGGATTAAGATCAATTTTATGGTGACAATGCTCATGCCCCCTTGGATCATCAATCCGGACAGCACCGCGCCGACGCCCATGGTGTCGATAATGCCGGCCCCGTGCATGCGGGCGAACACATCCGGGAGGCGAACCATACCAATGCCGCCAATAATCAGAAATATCGCGCCGACGGCCAGCAACCCCCAACTGAGAAGTTCCAGAATAATGTCCATCAGATGTCCCCTAGCTCGTCGCCGCCGGTGGGCCGGCCCATGTGGGAAAATTCGACATACTTGGAAACAGCGATGGTGCCGATGAAATTAATCAGTGCATAAACCAAGGCCAGGTCGAGAAATTCCGGCCGTTCACTTAAAAATCCATATACGGAAATTAACACCACGGTAAGCGTGCCGAAGGCATTGACCGCCAATATCCGGTCATAGACCGTCGGACCTAAAATGGATCGGAAAACCGCAAGCGCCATGGTCACCAAGACGGCTAAGGTGACGGCGACCATCATTTATTTTGTTCCTCGGTGTTGGTGTCCGTAGCAGATTCCGAGTCTGGGGGTTCGGGATGGGCTTCCATGTTGGTGACGCGGCGGTCCATTTCGCCGGTTTTCAGGTCCTGCGCCGCGTCCAGAGTTAGCGCATGGACGCTTAGGTTGTCCTTATCGATGCCAATCGTCACTGTGCCCGGCGTCAGGGTGATGGAATTACCGTAAATCACGTGTCCCAGTTCGGTTTCCTGGGTCGCGGTAACACCTATAACCGAGGGCTGGATCGGCATTTTCCGGGTCATGATCACCCGGGCGACGGCGAAATTAGCCAGGATGATTTCCTTGATTAGCCAGGGCCAGTACAAAAGCGCCCGAAAGGTCAGGTGAATAGGGTGGCCTTCGTGATCAATCACGTCCATGCGGTGCGCAATCCATACGATTGCAACCACGGAAGCGATACCGAGACTGAGCAAAAGGGTTGTGAAAAAACCCGACAGCAACAGCCACAAACCGAAAAGGACCAGCCCCAAACTTAACGCATGCAGCAAAATCAAAAGCCTCCCAACAGTCGATTCGGTTGATCCGAATTATTACCCGTGAGGATAATTTCATCGCACCAAAGTGGCTAGACAAAAATCAGATTATTTAAGGCCTTACTGAGGAATTTTCTTGATGTTTAAAGAAGCCTTGTCGTTGCCCCTTGGATTAGGCTATGGCTTTGTCATGAAACGTAAATTCCAGATAATTTCGGCGCTGTTGTTATTTATTCTTGTCGCCCCCTGGCCACCAGCGCTTGCCCAGGATCAAAAACAAGCCCCCGGGCAGAATACATTCGTATGGGACACGTTAAATGTGGTCACGGATTCGGGGCGCCGCCACTCGTTCAGGGTTGAAATGGCGATCACGTCATTTCAACAGTCCCAGGGATTGCAATGGCGGAAAAGCCTCGCCGACGATGCCGGCATGTTATTTGATTTCGGTGCTTTTAAGCCAGCGGGGTTTTGGATGAAAAATACATATGTGTCTCTGGATATGCTGTTCATCGGTGCCGGCGGGAAAATTGTTAAAATCGTCCCCAACACGACGCCATTGTCCCTAGATGTCATCACCTCCGATGCGCCGGTCAGGGCAGTCTTCGAGGTCGGAGCCGGAACGGCAAAGCGTCTCGGCATCAAAACCGGCGATACGGTCGAACACCGGATATTTCAATAAGCCACTCTCGTTGACTTGCGTCGATCCCGGCTAACCCTTACCTTCCGCGTTACCGGGACAACATGGCGGGGCGTGGCGCAGTCTGGTAGCGCACCTGCTTTGGGAGCAAAGGTGACGATCTTAATTAGCCTTTAATTCCAAATACTTGTAAGCCATTTTGATCACCACAAACTAAAAGGTACTTGGAAAGGTACCAACGGCAAATGGCTGAAAATAATTCTCACCGTTGCTTAAAAAAGAGTTCGCGGATACATATCCATCAGTCGGGGAGTGGCGCAGTCTGGTAGCGCATCACGTTTGGGACGTGAGGGTCGTAGGTTCAAATCCTATCTCCCCGACCATATTTCAAGGGATTGAGCGTTATGACCGAAGTCCGAATTTATAAGCCAGCCAAGACCGCCATGCAGTCCGGGCGTCAAAACGCCAAACGCTGGGTGCTTGAGTTCGAACCGGGATCGGCCAAACTTAAGCGGGGTGGCCCTCGGAGGAACCCCGAAGGTCTCGGAGATCGCCGAAGCCTAACAAGCGAGGGGAAGGCAAAGAAGGATGTTGGGCTAGAACAAGACCTCCGCAAGGTATCCCGTCGATCAGGTAAGGACCGGCGAGGCTGACATGAAACGCATCATACTCGTGGCGCTGGTTCTCGTGTTTACCGCTCCTCTTGCCCGGGATGGCTCATGGACAACAGACGGATATGCCGCCATGCTTCGCCACCTTGATGAATTGCAAAACATTTCCTCTTGTGATTGTGCGGACCCAACTCCCCTTTGTGTGAAGCCTTGCAATGAAGCAGCGGCAGGTGAAAGGAGATGCGGAACTTTCGCAGCCCTAACAAGGGAGCGGTTGGTCAAAGCCCTCAAAGCTGGTGCCCGTCCTGATGTGGTGGATAGCCTGATGTGGTCACCCACCGATTTCTACCCATTGATCGAACTTCGTAATCTGCCAAGTTCTTAGCGGCTCCCAAAGGAGGGGAAATGAAACGCATCATACTCGCGGCACTGGTTGCCAAATAGCGTGGAAAATTTAACCGTCGAACAAGAAGATTTTTTGATTTCACATGCAATACCGCTTAGCGCGGTTTTTGATGCCACGGGCCTATGGAAGGGTAGCTGCCACCAAATAATGAAGCAGCTTGGCAAGTGGATAGCATTTGGAACGACACCCTGTAAAAAAGGAAGAC